>JADDYB010000162.1_pt1 | contig 20255 bp, 21 predicted proteins | sample 8641941 | NCBI WGS metagenome assembly JADDYB01 (sample SAMN16275377, study PRJNA637457) | freshwater sediment metagenome | isolation source: Lake Kineret sediment | place: Israel: Lake Kineret | collected 2013
GCAGCACTCAGTGTTGTGGACACTGTTAGGATATTGGACCCAGCATGCGGATCTGGACATTTTCTGACATCGGCCCTCAAGGAACTCTTCTACATAAAGAGGAGACTGCTTGATGTAATTAGAGAAGAATACGACCCATACCAGCTCAAGATGGAAATTATTAGACGAAATTTGTTTGGAATTGACATCGAAGCACCAGCAATAGAGATCGCAAAGTTGAGGTTGTGGCTGAGTCTGATGGAAGACATTGAATCAGAGAATGCTGAACACCTTGGGGCTCTTCCGAATATAGAGTACAACATTGTTCAGGGAAACTCGTTAATCGGATGGATCGATGAATCAATGGAACAAGAAATGCTCATAAAACCATACAACGAAGAAGTTCAGAACGTTTTGGAGGAATTGGAACATATCTATGCCGATGAAGATGCACGGCTGGTGACATTGAGAGAAGTAAAGGAGAATCTGAAAACGTCAGATACTGACAGAATCCTGAGAGCTTACATATCTTTGAAGAATATCTACCGGCTAGAAACCAGAGAGAGGGCAGAGAAGTTAAAAACCCTCATAGATAAAATACAGGAGAACATCTACGCCTACGTGACCAAAAGATATGCTACATATCTCAGTAAAAAGAAGCTTGAAGTTGTTTCTTCTGATTTGGAGAATGTCTTTCATTGGAGAATTGATTTCTATGATGTTATGAAAGAAGGTGGATTTGACCTTGTTATTGGTAATCCACCGTACATTGAGGCTCCAGAGAGTCGTAGAAAACTTTTTAAAGAATATCACACGGGAGAGTGTGGGAATACCCACGCGTATTTTTATGAGAGAGCTCTCCATCTTGTGAAAAAAGGGGGATTCTGTGGATTTATTGTCCCATTGTCCAGTGTTTCCACGGACAGGATGGGGGATTTGCAGAAATTGCTGATAGAAGAGAGTTCTCGCCTGTGGATATCGAATTACGATGATAGACCAGGAAAATTGTTCAGTGGATTGGAACACTGCAGATCTTCCATCATAATCTCACGGAAGAAAAAAGAAGACGAATATACTCAGATATTCACAACAAGATATAACAGATGGTATTCGGAATATAGAGATTCTCTTTTTAAGAATATTTCATACGTAGAAGCAACTGACTTCGTTCTTGACGGATCAATACCAAAGGTTGGTACAGAAATTGAAAAATCTATTTTAGAAAAGATTTCAAAGAATAATAAGCTTGCAAATTTCATTAAAGAAGAGGGAAATGGAAAAATATGGTATCACAATGCGCCTCAGTACTGGATTAGAGCATTGGATTTTGTTCCTTTTTTTTGGAGCGAACGGGAAGGAACTGAAATTTCCTCTCACCTTGTTGAATTGCATATCGTTCCAGAATACAAAAAGATTGTGGCCGCTGTCTTGAACAGTTCGTTATTCTATTGGTTTTTCGTTATTTATTCCAATGGACGGGATTTAGTGAACAGGGAAATTGAGAACTTCCCTCTTTCTATTGAAGAAATACCAGAAGATATACGTGGAAGGATGGAGAAGAGTTTTGATGATCTGATGGATGACTACAGGAGAAATGCAGAAAGGAAGGTGTGTCATTATAGGAAGACGGGAAGAGTGGAATACGACGAATTTCGACCAGGGTTATCTAAGAAGATAATGGACAGAGTTGATGAACTCCTTGCTGAATACTACGGGTTCACTAAGGAAGAAAAAGCATTCATAATAGATTTTGACAGAGAATTCAGGTTAAAAGAACAGATGTAAGTTCAACAATGTCTACTGGTTCAAATATGAAGACTCTTTTTTCTTCTTTGATCATGAAGAGTTTGTCTCTTCATTTTCTCTCTGAGCTTATTGTCTGGCAGTTCCGATTCAAAATAATGAAACAAAGCGAAAATATCCAATCTTGTAGATAGCTTTTGTAAACGAAAAGCTTATATATTTCTATTTCCTTCTTATATCATGAAAAGAGATATTTCGGTTCGCAAGGAATTTCAGCCCGATCCTATCTGGATCATGGATAACGATATTCCAATAGATCCTATCTGGATCATGGATAACGATATCCCGGTCTGATGGGAAGGTGGAAAGCTTGACCGGAAACGTCAGGCACAGACAATGGAGGTTGAACCAGGAGCAGTCACGTCCTTTTTTTACGAGATGTGGCTGCTCCCCATTCTTATTTCACGAGTATTTTGCTGAAGACAATGCGAGGGGTTTCTCATGAGGAGTAACCCTCTTCTGTGTTCTCATCCCGTCACGTGTCTGGGTGAAGTCTCCAGTAATGCAACCTCTCTCAGTCTGCCAGAGACACGTGTGTTTTCGTCTCTTCATGGTGTTGACTATGCATGATATCGCGCTTGTTTCCCTGCCCTGGACTTTAGCTGACCATCCAAGCACGCAAGTTGGAGTCTTGAAGGCGTATTTGAACAGCAACGGATTCAAAGCCCAGGGGTTTCATTTTCATGGAATTATACCACGAATATTAGGGACGGATGATTATTTTGCCGTTCAACGTGCCAATTTGGGTGAAAAAGTGTCTGCAGCTGCTGCAGACCACAAAACGCGGGACAACAAGATCACCATTCTCTCCCGGATTCGACCTGAAGTGAACTGGCGGGCGCTCCTAGAACGCCTCGATGAGGCCTTTGATTCGTGGGCTCACATCCTGTCAGAGTGTGATGCGCCGCGCATTGGCTTCTCCTTGAGCTTTCTCCAGTTCATGGCTTCTGTGACAGTAGCAGAGCGCATCAAGGCACTCACTCCTGAGAAAGAGATCATCTGTGGGGGGGCTTCTATCCTCGGAGATCTCCCACCCAAGGTGCTGGAAAAGTTCCCTCAATTCGATTACCTAGTCCAGAATGAAGGTGAAGTCACCCTCCTGGAGTGGTTGCGGGCGCGCAGCCAGGGGAAAGAGCCGGGTCAAATTCCCGGATTGTGGCGCCGCAGTGGAACTACACCCCCCAAGCGGGAGGCACTCCCCTCGCTCGAGGAGCTGCCACCTCCCGACTTTGACGAGTATTTCAGCATAGAGCCTCCCATTTCAGCACCGAGATTAACCTACGAGATGTCCCGTGGCTGTTTCTACGATAAATGTGCATTCTGCAACCACAATGAGGTCTGGAATACCCATGAGGTGCGAAGGAAATCCGCACACAAGGCTGCACAGGAACTTCAGTGTCTTGTGAGCCGCTACAAGGTGGATCAGGTCATCTTCTGCGACACCAACATTTCTGATCGCAGCGATTTCTTTGACCTGTGGCGGCAGCCAGACTATCCCCGCATCGAGCTCTGCGCAGAGATGTCCTGTCATCTGCACAGGAAAGATCTCCTCCGCATGCGGCTGGCAGGGCTGAGGAATGTCCAGGTGGGGATTGAAAGCTTCAGTTCACACATCCTCACGTTGATACGCAAGGGCGTGTCTGTGATGCGGAACGTGGAAATGATCCGCTGGTGTGATGAAATGGGAATGTCTATCTTCTACAACCTCATGACGGGCGTACCTGGTGAGACACCTGAAGACCGTCAGGAAATCTACCGCGTCATGGAAATCCTCCAACCCTTCCAGTGGCCCCGACTCGCACACTACACCGCCAGCACAGGAAGCCTCATGCATGCTGAACTGGTATCGAAATCTGCTCCTCTGAACCCGCCAGAAGACTTTCAAGAGTATTACGGGGACGAGCTCCTCTCCATAGCTGCAGTGTTCGACTCGGTCATTGGCCTCGAATTTCAATCACGAAGGGAGAGAATTGAGGGCTGGGAAGACATCATCAAATTCGTACGGGCATGGAAGCAGGGATATGAGTCATTGAAGCAGAGGCCTGGTCTCCTGTACAGAGATACGGGTGAGAACCTCTTCGTGTACCGCTTTCTGCCGCAGAGGGTCAGCTACGTTCTCCAGGAACCTGCACGCTCCATCGTGCTCTTCTGTCAGCGTGAGAAGCGCTCCTTGAAGATGATGGAGGATCAATTCGATGTCTCGCGGGACGACATCCTGCGCATACTCAGGGCAGGGGAAGAGCAGGGGCTCGTCTTTAGCGAAGGTGAAAACTACTTCTTCTTGCCTGTTCTAGCAGACCCGCTGGAGCGATTCATCACACTCCAGCGTGAAGCTGAAGAACTGTGCCTCTAGGGATTATTTTCTTCCAATAGCGTAGAAACAGGGAAGGAAGCTGAAGCTCACATCTTCTTCCACCATTTCTTCCTGTTCCCGTTTGTACCCCTCTATTTTCTCAGCTGCCCACCCTTCTTTCTTCAACAACTTTTCGCTGTACCAGAATTGATCAGAGAATGAACTCATCCGCTTTTCCAGGTCCCTCAAGATACCACAGATCTCGGCATCCATCCCAATCTCTGTTTCTAACCCAGCACTCCCGAATAAGAATTTCAGTTTCCGCCCCGTGCACAGATCAGCCCCTATACTTTCCATGTCCTTCAAGATGAGAGGGTACACCGGGTCTTCCGGGTAGCCGAATCTGCCTTCGTAGTCAGGTTCCAAGGTGGCCAGAACAACTCCCTTCTTCTGAGTTACCCGCGCCATTTCGGTTACTGCCTTCTTTTGGTCTTTCACGTAGATGAGAACCAGGTTGAAGATCACTGCATCGAAGGTTTCAGCTTGAAAAGGTAAATTCAAGGCACTTGCTTCCAGCAATGTAAGATTCTTCACATCTCGGAGAAGGATTTTTGCGTACTTGAGCTCTCAAAAAACTCTTCAGGAGGAAAGTCTCCCAGATCGATCACAATTTCAGTTGTTGGCTTTTTGCGAGCACAGACACTCAATGAAGCTCATAACTCTTTTATCCACGGCTCAGACAGGGAGTACTGCGTGAATCCAGCCGAAGCATACAATGCGTTTGCTGCTTCAGAATATCCACCCACATACGCTGTTACTGCCTCCATTCGTTTGAGCCTGCGCAGCCCTTCACACAACACTGCTTTTCCCAGTCCACGCCTCTGGTATACGGGTGCTGTGCCCACTGGTTCAAAATAGGCGGTGCGGGTCACGTCGTCGAACCAAATGGTACAGAAGGACGCCACAGCTCCATCGGATGCTATGGCGACGAGGTCAAGGTCGCGACGGTAGAGCGGGGCAGTCTGAATATTACGGTACCACGTTACATATTCCCTGTTTTCAACTGCATATCGAATATCATTGGGATGGAAGGCCAGACCGGAGGCGTAACAGCGCTCAAGCAGTTCGGCACCATTACCCAATGCTCGAACAGTATACCCTTGTGGCGGTTGGGCTTCCGCAATTGGCATCTTCAATGACTGCCACCTCTGATGTTCTGCCTCACCGCTCTTGATGTAGCCACGGCGTATCAGAAGGGCTTGACGAACGTTGTCGTGGTGGTCAGCCCAAACGCGCAATCTCCGCTTGCCAGTTGGATCGGGGATAGCCACGTGCTTCTCAGCTATGGTCAACATCTCGTCCTCCAGCTCTGATGTGCGGAAATCAGGATGCACCTGCATGTGGGCTTCGCCTCTGCCTTCTGGGTTCAGTACGGCTGCGATCTGTCCATCAGTCGTCTCCCAGATGAACACAACTTCCTCGAGCCGGGAATGAGTGAGGTTCTCATTGACGTGCCAACGCCAGTAATCGAGCCGAGCGACGTGCCAACTGATTTCTCGCCTGTCATTCAGGAGGAATACCTCGCGCAGGAACTCTCGGATTCGCCAGTAATCTTCTTCATTTTGGTACATGCGCATAGTCAGATTCATGATTGTGCACCTCTCATCAAATGGTATGTCATACCTCGTGTGCGTGTGGAGAGATTCAAGAGTCATAAAAAGGTTTCTGTCATCATTGCCATTTCCACTTATCCACCGAATTTTGAAACAACCAGTGATGCATAGAAAAGCTCTTATGGTGACTGTATCTTCATTCACTATGGAACGTGATTCAGATTCTTTTTTCGAAGCTGTGAAGGAGATCATCAAAAACATACCCCCCAGTCATGTGGCCACCTATGGTCAGATTGCCGCATTGGCAGGAGACCCGCGAGGTGCCCGCGGGGTGGTGTGGGTGTTGCATACGTATTCTAGCACAGAGAATTTGCCCTGGCATAGAGTAGTAAACAGCAAAGGAGGCATATCACTGGGACATGGCTCTGGATATGAAGTGCAAAAGGCGCTCCTGGAAAAAGAAGGTGTCACCTTTGACAAAAACGACATCATAAACCTGAAGAAGCATCAGTGGAACCCACATCAGAGTTACTTGTAAAGAGCTCTCATCTGATGAAGGAAAACGTCTCAGATGTGTTCAGGAAAATGAAAGAGTTTAGAAATTGATCAATTGGTTTTGAGAATATCTATTTCATCTGTGAGAATAATGCCTTCTTCTAGAACAAGGTGAATAAAAGGATTCTCTTTTTTCCTTAACTCCTCGAATTCAGAAGGTGTGTACCCTTTGGGATCAACACCTGGAACCCACGGACTCAAGAGAATGTCAACCCTTCGCAGTGGATGCGAAGGCAGTCCCTCAGCTATCACCAGAACATCAATGTCGCTGGCATCGTTGAAATCTCCTCTGGAAACAGATCCAAAAACTATGCCAGAAAGTGGTCCTATTCTCACTCTCAGCATTTTCAGGTACTTCTCAGCCTTTTCCAGGAGATTTTTCCTCTCTTTCTTTCTCAGCTCGATCACACTGTTCATAGTATCTTTTCCTCACAAATTCGATCACTTTTGAGGAGCAATTCAGAGCTTTTTCAGCTTCCTCAGCGTCATAAAACTCATAAGGACTGCCCTCAGGATAGGCATCCGGGTATCTCGTGGGGATGTAGAATTTTTCCAACGTTAGAGAACACTTTCTTATTTCCTCAATGTCTATTCCCAGAGCTTCTATTTCTGCGATGAGCTTTAATAAAGAATGCCCCACACCCAATTTGCCTGCACCTCTCAAGAATGCCTCTAAGGCGAACTCTGCGGCCTGTTGAAACTTAAACATGCCCAGTCAAAGTCACTGTGCTCATAATCTCTCTCAGCCGAGTCATGGGTATGAAGGGCTTGGTTGAACCATCTTTCAAATTCTGGTGTGTCCATCATCGAGATTAATTTAGGGTACACCATTAAATACGTTTCCCTTTTTTTTCAGCAAGTGCTTAACCCTTTCGCCATTTGCTGAAGGATAATGGTGAATTCTGGAACAACCTCTTCAGATAGTTTGGTCAAGTCAAAGTGTGCGGCCTCTCAGATTGTCAGTTTTTTCTATTAATTGAACCATTCATAGTAGTAATCTACTCTATTCCTAGAGGCGAAGTGAGGAGCGGCAAAAGATTCGACAACTCTCACAAACTCACAAACCACAAACCTTAAATACCCCCTACGACACACAATAGACACCAACCATTAGGAGGTGAAAAGATGGTCATGAAGTCTGTAGTGAGTGATAAAAATCTCAACTCCAAAGAAGAGAGCGGAACCCTTTATTGTGCTCTTGAAGTGAAGCCCACCTTCTGTGCTCTCGAGGTGCAGCCAACATTCTGCGCCCTTGAAGTTCAACCAACATTCTGTGCCCTTGAAGTACAGCCAACATTCTGTGCCCTTGAAGTACAGCCAACATTCTGTGCCCTTGAAGTACAGCCAACATTCTGTGCTCTTGAGGTCTCTGTACCATAACCTCTCTGAACTGCTGGACAAGGTGCTGCTATGTACGTTAGTCGTTACACTTTCTTTTTTCCCATTTCTGATACAGAGGACATCATACTCGTGAACTCTCTCTCAGGAGCGGTCGACATAGTTGATGCAGGAGTCATCGATGTTGTCAACAAGGTGAGGGAGGGAAGTCCTGTAGATGACGAAGAGACCCTCCACCAATTGGTGAAGAGAAGATACATATATCGAAAAGAAGAAGATGAAGAAAAATTGATTATGAAAGCATTTGAGCAATGGGACAAGAACCTAGCTTCAGAACCTGAATCTTTTTTTATTTATCCAACATATGGATGCAACCTCCGATGTACCTACTGTTTCCAGACAGAGGACATGAGAATTGGAGAAGTCATCAAAAAACGCTTCATCGATAAGGCATTTGAGGTCATGGAACAATTCCATGCAAAGGGGGGAGCTACAGAACCGCCCCTCCTCACCTTATTTGGTGGAGAGCCGCTCATGTATCGTGAAGAGCAAAAAGATGCAGTAGAGTACATCCTCAAAAAATGTCAAGATGTAGGATTTCACTCCAAGGTGATCACCAACGGAGTGGATTTGACTCACTACATCGATCTCATCCAGAAGTATGTGGACAAGCACATCCAGGTGACCCTGGATGGACCAAGAGTCATCCATGATAAGAGGAGGATATTTGCAGATGGATCTGGGAGTTTTGATGGCATTGTAAAAGGTATTGATGCAGTACTAGAAGAAATTGGCATGCACATTGCACTGCGCATCAATGTGGACAAAGAGAATATTCATTCATTACCTGAAATGGCTTCCTTCATCATCGAGAAGGGCTGGAAAGATACAGGGTTGATCACTCCGTACATTGCTGCTGTCAGAGATTCAGGATGTGTTGGGCAGGAAAACGCTATTCCCCTCCCACAGTTACTGAAAACAATACTGACCATGTACACAGACCAGCCAGACACCAAGGTCATCACCCTGATGGGGTGGAGATGGATAGAAAGTCTGGAGAATCTCATCAAGAAGGGACGGTTGTATTCCCCCCTGTTCAACTTCTGTGGTGCAGGAATGAAGCGGCTGTGTTTTGATACATTCGGGGACATCTATGCATGTGCTGGATTTGCAGGAGAGAAGAGCCAGGTCATAGGGAAGTACTACCCTGAATGTGAGTTTTACACTGAATTGTTAAACCAATGGGAAACCAGAAACATATTGACACTTCCCAAGTGCAGTAAGTGTAGTTACAATCTCTTGTGTGGAGGGGGATGTACCTTCATTGCAGTGACAAAACATGGCTCGCTGCAGGCCAGTCCCTGTGTGGGCATACACCAGATTCTGAACTTAGGGTTTCATTACTACTACCCCTACATAAAAGCGAAAGCAGAGGGAGGTTAATATGCATCTCAGTCGGTACAATGTGCTCTTACCTGTGGATGAGGAAAAAATGTACGTCTTAATGAATAATCTGTCTTCTGCTATGGACATCATTGATGATGAAGTGGTAACCATTCTGAAGAGCCTAGAACGTGGTGAGGACGTCAGTGATACTGAGACTCTTTCAGCCTTGAAAAGGAAAGGATACGTCTACGAGACTGAGGAGCATGAAAATTTGTATATGAATTATCGTTTCAGAGAGTATGAAAAAAAGATCAAGATGAGTTTCCCTGTTTTTTATTTGTATCCCACGTACGCGTGCAACCTTCGGTGCAGCTACTGTTTCCAGGACCATTCAGCCTTGAAAGCTGCTGTTATTGATGATGAGTGCCTCCATGCTGCATTTGAGAGCATGGACTACCTTCAGGCAGAATCGCCATCCAAAGAGCTCCCCTACTTTGTGATATTTGGAGGAGAACCTCTTCTGAAAAGGAAGAAGCAATTCGACGTCATAGAGAAAATTCTGCAGGAGAGCAACAACCGTGGCTGGAAACCAAAGATCGTCTCAAATGGTGTGGACCTGGAATTCTATATTCACATGCTCTCTTCGTACAATTTGGAGTACATCCAGGTCACGGTGGATGGACCTGAAACCATACACAATAAAAGACGGATCTCTCCCCAATCGGGAGGAACTTTTGCCCCCATCATACGAGGAGTGCAAAAAGCTGTGGATAATGGAATAAAGGTGGCTATTCGCATCAATGTGGATGCTGAAAATCTCTCTTTTCTCCCTGAACTGGGACAATTTTTCATAGATCAGGGCTGGGAAGGAAACAAGTTGATCGTACCGTACCTGGCCCCCATGAGAGATATCAGCTGCATGGAGTATGAACACAGGTTGCCAGAGCACGTTGCATTACATCAAATCTACAATTTATATCGGAATTTTACTGAAATGCGCGTCATCCATTTAGTTGGATGGGTGGGGGCTGAAATCTTCAGGAAGGTCTTGGAGACCGGCCACCTTCCATCTCCTCAGTTCAAGTTCTGTGGCGGGAACATGACCCGATACTGTTTTGATTTGAATGGAGATATTTACACCTGTGTTGACAGTGCTGGCGTTCAAGAGTACAGGATTGGACGGTTTCTTCCCACCCTCGCCATAGATGAAAAAGCCTTGGAAGCGTGGAGGAACAGGAGTGTCATGCAGATTCCTCAATGCACTACCTGCAAATTAGCATTTGTGTGTGGTGGCGGGTGTACCAAGCTGGCATGTGAAAAAGAGGGGAGTATTGCCCGCCCCTTTTGCACAGATGTGGAAGATGTTCTCCACGAATCTGCACGATACTACTACTCACTCTTAAAGAAGAGAGCCGAAGGTGAGGAGCATACCTGATGTAAGAAAGACAATACTCACGTACTATTCGATGGAATGCTTTTTCACGTTATCGGTGAATACTATTCAAGCCACCAATATTCTGTTCATGCTGTCCAAGGGGTTAGATTTACTGCAGGTCAATTTAGTGAACATCTTCTACATGGGCAGTGTGTTTCTCCTGGAGACCCCAACGGGTGCTTTATCTGATATGTTTGGGCGGAAGCGTTCTTTTTTGGCTGCTTGCTTTTTTATGTCTTTTTCTCTCTCTATCTACTACTGTTCGAGCTCTTTTTTGTGGTTTGGTCTCGCCGAAATGGTAGCAGCTGTAGGGATGACCTTCCATTCGGGTGCACTGGAAGCATGGTTTGTGGACTCCTTGGACATGAATGGGTACACGGAAAAGAAGGACAAACTCTTTGGGAGGGCGGGTACTTTATCCAGCGGCGTATCCATTGCGGCAGGGTTATTTGGAGCGTATTTGGGTTCATTCAATTTGGCATTTCCCTTTTTAGGAGGTGCCTTACTGGCTCTGGTCACCCTCTTGATCGGGTACTTGTTGATGGATGAAGTGTACTTCAAGAAAGAGGGCCTGTCCTTACAGAGTGGGATATCACGAATGAGAGAAATCGTCAACTTCAGCATTGTCTATGGTGTGAAGAATAAAGTTGTCTTGTTCTTGATCATACCTGGTGCTGTCTCCATGTTTTCGTACATGGCTTTGATGCAGTATTGGCAGCCCTACTTTCAGGGATTTGCCAACACCCAGCAGCTGGGGTATGCGTGGATTGCATTATCGCTGGGGTTGATGATTGGGAGCCTTCTGGTGCAGTGGACAGCATCATTAAAACGGTATCACGTGCTCATCTGGTCCACGCTCTTGTGTGCTGTGATACCTTTGGCCATGGGATTCTCACATTCCTTCGTCATATCACTGTTTTTGTTTTTGTCTTACTTTGTGGGGAGGGGCGTCATGCTCCCTACACGAAAGGCCTACATCAATGATCACATTCCAAAAGAGACCAGAGCAACCATCTTGTCATTTGATTCCATGATCTCCCGCGGAGCAGCAGCTCTTGGGTTGATCATATTTGGATTGATCGCCAAGTATACTTCTATCATCGGTTCGTGGTATGCAGCATCAGCAATAATTCTCCTGGGTGTGCCTGTCTTATTATTGCTGAGAACTGCAGATACTTCTTCCCACTGAAACGAATATGGTGAATGCATCCTGCAAATCCTTTATTCGTACATATTCCTGGTCGCTGTGGGCAACTTCCAGTAACCCTGGACCGAAGGCTACTGACGGTATACCCTTGCGGGCGAAATGTCTGAGATCTAGAAATCCGGGACAGATTTCAAATTCAGACACACCCCGTATTCTCTGGACTGTTTCATCAAGAATGGTGCAGATTCTCTCTTCCTGGGAGGTCAAGAACCCATCAGTTTCGACGAGAATAGTAGTGTCAATGTCTTTTCCCTCTTCTCTTAGGGTGTCAATGAGGGTGAATACAATCTCTTTTTTTTCAGCAAGCAATTGATCAGGTGGAAAGCGCCAGTCAATAGTGAATGAACAGGCTTCAGGCACCATGTTGAACTGGGTTCCTCCTTTGAGTGATCCTCCTAACAAGAGTGTTCCCTCACCCGGTGAAATCATTCCGAACTGGTGGGCTACATCGAGCATTTCCTCGAATGCGTTCGATCCCAAATGCTGGTAGACAGAGTGGGCAGATTTTCCCTTCACTGTTATATCCAGGGAGAGGGCGCCCCGGCAGCCGTGCCATATTCTGCTTGAGGATGGTTCAGGCATCAAGACCATGTGGGGGGCCAATACAGACTTTTCAAGGAGGCAGTGTAACCCGTGGATGCCTCCCATCTCCTCATCAGGGGTAACAGAAAAGGTGACATGAGGTGAGTCTATGACATGGATGGCATAGAGCATGGCGGCTAACCCTCCTTTCATGTCAGAGGAACCTCTTCCGTAGAGGTTTCCATCCCTGACAAAAGGGGTGAACTGAGATTTATCTGCTCCTACGACGTCGTAATGACTGTGGAAGTGGAGAATCCCTTTTCCATCACCTCCAACAATGGAAGGGAGTCCATCACATTCAACAATGCTAGTTTCAAGCCCGAGCTGGCCGCATTTCTCTTCTATTAAAGAGACACATTCCGTGTAGTGCTCACCAGGAGGATTGATGGTGGGTATTCTTATGAGCTCTTCAGTGAATTGAATGATCTCATTGATGTGTACAGGGTTCATGATACTTCTTTAAGGTGGAGTTTAAAAGCTTTTTAGAATGAGTGCATGTGCTCTTCAAACCTCAAGCTTCTCAATCTGTATCAAGTGCATCAACTTTTTCTGTATGAATAGTCTGGTTACGTAGCTTCCCTTCCCCTGATCAGGAAGAAGATCGCTCCAACAAAGGCTACGACCGAAAGTCCGTCAAGGAATCCCATGACAAATCTGGTTGATGATCCCAAGATCGCGAAATCTCTCAGAAGCGAAGAAAAACTCGAGGCTAGAAGGCCTGTTCCAAATAAGATCATGTCATTTCGAAAATCCTTTTTGTCATAAGCCTTGCTGTTGAAATATGTTCTTAAAGGGTTTGATTTTTGGGTTGTCTCTACCAGGATCAATCAGTCCCAGTCTACAGATACACAAAAGGGAATTCAGAGTGGCTGCCCACACGATTGGAATTATGTGTTGGACACAGGTAGGTCGAAAATACTCTTCCACACATAGAATGCAGGTTTTGGGGATCTGTCAGCGTCGTGCAACCCAATTGAGTTGAAGACATCGTTCTTGTCCGTTCCTCCCCAACTCAAGGGCTCGTAATCGTACAATGACCAGTAAACCCACAACAGCGGATTCATATCCTCAATACTCTCAAGTAAAAAGAGCAGAAAATTCACCTGAGCCTCTTCAGAGCCGTGCAAATCCTTTATAGTCTTCCCACAGCACTGTGATGCAAACCCACTTTCTGCAATTATTAAGGGCAGGGAAGTGTACGTTCTAATCCGGGTGTAGTAGTCTCCTGGAATGTCTTCCATACCACAAACCATGTAGGGGTACGTTGTTATGGCAAAGGCATCCATTCTGAGTCTTTGAATCAATTCCCAATCAGGCTTGTGGGGATTCCACGGTAATGTTCCCAGGAATTCTTCGTAGTGAAAGGTTGGGAACACAACAGTTTCTGGAGACATCTCTTTGACAATGGAATACACTTCATTGTACAAGGATACGAAGTGTTCAAAATCTTCAGGATTCTTTTGAGAGTAAGCTGAGACCTCGACGCCAAAACAAAGGTACTTCAGGTCAAAATCTCTCAGAACTCTTTGTACCATATTCTTGCAGCTTCTCCTGACTCTTTCATCTGAGAATTGATTTGAGAAAGGATTTTCCAGAATTCTATCCCTCTCGAAACTAAGGACAGAAATTCCAACATAGCCCTCTTTCAATCCTAACTGGTGTGCATGCTCTAAAAAGGTGAGACAGCCCTCATAACTTTGAGATTCAATGTCTACTCCTTTTTCAAAATCCCAGATAACGTCTTGCTGCATGAAGTAGACATCGCTCACAGAAGCGAGTTCCTCCATGACGTCTTGATATCTTTCCTGGATGTCTTCGAGAACAAAGACTGGAGAGAGGGCCATGTCGAACCTTCTACTCTCTGGAAGAGGGATGTTCTCGTGATCTTCTGGACTTTTTCTTTGTTGTTCTGCACAGGCTGAGATAAGAATTACTGCGACAAGGATGGTAGAGATTTTGCACTTCATGCACCTGGTACATTCGGGAATATTTAAAGGTACTGATGTCTGAAATTGGTTTGTCCTTGACGTGGTGATAGGAAAATGAAGGGATGCCTACAAAAGAACAGAATGTACCACTTCACTTCGGGGCCCAGGTGGACTTTCATACGACTACATCAGATTTCTTCTGCAGCCGATAGACAAAGAAGGCCAGCCCGCAGAAGATCACCCATATGTTTTCAATGGTGATCTTTTGATCCAAAAGTTCACTAAAGAGCACGATGTGAGAGTAATTGCTGAGAATGACTGAGAAAAAGCCTACATCCCACGGTATAGCATGCTCTTCGACCCCTCACGGGAACTGCCAGCTTCTAAGATGGTGGATTTTCTCTTGGGTATTATGAACAGATATCATGGTACTCTGGCTGATATGTTCCCAGTTCTTGATCAAATCTTTCCAAGAAAATGAACGTGTCATTTCCTGTAACGAGTGGTCTGCTGGATTGTGAAGGTGATTCAGTCGAGGATAATTTACCTGACCTTACCCCTGGCATTATGACATCTCTTAGAATCTTTTCCTTGTTGTTCTTCTTTTTGTATTCCAGTTTTGCTTTTCCAATCAACACATTCCTCAAGCTTTATCATCAAATGATCTTCTGGAATAGTTTCATCGAAAATTGAAGGACTCAAGAGGAATGTAAGTTGCTTGGGCTCATCTTTTATCATGCACTTAATATGAAGAGAAAAGCTTAAGAACGTCTAAAGCTATTAAGTACAGTGAACTTACAGGAGGTGAAAACATGAAAGCAAGACCTATTTTACCACTCGTGTTGACACTCATTCTGAGCGTGAGCGTGGGTGCAGCTTCTCGTGAACCTGCTGACTTCAGTGTGGATTATGCGTTTGAGGCAGTGAATGTTAATGGCCAGTGGATGATCAGTGATACCCTTCTCAGGGAAATACCTGGAGAGCCTTTGATGCCTTACAGACCTGCACAGATCCTGCTTCCTCAGGGTTCTCAAGTGACAGAGATCACCATCATTGCCAGTGATCCCTACGTTGAGGAGGGATTTGAAATCCCCTGGGGTCAGGTGCCTTCGACCTTCAGTGAGGCAGAATTTGCCAGAAAAGTTGATAAGAATCAAGAAGTTTACAGTTCTGACGATTGGTACCTGGGCAGGCTCTACGAGTATGTGTCTGTGGAGTCATTTCGAGGATACGACATTCTGTTCTTAAACCTGTTTCCTGTAGACTACCGACCGCTGTCGCGAACAGTGAAATTCCACGAGAAAATGACTGTTGTCGTCCACTACGCAGAAGGTACTCCCAACGACATGTGCAGGAATGGTGATGAAGACAGGACATCTGTTGCGAGCATGGTGGACAACGCAGGAGTTCTCGAAACGTACGCAGTAACGGCAGATCAGTATGTGCCGCAGCTTCCAGGTGGACCTTACGAGTACGTGATCATCACCAGCAGCTCACTAGAATCGGAGTTCCAGCGGCTGGTTAACTGGAAAGCTAACTTCGTCAATGGAGCAAAAGTAGTCACCACAAGCTGGATCTACAGCAGATTCTCAGGTGCAGACAATCAGGAGAAGATCAGGACATTCATCAGAGCTGCCTACTTCGACTGGAACACGAATTACTGCTTACTGGGTGGAGATGTGTTTGTGGTTCCCTACAGAGGATTCTACGCTTCCGTGGAAGAGGAGACCGATTATGACATGGCAGCTGACATGTACTACGGGTGCCTGGACGGCACCTTCAATGCAGACGGTGACAACAGGTGGGCAGAACCGGAGGATAATGTGGATTGGCTGGAAGAGGTCTTTGTGGGCAGAGCACCAGTGTTGCTTGTATTAGAGGCGCACAACTTCGTCGACAAAGTCATAGCGTACGAGCAGGCCGACAAACAGAAAGTTGTCCAGTTCCACGCATCCTATCTCAGGACTGGCAATGACCCCGATTCCAGAGACATACCTTCGAGCTGTTATCAATGGGTGCCTTCCGATTACACCATAAAGGAGCTGTTTGAAGCTGATGGAACGGTCACGAAAGACGTGTGGAGATCTGCATGGAACGGTACCTATGGTGGTCCACCGTACTACCCGCCCTTGATATTCCAGCACGCAGGTCACGGCGTATCCCAGTCGTACCACCTCAATTTCGAGGTCGGCGGTACTGTATCCTGGGGTAACCTGGATGTCCTCAGTCTGTCAAACAACAGCTTCTGGCCACTCCACACCAGTGTGGCCTGTCTAACTGGACAGTTTGAAGTCAACGATTGCCTGGCAGAAGCCTACGTCAAGGACGACTGCGGAGCTATCGCCTGTTTCATGAACGACAACTACGGCTGGTTCTCAACACTGGATGCATCCATGTACTCTGGCGAATTCCTGGAAAACCAGTACAGAGCCTTGTTCAGCGACGGCAAAGAACACCTGGGGGAATTGCTGAACCAGTCGAAGAGCTACTTAGTGTGCTCAGCAATGTCAAACTGCGTCTACAGATGGTGTTATTACGAAATCAACCTGATCGGTGATCCCGAAACACCTCTCCTCACCCAGAGAACACAGCCTCCAGGAGACTCTCTCACCATTACCAGCCCACCGAACCACGCTCTTGTCTACGGGACGTGGAAAATCACCACCCATGTAACAGGAGATGCCATCGATAAGGTGGAGTTCTATGTCAATGACATACTCAAGTACACGGATACGACCTACCCGTACAAGTACTCCTGGAACACCACAACTTATCCGGAAGACGATGATGCAACCATTCTCGTGAAAGGATACGATGGAAGTATCCTGGTAGATTCAGATTCTGCCACCGTCACCGTGAACAACCACTTCATTTTCATCGCAAAACCCTCAGATGAGGAAATAGTCTCAGACACTGTTACGGTGAAGACAGAAACGCACGGTGTAGACACAGTGGAGTTTTATATCGATGGTTCTCTCAAGCACACTGATTCTCTCTCGCCATTCCAGTACATCTGGGATACCACCTTGTGGAACAATGGAACCCACACCATACTGGTAAAAGGTTACTCATCTGGACAATTCATAGGTCAGCATGAGGTCACCTGCACTGTTGAGAATAATGGCCCCTGTGTGGGAACAGTCCTTCTTTCTGTGCTGGTATTGGTAGGTGCTGCAGGAATCTACAGAAGACATTAGATTTTTTTTTCTTTTCATTTTTTTTATTTTTAATGAGAGCCTTTTCATGGAAGACAGTGGAGCAATCTTTTTGTATTTTTCCTCTTCGTCATGTTCTCTCCACAACCTCTTTAAGGGAGGACACGATTGACGGTGCATGTCAGAACCCGAAGACGCAGCAGATCTGGAGCAGCTTCACCATATCATAGAAGAAGCAGGAATCGAGGGTATCCGCCTGGATAAGCTTTTAGAAAGCTTGAAGATAGATCACGGGGATGTTGAAGCCATCATCGATCTCCTGGACCGTCTTGCAGCGTTGGAAAGAAATGAGTTAGCGTATCAAGACATAATACAGACCAGAGAGGAGAGGGGTATCTCGAGCGAGATTCGGTGGTTCAGTGGCAAGAGGCCCAAAGGCAGAACACGTGCATTCACAGATCCTGGGTTTTTCTTTTTCTTCTTTTTGTATTGATCCCTTACTGGTAGACTTCAAGGTGATAAAGTGAATCGTGAAGCAACCGCTCAAAAGACGTTCAAGCATGTGAGGTGAAAAATTACCTTGACGCCAGACTTGACATCTTGACCCTGCTGTCTTTTTATGACCTAAGTCCCAGCAGTTTTTCCTTGGTACATATTCAGTTGTTCAATCGCATTTCACTACCGAATATCAACCAGTTCTTGTTTCACTTCCCCGGGGTATTGGTAAGACTGCTTTAATTCTGTAGAAAGGCTACATACTTCTTTTTATTTCCATTCACTCACGAGAAGTCATGAAGGGTCACTCCCCCTTAATTACCCCCGTCTTGCATCCTGGAGAGAATGATGAGGCAGGAACGGGTCTTAGGATAAAATGGTGTCTCTTAAGAAATGCAAAATCATTCTATTATGGCGGACTTACCTGGATACTCCTCTTTCCTCTCTATTTCATGGTACTCCCCCTTTTATTCGGCATTACACCCATGATTGCCGTTGCGCTCAGCTTCGTGATGTTGATCATGGCAGGAATCGTGTGTATCAGTTACTACCATATCAGGCTCTATCGCGTGGTTGATGGATTGTCAGCACCCTTTATGGTAGATGGCATTGATCTTCTCCGCGTGAAGATAGCTATCACAGATGGAGCGAGAGTTTACACGATTGAATTTCACGATTTTCCCTAAACTCAAATCGACCTCGATATCTTTCTTACCCCTCGCCAGACTCTCCCTCAACTCTTTATCTAAGATTATGCTGATAATCTTCCATTTCCTCCACTTTCGCTTTCAATTCTTCAAACTCTTCTTTTGTGATTTGCTTTAACAGCTCTCATCTTCCAATTGATTAGCAATATTGATATTCAACGATTGAATATTCTAGGACAACTCTTTCTCTTTGATGAAGGTGTGTAGAGCTTTAATAAACTCGAGAAAATCATTCATTTCATTCTTAAGATATTTGAAAGCCTGCTGGTCTTCAACGGTGTAGTATCTGTGGACGAGGAGATTCCTGAATCCAATCATGTCCCTCAATCGATTTCCCAGATCTTCAGAAATGACTGCATTTTTGACAAGTCTCTGCATAGAATCTTTGCTGTCAGTTGGTTTACCATACCCCTCCTGGGATATGATGAGATTGCATACATCTATCAAGGTCTCGCATGCCAATTCAAACGTTTTTTCGCAAGCTCTTTTGGTGCGTAGATCTGTATAGGCGTCTTCATGCTGCGGTAGAAGGGTGTTCAACTCACGAAGATATGACTCAAGCTCATTTATTTTCTCCTGTATCCTTCTCGTGTCCATGTTATCTCCTCGATGCTAATTTGCCTTCCACTCTTCTTATCGTTTCTTCATAGTATTCTTCTTGCATTTTTCTGTACTTTGGCATTTCAAAATCAGTCTCTTTTACGAGGGTGTAAACATAATAGTCGTCTTTTGTGTAGAGGATTTCTCCCTCACGCAGTACCCTCTGCCGTATGTCGAGAGGGAGATCATGAAAGAAGGAGACATCAACAATTTCTGGTAGTTCTCGTGTGATTCTCAGTTTATCAGTTAGGGTAAGAGTACAACCGGGGGTCTCAATGATGCAGATATCGATATCACTGTCTGGGGCAGCCTCTCTTCTTACAGAAGAACCGAATAGGATGATGCTGTGGACTGCTTCATGCGATTTCAACAGGGCAACAATATCTTTCATGTGCATTTTGACACCACGTCTACATTCTTCAAAGGCATATATATAGGTTAGGTCTTTTTTGCTGTTCATTTGATGATTCCTGGTGGCACGAATATCGTCATCGATAAGTAATGTTGATTAAGGACGATGATGAATTGCTCTGAAACCGAATGGAACCTGAGAGGGAATGGAGAGATGAGACTATCGAAAGGTGGAGAGGGCACTTCGCTGGGTGAGTTCCTTGATGAGGGCTCGTGTGGTTATCAAGGGTTCTATCCTCTTCTGACAAGTGATTTTCTTGCAAAAAAAAGCAGAACACGTGCACTCACAGACCCTGGATTTTTCTTTTTCCTCTTTTCATATATCAAAAACTAGAGGCGAAATGAATACGTTGAATATACACACCTCTGAGAATATCTCCAGAACATCAGGCTGGTTTATCTGTGATAGAATTATGAAACAAGATGTGTAAATACTAATCCACAAATCGCTCCTTTCATCCAGTATTTCATGGTATCGCCTCACGAAATCCCCACTGCAACAATCTTGTGCACAAGCTGCATGAATAGCATCTCTTCCTAGCTTCTTGGGAACACATGCACCAGAGTTGCCTCTCTAAGCAGAGGCTCTAGGCCGAATCAAGATGATAGTTAGCGCTTGGGAAACTGGAAATTGTATCATCAGAGGTTGTCCCAGAATGGTAACAAGCTCTTCGGTACTCGGTTGATAAATAAGGCTATGTAGACGCTTTAGAAGGGAAAGATTTATAAAGAGGTAATTTAAAGTGATTTATGAACGACATAGATTTT
>JADDYB010000163.1_pt1 | contig 20252 bp, 25 predicted proteins | sample 8641941 | NCBI WGS metagenome assembly JADDYB01 (sample SAMN16275377, study PRJNA637457) | freshwater sediment metagenome | isolation source: Lake Kineret sediment | place: Israel: Lake Kineret | collected 2013
TGGTGCTGCAGAAAAAATACGGCACGGTGGATATCGATAAGATACGGAGGCTCAACGGATGACAGTCGCCGATTTTATCGTCACCAATGCACCGGCGCTGCTGGTAGCCATCCCGCTGTTTGCGGCATTCCTTTGTCCGGTCATGGGAAAAATTTCCACAACCGCCAGGAACCTCTGGGTGATGGGGATGATGCTGTTCACCGCAGCCGTTGCGTTTATCCTGGCATACCAGGTGTTCACCACCGGTACAGTAGTCTATGTATTTGGCGCCGCTGCAGCGAATCTCACCGTCCCGCTGGACTCCGGGGGTATCCCAATCAGGATTATTTTCACCGTGGATGCAATGAGTGCATTCATGGACCTCATCTGTGCGATTGTCGGGGTATCAGTTCTTTTGTATTCACTATCGTCGGAGTCCCGCAACAGCAGTCTTGAGGGGTATTACACCCTGTTTTTCCTGATGATTGTCGGTGTATTCGGCATGGTCTCAACCGGGGATATCTTCAACTTCTTCGTATTCTTAGAGATTCTTTCCCTGGCTTCAGCTGGATTAATCGCGTACCGCATTGACGGGGGGCTTGCCGTAGAGGCAGCACTGAAATATTTCATCCTGTCCACGCTTGGAGCAATCTTCGTCCTGTTTGCCATCGGGATATACTACGGGCAGTACAATGCGCTGAACATCGCGATGATTGCCCAGCGGATGCAGTATACCATGCTCGACAAAATCGCGCTCGTCCTGCTTGTCGTTGCGCTTGCGATGAAGTGCGGTGCTGTACCCCTGCATTTCTGGACACCGGATGCCTACTCCATGGCACCTTCCTCGGTAACCGCATTTTTAGTGGTTGCGAGCCAGGCAAGCCTGTATGGACTCTTCAGGGTCCTTTTCACAATGTACAATGTCACCATGAACTGCGTCACCGTAGGCTGGATCATCATCATTCTCGGGGTGCTCTCCATGGTCGTCGGGGTCACGATGGCAATTCCCCAGAAAGATATCAAGCGCCTGATGGCATACCACGCGGTCTCCCAGACCGGTTATATGCTTCTTGGTGTCGGTGTCGGGCTCGCGGTACTCGGCAATGCCGCACTTACCAGTGCATTCGGGTTTACGGCGATGGAAGGGGGCATCTTCCATATCTTCAACCACGCGATGTATAAGGGGCTCCTCTTCCTGACTGCAGGAGCAATAATCTACCGGATCGGTACCCGCGACCTGAACAAAATGGGCGGGCTCGGGCATTCCATGAAGTACACGATGATCTTCTTCATTATCGGTGCACTTGCAATCGCCGGAATCCCGCCCCTCAACGGTTTCGCCTCAAAACTGATGATCTACGAGTCCGTCTACCTCTTCAACCCGATCCTTGCGATCATCGCGATGGTTGTTTCCATCCTCACCCTCGCCTCGTTTGTCAAGGTCTTCCATTCGGTGTTCATGGGGCCGAAGCTTCCGGAGTATGCAGAGGTTAAGGAAGTCCCGCTTCCGATGCTGATTGGCATGGGCATACTTGCTACTATCGTCGTCCTGTTCGGACTGTTCCCGCAGCCGGTGGTGGATATGCTTGTCGCCCCTGCAGCCCATGCGCTTGCAGACCAGGGCGGGTATATCGCAGCAGTACTGGGAGGTGCCTGAAATGGATCTGATTGCACCGCTGCTGACCGGATATGGAATATGGGCTCCGGTTGTCTGGATAGTTGTATTTGTGGCAGTTCTTATCATTGTGTACCTGCTCTGGAAAACGGGAGAATCCTCATACAGGAAAGGAACTGAGCTGGAGCGCCCCTATCTTTCCGGGAACGTTGAACCGGATAAGGGAGCTGTCCATATCAGAAGCAGCAACCTGTACTGGGGATTTTTGCAGGCACTGAAAGGTTATTATGACGCCATTGTGCCAATACATACGGGTGTTCTGACCGATTATATGATCTGGTTTGTTGCAGTAACCGCGCTGCTTCTCGTAATCGTGGGAGTGCTCTCATGAAACTGACAAAATCCTTCAACCGTTCTCTCTGGGTGTTCCACCTCAACACCGGCTCCTGCAATGGCTGCGAGATCGAGATTGTGGCGACAATAACCCCGCGCTACGACCCCGAACGCTTCGGCATGAAGCTGGTGGGCTCGCCAAAGCATGCCGATGTACTTTTGGTGACCGGGCCAGTGACGAAAAAGATGGCGGCAAAAGTCCGGAGAGTCTACGAGCAGGTGCCTGGTCCCAAGCTGGTCATGTGCATCGGATCATGCGGCCAGTCAGGAGGTGTCTTCTATGACTCGTATAACCTTGACGGGCCGATCGACCAGGTGCTTCCCGTCGATGTATATGTGCCCGGCTGCCCTCCCAGGCCGGAGGCAATCATCTTTGGGGTCGTAAAGGCGCTGGAGAAACTGGAGCGCCTGGAGGCAGCGCAATGAACGAAACACCGCATCTCTCCCCCCAGGAGATTATCGATCTCTACAAAGCTGAATTCGGGGCAGGTATTCTCGAAGTCCGGATCACCGATCGCGGGGAAGGGGTGCAGAAGACCAGGGGCTACAATATCTGGATCAGGGTCGACCGGGCGCTGCTCAGGCCGGCAATCAAAAAACTCATGGATATCAGGTTCCCGCACTTTGCAGTTATCGCAGGAAATGATCTCGGGGATGAGATTGAACTCCTCTATATCCTGTCCGTCTTCTATGGCACGAAATTCGGCGAGTATATGATAACCTTCGGGATCCGTCTCCCCAAAACAGATCTGACGGTGCCCACCATAACTGACCTGATTCCCGGGGCCCTGTTATCGGAACGCGAAAAACAGGAATTTTTCGGCATCACGGTAACTGATATCCCCGATGGGCGCAGGCTCTTCCTTCCCGATGATTTCCCGCAGGGCGTGTATCCCTGGAGGAAGGACGAAACCGGGATAAAACCCGAGATGGTCAGGGAACTATGGGCCATAGACCGGCCAAAGGATCGCCCGGTACCACCGGTTCCGGAAAAGAAACCTGTTCATGACGAACCGGCAGTTGAAGGAATGGAGAAAAAGACGGGAGGCGCAGCAGAATGAACGGCGATACAACGAAAAAATCAACCCCCTATACGGTCCCGATCGGACCTGTGCATCCAGCCTTAAAAGAGCCGGTCATGTTTACCTTCCAGATGGAAGGAGAAGTGGTCAGATCGGTGGACTTTGCACCGGGTAATACCCACCGTGGCATCGAATGGATGGGCATGAGGAGGAACCCTGTCCAGATCGTCCACCTCACCGACCGGATATGCGGCATCTGCGGGATTGTGCACTCGCTCTCGTTTGCACGGGCTGTGGAGCAGATTGCCGAGATTGAAGTCCCCCCCCGGGCCGACTATATCAGGACCATCCTGCACGAGCTCGAGCGAATGCAGTCACATATCCTGTGGGCCGGTGTGGCTGCCCACGAGCTTGGGTTTGATTCGCTCCTCTTCCTTGCATGGCGGGTGAGGGAACAATCGATGGACCTCATCGAGAACCTCACCGGGAACCGGGTGAACTACGGGATTGTCCAGATCGGCGGCGTCCGCAGGGATATCAGTGACGACCAGCGCCCCATCATTGAACAGGGCCTTGCCTACTACCGGGGGCTGCTTGACCAGATGAAGACCGTCTTCTTGGATGACAGCACCATACGCATGCGGTGCAGGGGCCACGGTCTATTGAGCTACCGGGATGCCCAGCTCCTCTGTGCCATCGGGCCGACTGCACGGGCATCAGGAGTTGCCATGGACGTCCGGCATGATTATCCCTACTGCGCTTATGGGGATCTTGATGTCCACCCGGTGATCCCCCCTCAGGAATTCGGTGGACCCCAGGGGGACGTCTATGACCGGATCATAGTGAGGCTCCTTGAACTCGCCCAGTCTATCGATATTATCCAGCAATGCCTGGACAATATGCCCGCCGGGGAGATCCTGTGGGAGAAGAAGCTGCCCAAACTGCTGCTTACCTTAAAAAAGGCTCAGGGGGAGGCAATTGGTAGGGTGGAAGCCCCAAGAGGCGAATGCATGCACTACGTCCGGATGGATGGGAACGAGGCTCCTGCCACATGGAAGGTAAAGGCCTCCTCTTACAGCAACCTGATGTCATGGATCCCCATGCTCAAAGGTGAGCAACTTGCCGATGTCCCCATCATTGTTGCATCGATCGATCCCTGCATGTCCTGTACCGATCGTGTAACAATTATCCGGAACGGTTCTGCAGCTGACCTGACCAAGGAAGAGCTGACGCGTCTTTCCCGTGAGAAGACAAGGAGGCTTTCTCAATGCTGACAGATATCCTCTTGACGGTGACAGGCGCGGTTCTTGTAGGGATTTTCGGATTACTTACGGCAGTATTCCTGCTTGGTGTTGACCGGATCGTGACTGCCCGGATGCAGGCACGCATCGGCCCCCCGCTCAGCCAGCCGCTTACAGACATTCGCAAGCTCTTCACCAAGGAAAATGTGGTGCCTGCCAATGCCATACCCTGGCTCTTCAACCTGGCCCCTGTTATCGCGCTGGCATCAGCCATCACCATCCTGCTCTATATCCCTGTCGGTGGGTTTCCCCCTGTTCTATCCGGCGGGGGAGACCTGATACTGGTCATGTATCTCCTGACCCTGCCGGCTCTCGCACTTGTTGCCGGAGGTTTCTCATCAGGGTCACCGTACGCCACCGTCGGAGCACAGAGAGAGATGGTGACCATGATCGCGTACGAGTTCCCGCTTGCCGTGGTGATCATCGCCATCGCTTGGAAACTTGCCGTTTCCGGTATCCCGCTCCCCTTCATGCTGGCAAGCGTGCAGGCTAACCCGGTCTGGGGACTTGTGGGCCCGCTCGGGATTATCGGCGTTTTTATCCTGCTCTTTGTCCTTCTCATCGTCACCCCGGCAGAACTCTCCCGCATCCCCTTCGATACGCCGGAAGCCGAGACGGAGCTTGCCGGCGGGGTGCTGGTGGAGTATTCAGGAAAGAACCTTGCCCTTTTCACTCTCACGCAGGGTGTGAAGACTGTGGTCATGGCCTCGCTTGTTGTGGCGCTCTTTATCCCCTACCGGCTCTCCACATTACTCCCGGCACCGGGCATCCTGCAACCGGTTCTTGACCTGCTGTTCTACTTAGTCCTGGTGGTGCTGGTAGCTTTTGTAGCGGTAAGCCTTATCCGGGTTTCCATGGCCCGGTTCCGCATTAACCAGGTGGTCTCCGCATACTGGATGTATCTCAGCCTCATCGGCATTGCGGGCATGCTCCTGATTATGGCGGACCATATCCTGGGGGTGGTGTGACCATGATCCGCCTTCCGATGGTGTCGGAACTGTTAACGCAGCTCTTCAAAAAACCTGCCACCAACGCTTTTCCAGCCCGCTACCTCCCGCCCTCGGTGACAAAATTCCTGTACAATGTCGCACAGGGTCAGGCCGCCATCAACCCTCCTGTGCCAGTACCCCCGAGATTCCGGGGAAAAATCACCTATGATCGTGAGTCGTGTATCGGATGCCAGCTCTGCCTGAAGGTCTGCCCCGCCCATGCCATCGAATTTCTCCCGACAACAAAGCGAGTCCGCATCTACATCGCCCAGTGTATCTTCTGCTCCCAGTGCAATGACATCTGCCCGAAGGATTGCCTGCACATGACCCCGGAGTTCCTGCTTGCGACGGAAAACCGGTTTGCAGACAGCCAGATTGTTGAATAACAGGAGAAATTCCTCTCTTTTCGTATTTTCATCACCGACCTCGGTCCTTTGATCCCTATTCAGCCTTTCCTGCTACTACTTCAGATACTTAAGTTCAGAACGCCTGGTTAATCTGATCCAAGGACAGGAATACGATCAAGTTCTCCGGTAGAAAGCACATGTAAAAGCCGGTCCGCACCCCTCCTCACGGGTAGCGAGATCTCTTCACCGGTGCCGGCACGTTCCGGCTGGATGCCGATAAGTATGATCCTTTCTACGGTATCTGAGAGAAAATCAATAAGCAACGAGAGGGGGAGCTGATGGGTTCCTATACTCACATCCTCTATTTTATCCCGCGGAATGATCCGGAATTCACCCGGGGAAATGCCCATAGCAGCAGCATCAACCAGAACAAGACAGGCCGGCCGGGTTTTCCGTATTATCCCGGTGAAATTCTCTGGTGCGGTTCCGCAGGCGAGTGGGATCCAGGTATCTTTCCTGAACCGTTCTGCCACATAGATACCAACACCATCGTCCCCATTCAATGGATTGCCGATCCCTAGCAGGATATTGGGTGTCATGATCTGAAAGTGATCCTTGTTATTTTTATTTTTTGAAATTTTGGGATTTACAGGAACAATCGAATCTCCGGCTGCAATGTCTGGAGATCTACAACAACAGCCTGCGCTGGTGTAGGGTTCACGTTCATCTGTTTCTGAAATGCGGTCTGGGACTGCCATGTACCAGCATTAATCCCAAGTACTCCCCGATACTGGGTCAGTCCACGGATGTGGACATGACCAGTGTGCAGGATCTCCGGCAGCGGGTCAATAATTAACCTGTCAGTTTTTCCTGCAGCAATGGGGGTCCTGCGTCCGTATGCCGGAGCAAGATGCCGGCGCTGGAGCATCTCCTCCATCATGAGCCCGCTTTGTTCATAGGATGCACCGGGGATCAGACCGATCATGTCATCGATCGATCGGCCGTGATACATGAGAACCCGCACTCCCTGGAGGTTGACGAGTGCCGGGTTCTCGACAAGCATACAGTTCTTTGGGAATTTTTTGGTAAATTGTTGGGGGATCACCGGTTGGGGTTCAGCACCCCGGACCACGTCATGGTTACCTGGAGATATGATGATCTTCATGCGGGAAGGAAGGTCCCGCATCATTGCACCGAATACATCATATTGTTCGTAGATATTTTTGATCACCAGTTCGCTTTCCTGACCCGGATAAATACCGATGCCATCGACAAGGTCTCCTGCTATCAGGAGATACGAGAAATCAGAATCCGAAAGCCAGTCTGCGAACCGGTTCCAGCACTCTTCAAGGAACGTGTCACTGCCGACATGGACATCGGAAATAAAGACCGCTTTGCCAGGTAGTTCGCTTGTGAAGGGGGTGTTATCAATACGTATGTCCGGACGGTACAGCTGATCGGCAAAAAAGAGTTTCCCATCATTGGAGAGTTTGCCCTTCACCCCGATAACTTCATCATGGATAATGCGTTCTGCATCGGAAAAGACCGGGCGGTCTTTTCTGAAGAGCACGGGAATGTTTGCAGAAGAATCCTCTATCTCGGCAATCCGGTGACCGTTTGTTGTAGTCTTCACCTCGACAACCATGCCGATGATAGTACATTCTTCCTGACGGTAACGGGTATTCCGGGTAAGTGCCTCGATCGGCATCGCCCCGCACCGGCTCCGGATCATGCTCCCCAGACGGTTATACCGGTCTCGGAAATAGTGGAGATAATCACTTGTTCCGTTCACACACCCGGATGTTCCCGGGCTGCCGCTGATTACTTCAACTGAAGGATCTGAGAGGAACCGCGTGCCGTCACGTGTGGCATTCATACCGGGGATATGTTTTACTGAAACTACGATGGTCTCCCCGGGAACCTGCGCGATGATACGCTCGATAAGATCCAGCTCATTCTGTTCCTGGATATAGCGCACGACATCGGGATGCACCTGCAGCTTAGTCTCAAGAAACCGGAGTGTGATCTGCTGTGCATCGAGCATGTATAGTATATTGGGCACAAAGAAAATATAGGGTTTTATCCTAACACGGAACATCTGCAGGGTGCCAGGTGCAGGTTGTGGATGATTAATAATCTCATCCGCCGCAGATATTACACAATATTTCAGCAGACTCCTTTCTATGTATGATATAGTCCAGATGGTGATCCTTGGTTTTGTGATCGGCCTGACCGGCGCGCTCGCACCTGGTCCAACACTGGTTGCAACCATCAACGCATCGATTGCCGGTGACTGGACGACAGGGTTGAAAGTGTCTCTTGGCCATGTAATCGTAGAACTTTTTCTCGTTATCCTGATACTTTTGGGATTAGCGACAGGTGCCCTCCCCTACACCTCAGCGATTGCAGGAATTGGCGGGATTGCGCTGGTTGCATTCGGGGTGCTGACGATCGCAGGCAGCAGGAAGGCAACCATGAGAACCTCCTCCCCCCAAACATTTGCCAATCCCTATATGGCAGGACTTATAACCAGTGCGGCAAACCCGTACTTCTGGATATGGTGGCTCTCAATAGGAAGCGCCATGGTAATTGCTGGGCTCCAGGGGGGACTGGTGCTGGTAGGAGCCCTTATGGTCGGGCACTGGTCTGCAGATATCGTATGGTTAACGCTGGTCTCAACGGGTGTGTCCAAAGGCGGGACGCTCATTTCTGACACGACATACCAGAAGATCATGGTACTCTGCGGAATCTTTCTTATCCTTTTTGGGGCATACTACCTGTCACGTCTGCTGATATCACCATGAAATTCCACGGAATTTATAATCCAACATGGTTAACTAGGAAGGGTTAGACAGTATTATAAAAAATCAGGTAACGAGCATTAAAAAAATGGCAGATAACGATAATAAACGGGATATCCGCACGCTGGTCTCGCAATTCCGGGAAAGTGATCACTGGGGGGTGTCCCTTGTGCGCGATCTGCTCTGGATAGTTGCTGTTGTAGGGGGGATTGCACTTGCCCTGTTCGTAATCAGTGGTACCTGGCCTGCTGTTGTTACCATCGAATCTCAGAGCATGGTACCTCACATGAATGTGGGGGATCTTGTTGTCGTCGTCCAGAAGGACCGGTTCGGTACATTGCAGACTAGGGTCCAGGGAAATACAACCGGCTACAAGAAGTTCGAGGATTACGGGGATGTGATTATATACCAGCCCAATGGAGCAAAGAATCCCGTTGTACCAATACCTTTCCTTTCATCCGGTGTGCATCCTATTATCCACCGGGCAATGGACAAACCTGCAACAGCAGACCTGCCAAAATACCTTCTACTGGATCTCGCTAATATCTCAAAATATTACGAACCCCACGGCGGATACATCACAAAAGGGGATAATAACAAAAATATTGATCAGGTTGCAGTTTACCAGGGTCTGGGGGTTATCGAGCCGGTGAAGGATGAATGGATCATCGGAAAGGCACTGTTCACGATCCCATTGGTCGGGTATCTCCCCCTCCATATTGTTGAAGTGACTATGATCATCATCGTCCTCATGATACTCCATGAACTATATCTGCACTCACGCGAGGATAAAATGAAAAAACCGCAGAAGAAGAACAGAAAAAAACAGCGCTAGATCGTCGTGTCGGTTATGACAGGGAATCCCAATGAAAATAGCTGGCATTCATGAATAAATTGAAAATCAACGGGAAATCAGAGTATCTTTTGTAAAAAGGTATCAGAGAAGTTCCAGCGCCTGCCGCCCGGTCATACCGGTCCGGATCCCGCGTCCCAAAGCAGATCGGTTTGCCTCCTTGATAATCCCTTTTAAGATATCGTCAGTGTCGACAATTGACGGTCCGATTGCGGGTCTCACCTTCGCTGCGGGATAGCTGAAAGAATCCAGTGCAGCAACGTCAAAAGCGCCGCACCCAACCATCCCTACATCGGTCATAACCGCGACAAGATTAGCCGGGCCGAGAGGAATAATATATCCATCTGCAATCTTTCTGGTCAGATGCACTTCAACCTGTTCCATATCTCTCCAGTAGAGATGGTTGGTGCAGGGGGATTAATAATCATGTGGCATAAGAATACGATCAGGTATTTCTCTCCGGACGCTACAATGCCTGAAGAATACCCTGGAGCAAATCATGGAGAATCAGCTGCGGACGTTGCTGGATGATGTGAAAACCGGCCACCGGATGAGCGAAAACGAAGCACGGGATCTGTTCCAGGTCCGGAATCGACAGGTCTGGGAGATTGCAGCAGCTGCGGATGAGATGCGTGAACAACGGGTCGGTAACACAGTTACCTATGTCAGGAACCAGAATATCAATGTGACCAATCTCTGTGTCAATGCCTGTGGTTTCTGCGGTTTTTCAAAAAAGCCCGGTGATGAGGGCATTTATTTTCATGACAAGTCCGAGATCCAGAAGAAGGCGTCCCTTGCAAAAATCCGCGAAGTATCTGAGATTTGTACGGTCAGTGGGCTTCATCCGGATTTTAATGCCCGATCCTATTGTGATGTCTACCGCTGGATTCATGAGGCTGCACCCGGGGTCCACCTCCATGCAAGCAATCCGATGGAAGTTGCATATGCTGCCAAAAAGAGTCATATGAGCACTCACGAAGTGCTGACTGCGATGAAGGATGCAGGACTCGGGTCAATGTGTGGGACAGCAGCGGAGATCCTTGTTGATTCTGTCCGTAATAAAATCTGTGCACAGAAGGTTTCAACAGAGGAGTGGGTGCGCATTATCCGGGAAGCGCATGCGATGGGCATACCCACAACTGCAACGATCATGTACGGTCACTGTGAGAGGGATGAAGACCGCGTGCATCACCTGGCAATCCTGCGTGAAATTCAGGACGAGACACACGGGTTCACAGAATTCGTCCCTCTCTCGTTTATTCATATGAACACCCCCCTCTACCGCGCAGGAATCGCGCGGGCGGGAGCAACAGGAAGAGAAGATCTCCTGATGGTTGCTGTTGCACGCCTCTTTCTGGACAACTTTAAAAATATTCAGGTTTCGTGGGTGAAAGAGGGGATCAAGATGGCGCAGCTGGGTCTTATTGCCGGTGCCAACGATCTTGGAGGAACGATGTTTGAAGAGAGTATCTCAAAAGGGGCGGGAGCGGTCAATACCGATTATCTCGATCCCGCTGAGATGCAGCGGGTTGCAGAGGATATCGGAAGGACGCTCAAACGCCGTACAACGCTCTATGAAATGGTCTGACCGGGAATCCGTCCAGAAAAATGAAGGATATCAACAAAAGAGGATCACAAAACAAACTAGAGGAAAATTAATGATCAACATCGAATTATGATCAATCCCTTATGACTCTCTGGTCTGCAGAATTGGATTTTCATATGCCGGCTGAGTCTGATCCAAAACCGGACGGTTTTTATTCCCATAACGGAAAAAAGCACAGAAAAGGGAATCGCATTTTTTTTAGATTAGCGGTGGTTGCGTTTCACAAGCCGGACGATTTTATCCCCGATTTTCTGTGCGTCCTTAACAGCTTCAGTATCGTTTAGGACATCTCCTTTATGATACCCGTTTCCTTTGACACAGCCCAGCGATGAAAATTCATGCGTGCTTAAGAATCCCTCAAGCGTCTGGATTGTCCGGATTGCACCTTTATGTGCCTGAACAGCTACGGCGACACCTTTCCTCCCCGCAAGCTTCCGGTCATGGTAGAGGGAATACGTGCGGTCGATGAAGTTTTTCAGGTGGCCGCAGACATCGTAATAATAGGTAGGTGAACCGATGATGAGTACATCGCAGTCCAGCACTTTCTGAATCACTTTATCCCAGTCATCGTTCTCGATTACGCACCACTTCGTCTCCTTACATTTCTCACAGCCCAGACACGGGTGGATCTTCTTTCCCGAAAGGGAAATGAATTCGGTCTTGATCCCGTTAATGTGGCAGCGTTCGAGAATGACATTGATGAGATCTGCGGTATTGCCATCCTTACGCATGCTTCCCGATATCCCGAGCACTTTCATATGTTATGCTATACCTGTGGATTTATGATAGTTGTGATGACCGGGTCGAGCTGGAGTTCACGGAATGCAGCGAGGAGCTCTTGCTTTGGATCACCCTGCCGGTAAAAAAGGTGCGATGTGCAGGAGCAGTCACTGCAGCCGAGCTTCAGAACGCCGCCCTCATTCATTTCACGAGCAAACTGGCATTCCAGACGATCCGTAGTGACTGCATAGACAGCATACGCAAGAGAAAAACTGGGTGAAATGAGGAGATAGTCAACATGCCATTTCGGTTGTTTGTTACGCAGTTGGGCGAGCAAGATATGACGCCGGAGACGATGCAATCCTCCGCTACCCAGGGCGGATCCAATATAGATGTGCCAGCCAGCCCAAAACGTAAGGGTTCCCAAGGCACCGACCCGGACCATGCAGTTGGGATTTTCAAACACGAGGCAGTAAATTCCCTTATCCATAACCGCTCTTCATAAGCTCCTGTGCGGCTGCAATGTGCCGGCTGCCTCCCTGTTCAACCGGTTCCCCATGACCAGGATAAAGCCCTTCAACATCAAGAAGCGAGAGCCGGTTGAGCGACCGTGCAAGTTCCATCCTGCTCCCTCCGGGGAAATCATAACGCCCAAAACAGCCATCAGAAAAAACAGTATCTCCGCTGATAAGCACACGATCCCGCTCCGAAAAGAGGCAGATGCTTCCCGGTGTATGACCCGGTGTATGAAGGACCTTTAGTTCTCCGATGATGTCCCCCTCATCAAGTACGATATCTGGAGTAATACCAGGAGAACGGGCGCCAAAGTGCATGGAAAGACTCTGGGTTTCATCAACAAGCCCTCTGGCATCATTTTTATGAATGGCGACCTTTGCCTTACACATATGCGCAATCTCTTTTACACGGGCAGTGTGATCAAAGTGGCAGTGGGTCAGGACAATGGTATCGATTAAATCTTTGTAGGGCCTGATTGCCATGGGCATCACTCCCGCGTCAACGAGAATCGAGCCGTAAATATAGGAGTTTGCATAACCCGACTGTTCGGGAATCCAACGGACCTGCATGCACAATAATAAGGATTCCCGACAGATGTTTCTTATGGATTCGCTGATCCACAGGTGCGCATGTGGTGTCCCGCAGGAACTCGAAACAGTGGCACTGGCGGAAGGAATGGATCCGGCGAGCTTGGCGCAGGGTATTGCAGCCGGAAGGATTGTGATTCCTGCAAATCCAAAGCGGATACACAAGCAGTGCGCGATAGGTGAAGGTTGTAAGGTAAAAATTAATGTGAATATCGGGACATCCGGCACCCGCTGCGATCCTGCGCTTGAAGAGGAAAAGGCACAGGTGGCACTCAGCAATGGCGCCGACGCGCTTATGGACCTCTCCACGGGGGGGGATCTTGTCGCGATCCGGAGAAAAATCCTTGCATTTGATACGACGGTTGGGACAGTTCCGATCTATGAAGCGGTACGCAGGGCGGGTAATGCAGGTGATGTTGATGCAGATCTCCTGTTTCGTGTGATCCGGGAGCATTGTGCGCAGGGTGTTGATTTCCTCACGCTGCACTGTGGAGTTAACCTTCAGGCGCTTGGAGCACTCAGAGCAGATCCCCGGTTGATGGGAGTGGTGAGCCGCGGGGGGGCGTTCCACTGTGCGATGATGGTGCACCGCAATGAAGAGAATCCGCTTTATTCGGAGTATGATTACCTGATGGAGATCCTCGCCGAATATAATGTCACGATCAGCCTTGGTGACGGCATGCGTCCCGGATGCTTACAGGATGCCGAGAAACTGGCAAAATCGGTGGAATACGTTACGCTCGGAACGCTTGCGAAACGGGCACATGCAGCCGGTGTCCAGCGAATGATTGAAGGGCCCGGACATATGCCGCTTGACCAGATAGGCTATAATGTGCGGATGATCAAGGAGATCACCAATCACGCACCGCTCTATCTACTTGGCCCTCTTGTGACTGATATCGCACCTGGTTACGACCATATTGTGGCTGCAATTGGCGGGGCAACTGCCTGCCTGAACGGCGCAGATTTCCTCTGCATGGTCTCTCCCAGCGAGCACCTCGCATTACCGCTCGTAGAGGATATCATCGAGGGTACAAGGATCGCAAAGATCGCAGCACATATCGGCGATACTGTACGACCCCTTGGGGGAGGTTATCGCATGGAACGTGAGGTGAAGATGGCGAACGCCCGGTACCGTCTAGACTGGGAAGAGCAGTTCCGGCTCGCTTTATATGGGGATATTGCCCGGCGTGTTCATGACCGCGATGGTGAACTGGAGACCTGCTCGATGTGCGGGGACCTCTGTGCAGTAAAGATAGTCAAAGAACTCTTTTTAGAAAAAGAGAAGAGGAAATAAGGTTTTTATTATTTTAATAAATGCAGAATCCTTATCGCCAGCCACGCCGCGTTCTCACCGTTGTCGACACCAACACACGCTACCGGTACGCCTTTGGGCATCTGGGCAATCGCGAGGAGTGCGTCAAGTCCGTTCAGCGTCCCGCTTACCGGAACGCCGATCACGGGTTTATCAGTCTTAGATGCGATAACGCCAGGAAGTGCCGCGGAAAGCCCGGCGATTGCGATGAACACCTTTGCTTTGCTCTTTTTGATATATGAGTCCAGCTTATCCGGGTCACGGTGAGCGGAGATTATCTGATCATCATAGTACACCTTATTTTCTTCCAGAATTTTTTTCACTTTTTCTGTAATGGCTGCATCAGATGCGGATCCGGAAATTACTGCGACGTCTGCCATATCTGCCATCCAAACTTATATCCTGTCTCTATAAATATAGTATGGGCAGATCCACATGGAAAAAGAACTACTCCTGATGCTACCAGGTCCTGTGCCGATGCCGGAACGGGTAAGGTATGCAATGATTCGTCAGGCAATAAACCACCGCAGCCCCGAATTTGGTGCGGTCTATGCTGACTGTACACGGGTATTAAAGACCGCCTTTGGAACAACAAACGACCTCTTTGTGATCAGTGGATCCGGAACTGCCGGTATGGAAGCTGCAGTTGCAAACTTTGGCAGGGACAAGGATATTGCCTGCCTTGTCAACGGGAAGTTTGGCGAGCGGCTCTTTAAAATCAGCCAGCGCTATGGAAAGGCACACGAAATCGGCTCTGAATGGGGAACCCCGCTTAACCTTTCAGCACTCGAGGAGCGGCTCGAGCAGGGTGCACAGGTAGTTACGCTCGTGCACAACGAAACGTCTGCCGGTATCAAGAACCCGGCAAAGGAAGTCGGCCGCATCGCAAAAAAGCATGATGCGCTGTTTTTAATGGATGGCATTACCTCTATCGGTGGTGATGTTGTTGAGGCAGATACCTGGGGAGCAGATGTTGCCATTGTCGGATCCCAGAAATGCCTTGCAGCACCTGCCGGGCTTGCCGGTATCTCGGTAAGCAGCAGGGCTTGGGAGAGGCTTTGTAAGAATCCCCCCTACTATCTGGACCTTGCAGCGTACAAAAAAAGTGCAGCAAATAAACCAATGGAGACACCGTTTACACCAGCAGTCCCCCTCTTTTTAGCACTGCGGGAAGCATGTCTTGTTATTGAAGAAGAGGGAATGGCCAACCGGATCGCACGCCACCAGAAAATGGCGCAGGCCGTACGGGCAGCAGCGAAAACCTGGGGACTCTCCCTGTTTCCGATAATCGATGCAAAGCACGAATATTCCAACACGGTCACCGCGATCTCCTGTCCTGATGGTGTGAAGGATGACGAGATGCGTGGAATCATCAAGAAGATGGGGATTGTCATTGCCGGCGGGCAGGATCATCTGAAGGGGAAAATCTTCAGGATCGGGAGCATGGGTGCGGTCAGTGCACCGGAGATACTTGCAACGCTTGCGGCAACACAGCATGCATTGAAGAAACTGGGACACAAGGTGCAGGGTGATGGTGTGCAGGCAGCCTGTGAGGTGCTGGGATGAGGGTGGGTGTTGCTGATACCACCTTTTCACGAGTCAATATGGGAGCGATCGCTATTGATGAATTAAAAAAATATGCAAGTGTGGCGATTGAGCGGGTAACGGTACCAGGTATCAAGGACCTGCCGGTTGCCTGTAAAAAGCTCATTGAGGATCGTAAATGTGAGATCGTAATGGCACTTGGGATGCCGGGAGGCAAAGAGAAAGACCGGCTCTGCGCTCATGAAGCCTCACAGGGTCTCATCATGTGCCAGCTCATGACAAATACTCACATCATTGAAGTTTTTGTGCATGAAGATGAAGCAAAAGACGGAAAAGAGCTTGCATGGCTTGCAGAACAGCGTACCCGCGAACATGCAGTCAATGCGGTAAAACTGGCCCTTCACCCAAAAGAGCTCGAAAAAGAAGCCGGCACGGGTCAACGCCAGGGATTTTCTGATGCGGGACCAGCACGCCGCTAGGGTAAAAACAACAGAAGCGGACAAATATATCAGGTTCGATTCACAAGAGATGATTAATTATGTGTGATACAAAGCCGATAAAACTGGGTTTTGTCGTTGCGGAATTCAACCGTGACATTACCTATATGATGGAGATCGAAGGAAGAGAGCACGCAGCGTTTCTCGGAGCAGAGGTGACCGAGTGCCTGTATGTACCCGGTGCCTATGACATGCCGCTGGCGATCAAGAAGATGCTCCAGGCGGGAAATGTCGATGCCGTCGTTACCATAGGCTGTGTTATTGAAGGTGCTACCCAGCATGACGATATTGTCGTTCAGCATGCAGCCCGGAAGATTATCGATCTCTCGCTTGAATTTGGTAAACCGGTAACCCTCGGCATTTCCGGGCCCGGTATGACACGCCTTGAAGCGAACGAACGGATTGATTACGCAAAACGGGCAGTCGAATCAGCCATCAAACTTGTCCAGCGATTGAGATGAGACAACTCTCGGAGAAGATTGCGTCTGTTTCGCCATCCGCTACCCTTGCTATCTCCGATAAGGCAAAGAAGATGCAGCGGGAGGGCATTGATATCATCAGCCTCTCGATTGGTGAACCGGACTTCGATACCCCCCGGCACATCAGGGATGCCTGCATTGATGCGCTGAACCGGGGTGAAACGCATTATGCCCCCAGTAACGGCATTCCCGAACTCCTCTTTGCTATCGGTGAAAAAATAACAAACGAGAATCACTTCAGCTGCCCTCCTGAACACGTGATCGTTACCTGTGGTGCAAAGGATGCAATTTACGATGCCATGGAAGCAGTCCTGAACCCTGGCGATGAGACCATCCTTTTGACCCCGGCATGGGTTTCCTACGAACCATGCGTCCAGATTGCAGGGGGGAAAATTGTCCAGCATGCGGTCAATACCAAAACCTTCCAGCTCGATGATTCCCTTCTGGATCGGGTGAATACAAAGACTAAGATGATCGTTGTAAACTCGCCTTCTAATCCGTCAGGTGCTGTTTTTGACAAACCCTCGATGCAGCTCGTGGCAGATCTCTGCGAAGACTATGATATCTATGCTATGTCGGATGAGATATACGAGAAACTGGTATATGACAGAGTGCACCTCTCGCTTGCTGCACTTGGGGATATGGCGCACCGTACAATCACTATCAACGGGTTCTCGAAGTCGTACGCGATGACCGGGTGGCGGTTGGGCTATGCTGTAGCACCAATAGAAATCATCCGGCAGATGTCCAAGGTGCAGCAACACTCCGTCAGCCAGGCAGCTACGTTTGCGATGTGGGGTGCAGTGGCAGCGCTCAAGGGGGACCAGTGTTGTGTTGAGGAGATGCGCAAAGAGTTCGACCGCCGGCGGAAATACATCATCTCCGAGCTGAACCTTATGGGCTACGAGACCGCACCTGCTGACGGGGCATTCTATGCTTTCGTGAAGGTTGCCGGCGATGACATGGAAGTTGCTTCCCGCTGGCTTGAGAAGGGTCACGTGGCGGCAACCCCGGGTAGTGCGTTCTATGCACCGGGCTGGATCCGCCTGTCGTATGCGACCTCAATGGAGCGGCTGAAAGAAGCGATGAGCCGGATCAAGCGGGTTGGGTAAACGAGATCTCTTTTTAAAATAACACATTGTCAACTGTGGATTTTTATAAAAGCGATTTAGTCCTGATTAAAAAAATTGTAAAAATTTTACGTCGTCGTGGATGCATTTGCGACACAGTTGTCAAGTCTTAAGGGCCTCAACAAGTGTGCTTGCTATTCAGGGCCCTTACCCGAATCACCCACAGAGCGCTTCTATAAGCCTTCCAGTGGCATTCTGGAGTGATGATGAACCCCCGTTGTGCTTACCATGCCCCCACTTGAGAGCAGGGGACGGGAGCGCGGCATGATAGCCTCCCTGATGGGAGGACGGGCTCCAGACCGGGACACATGACCAGGGCAAATGTATACATTATCTCTTGTTCAACGGTTTTCCTGTCCAAACCCTCCCGAAGCAGAGGAGAGAGGACAGGTGTTATTAATCGTATACTTTTTGAAATTTTCACAGTCAACGGTCTATGTTTTAAAATTTTTTGGAAATGTTAAACTCAGTAAGTGGCCTGACCTGCCGGATCCTCAGATCCCCCTTAAATCACTCAATCCCCAGCACGGTTTCAGGGCACTTTTTCCACCTAATTGATTCTATTTAGGTATTTCCAAAGTACAGAGAGAAGGAAGACCAATTCGGGCCTTTTTCGTGGAGGAAAATAACCTCATTGTACCGTTTTTCCCTCAATTCGATCTATTTTCGGATGCCTGAAAAAATGGCCCGAATAAAGTCTGTTATATTGGCTGCGATTGCCAATCCGGGCATGATACGGAGGATCGATCAACAGCCCCCCTTACCCTTTTCTGAGGGATCTACACCGACGGAGATTTGGGGTGGTGGTGCCTGGACCGGGAGTATAGCTGCCGGCCCTGCTATAGCCGGCTGTGCCACGGGAGCCGGATTGGCTTTTTCCGGCATCACCGCTCCATCGCGGTCCAGCTCGACCAGCCCGGTGTCTGTGACACGGAAGAACCGGAACGCCCCGCGGGGCAGAAAGACCCAGAGCTCGCGGGAGATCCCATGCCCGGATGCGATTGCCCGGAGTGCTGCGAGTGCATCGGATGCCTCACGCTCGATCCATGCATGGTCGCAGTGGACGCGGGTGACCCGTTTGATCCGGACGTGGGCAACAAAGCCCGGACAATAAATCACGAAGTTGCAGATCGTGCCCGACTCGTGCATGAACTGCCGGGTCTCGCCCCGCTTCTTCGCGATCAACACGGCTTCACGGAGAGCCATGAGCGGTTTTCTCCCGCGGGTCATGGCCGGCCTCCACTAGTGCGGGCCGTGGTTTCGTACAGCGGCCGGTGTTCGTTTGCTGCACGGTTTTTGTTTTGTGTCTGATAGATTTTGATAGCAACAGCTCCTTCCTTTGTTGTACATATACCGGGGGCAATCCAGTGAGTGCACAGCCAACGGCCACACTGTTGCTCCACGCATTACTCTCAAAATTATATACGCTTTGTAGTATGAGTGGCTCATCAGAGCCGCGGGCAGGAGAAGAATTCTGAAAGGTGTTCTTTGACTTGCGAGAACCGTTTCAGGATTTTGTCGTTCTCCATCGCACATGTGCAAATGTCGAGTTACCCGAGATCACGACCGTATTCCCCTCTGTTCGCATCATCGGCGTGACATACTCATCGACTACCGTTTCCTCTTCTGTTGTCTTTGCACCGAACCGCTTCCGGAAGAACCCGAGCATCCCCTCCCGGCTCCCGAAGCGGTACTCCTTTGCGAGCGGCAGCATGGTCACGTCAGGGTAAATTCCCATCTGGTAGAGCACTCCGAAGAGACAGTCGGCTTTCGGCCCGGTATGGTACGGGCTCCCGTGCAGGGGCTCCCAGAGATCGGCATACATCCGCTCCCAGAAGGGCATGTCCACGAACCAGAAGAGGTGGACGGAGCCACAGGAGGCAGCATCCATCTTCCACAGAGCTTCCCGGATATCATGCATGGTCAGGGAGAGGGAAGCGATGACAATGTCAAACGGGGGAGTGAGATCCAAGGAGAGATCGATCTCCTCCCAGGTCTTCTGCACGCAGGTGATATTGTGTAAGTTCTCCCGCTCAGCGTGCTCCCTGAGGATCTCCACCATGCCGGCCCCGGGCTCCACCGCGGTAATCTCCTTCACGCGGGGGGAGAGAGGGATAGAGAGGGTTCCCGGCCCCGCCCCGATATCCAGCACCCGGGAATTTTTCGTGATGTCAAGACAAGCGATTGTAATCCGGACACGGTCATCGTATTCACTGCGGGAAGTGGAATCGTAGCGTTCAGCATTCTCCCGTTTGTCCCAGTTATGCGAGGGATCATCGAAATGCTTCGATGCCTCGTGCAATCTCTGCCGGGCCTTCCAGATCTCATTCCAGTCCGGATTCGTGAGCGGTTGTATGGGTGCAGGGCTCATATCATTGAGTAGGCATCAGGCCGGTTAAAAGTATCTGTACGTCACGAACAAGTGACATATTTGCGAATCATTCGTGCCTGAGTGCATCTATCGGGTTGAGATTCGCCGCCCGCCATGCAGGGTAGATGCCACAGATCAGGCTGATGACAATGCCGAATGACATACCATAAAAAATATGGATCAGCA
>JADDYB010000164.1_pt1 | contig 20181 bp, 22 predicted proteins | sample 8641941 | NCBI WGS metagenome assembly JADDYB01 (sample SAMN16275377, study PRJNA637457) | freshwater sediment metagenome | isolation source: Lake Kineret sediment | place: Israel: Lake Kineret | collected 2013
GAGGATTTCTCCAGACACCCTTCTCTAATACGTTCAGCAAAAGGATTATCGGATCTGAAAAGGATTATTTGGTATGCCTCAGAGGACCCTTACTGCATGGCTTTGTCCGTCTCCCTGCAGTTCCCCTGCGAAAAGTAATCGTGCGAAAACTCTTCAAAAAAGTGCTGAATCAGACAATAATTCAGAAAAAAATTATACCCGATTCAAAACGAGTGAGAAAGAATTTCGTTCAATCTGAAATGGTAGTATTTTCTGGTTTTTTCGGTAAAATAAAATGATCTTTCCTCAGCCGGTTTTTCAGCTGCACAGCAACTCAACTTCCTGCGCAAGATGATATATCCGACGCCGTACCTTTCTTGGCAGGTGAATGGCAGACGCGATGCTTTCATCAATAGTCACCCGCTTCCTCCCTTCAATAAGGTTATCGGCATGGGTAACGATCTTCTCTTCTGTCGTCCGTGGCATGCAGTCACGGGGAGATAACCTGAGTATCGTACATTCATCCGCAGTAAGTCCTGCGCCCGTATGGCATTCGACAATACGGGCGACATCCTCGCTGATCCCCTGTGCACGCAACAGATCTGCTCCCCGCTGTGCATGCAGGATCGTGTGATTCGACCCTCTCCCGATATCGTGGAGCATCGCCCCTTCTCTTACCAGATCCACCGCAACAAGGGGATTTCGCTGCGCGTATTCCAGCGCAACATCACGTACGGCCCGGCAGTGAGCTGAAACCTTTTCGCTGCATCCTGCTTCACGCAGCAGCTGCTCATAGTTTTTTTCTGACAGGTCAGGCATGACCCAGTGATTTTTTAATATCGTCAATCCGGTGTTTGAGGGAGCGCAGGAGCATGTCGTTGTCAAAATGGGTCACGGCTTTCTGGCAGCCCGGACAGTTGAAATCGCAGTTCATTGCCTGCGGGAAGGTGAAGAGCACCTGGCAGTCCTTGCAGATGAAGAAGTCGTTTTCTTCTTCATACTTTTCGCGCCGTTCGAGTTTTTCCAGTACGAGCTCCATGTCTTCCCGTATTGCACTATAGATATGATCGGAACGCAGCTGCCAGAGATAGGTGAGCCAGCCCGTCTCATTGTTTTTGATCCGGTGGTACTCGGCAAGCCGTTTTTCATACAGGGTATAGAGAGTATGCCTGACGGTATTCAGGTTGATACCGGTGCGTGCGGCAAGGTCTTCATCGCTGTACTCACCCTCACGCGGGAACCGTTCGATGAGGTTGAGCCCTTCATCTTTTACCATCCGGTGAAGGTATGCACGTATGGCCGGATCATTCAGCAGGTCATCTATGGGATCCATCACCGTATGTATTGTCGGACGGTGCTAATATGCTTATCCAGCATACAAAATGCGGCTTCGCGTGTCTGTCCCCAGCCATACACACTCACTAATGCCTGATCGGCTTCAAAAGAGGATCCTGGCCATGGGATATCAGCCACATAAGATGCCAGATCTTTAAGATCTGCGGTAATTGTCAAATCCCTGTCGGCAAAGAGGATGCTGCGTACTGCAAAACGTTTAGGGGAGAGCAGACCAAAAGGAAGTTTCCCGGCGCAGGCATCGACATGATACCGGAACAGGTTACAACCGTATGCCATTTCAACGGTATCGATCGTTCCCTGAAACCGGGGATTGAGCTCAATTGCACAGGCAGCAGTGCTGCCAAGAACAAAGTCGATCCCGAGGGTGCCGAGACACCCGCTTTCAGCAGCGATCTGTTCTGCCCGGGCAATCATTTCCCGGCCGAGCGGATGATCTAAGGGGGTTACTGAACCACAGAATCCAAATGAGGCTCCTCCATCCCCCCGTAAAATCTGCTCGTTTGCAGCTATCGCCCGTGCCTTTGTTCCATCGGTAACACAACAAACGCTTGCCGGAATACCCTCAACGATTTCCTGGCGGATAAAGGGTATACCGGGATTCAGGTTTTTCCATGCAGCAAGCCCGGCACTATCCCGCACGATCGCATTCCGCCAGCCGCCGGCTCCCCTCCGGGGTTTGATCATGGCAGGATATTTTCCCTCAGCCAGAAGCCGGGGAACTGGAACCGTGAGGGATTCAAAAAAATGCTGGATATCCAGTTTATCCAAAAAACGGGCGACTTTGTCTTTTGGAGTCCCGCAGAGAGGAAGGGAGATACAAAGATCTTCTGCACCGGAGGTAACAATAACGAGGTCAAAGGTATGGCGCCGGCATATCTCCTGTATCGCATCGGGTAGATCTGCAAGCTCTGAAAATTTTTCCCGGTCTGTTGTATACCAGAAAAGGTCCTGATCGCAGAAATGATCAACGGCACACACTTCATAGCCAGCGCTTGCTGCAGACTGCGCAACGTGCCGGGTTGAAAATCCGGCAACCAGCACCCGGCCCTTCACATTTCCTCCGTTTGTTTTCCTGCTTTTGACGGGATGATGCGGATCCGTGCTCCGGGAAATTCATTCCTGAATTCCTTCCCGGAAAAATAGTGATCGAGAAAAAGGGCAAGACTCGATATCTCGGAATGGGGTTGACCGGTAACTGCCACGTTATAATCTGCAAGCCCGTAGATCTCCCCGGGGACTTTCTCTGCACCAACAATAACGAGAATTTTTTCGTGTGCCGTAATATCCCCCATAACATCGGGAAGGTTAAGGCCGTACATGGTGAGGTGAACGACAGTCCCCCCCTGAGCCTTCCAGTCCCGGATACAGGAGCGCCATTTCACTGCATCCTGACAGAAAAAGTCGCCACCCCAGCGGCTGACCACGTCACCAATACTCTGGACAACCCCCTTATCTGCAGCAGCAAGATACATCCCCTTTGCGCCCAGTGCCCGGGCTGTTAAGCCGACATGGGTTGTTACCCGTTGATCGCGCTCGGGGCGGTGACCAACCCGGAGAATAATTACTTCGTTTCCTGGCATGCTACGTTTTCCGCTCTTTAATCACACCATTTTCTATGGTGTACGGGAGATCCTGCGAGTACTTTATCTGACAGCGCAGGAGGGCTTCACCAACATTAAGCACGCGCAGTTTCCCTTCAGTCCGTTCGATCAGAAGATACCGTTCAAGACGGTTGAGAGATGCATCAACAATGCAGGGATCAAGGCCGCTCGCCGTGACCAGGCCTTCAGCCGAAATGGACGGTTCCTTCACCATAAGGTGATAGATCACCCAGTCAGCATCCTCTTCTTTCATCTTAATGCATTCCTCATAGTGGTGAATAAGGGTTTTGTCCTGCTGCTAAAGAAATGCATCTTTATTGGTTCTAGTGAATTCCTTAACAATGATATGAAATACAAAAGACTGGAAAGATGACGGCGGTGACCGTGCCTGTCGCCCCGGACCGCTCCTGCACGAATGGGATAATTATATATTACCTGTTCAGGAGATATCGTATTTTTCTGGCGAGCACAAAGTGGCGGGGGTGAAACCCCTGTTGAGCGTTTAGCTTGTTATTGAGCATTTCCTATGAAAATCGTACTATGCAGATATGGTACGGAGATTGTTACCACTCTCTCAACCAGATACGATAATGATTGCCGCCGCCAACAGGGTGCTCACATGGCGGATTGGTGACTAAAAATTCAAAAAACTCCCTTCCCGCCGTGCCTCGAAGAGGCCCTGAGGCGGGGGTCCTTCGTATAAAGGATAATTTTTATAATTTGGATGTGAACTGAATCGATTCGTGTCTGTTTCAACTGAGCCTTTTCATGAGCATTTTTTTTAGTCTCCGCAACTAATAACTGGCAATGAATCCTGATGGATCCCCTGTTCCTTATCACACCTTAATTGCCCTTGCGGATCATCTCTTTGAAGAATGCGAGGATGATGTCAAATGTCTTTCCCACAGGATAGATGCACTTGATACTACCCTGCGTGATGAATTGCTTGTCTCCGACCTGCTGAACGCCTGCCAGGTATTCTATTATTTTTTCCGCATACTTCCTGATGAACTGGTTTGTGAACGGCTGGAACTGGAGCCGGCCTCATCGCTCACCAGAGGAATAAAAATTGATGAAGTCGAACTTCTGGACCTGGTCTTTTCAGTAAAAAATCATGAACCCGCAATTATTGTGTCAGATGGTGAACACCCGCTCATGACCTATACGGGAAAAACGGCCTATACTGACGGGCTGAAATATATCGAAAATCCCCCGTACTGACACAATAATCGGCATGGATCTTCTACCACTCCGGATACACGGGCAACCGAACAAGAGAGGTCAGAAAAAGGAACAATTTTTTTTAGAATACCATCCACAAAGAATAGGTGCAAATATTATAATTCCCGGTATAGCCGGATTATAAACGATCTCCAGCACTGATCAACTGCTCATCTACCACCGCAGAAACCAATGGCGGGAGATTTCCCCATTTCACCAGTGTTTCTCCCATAATGGCAAAAACCCCGGAGACTTCATCCGGGTTTATCCGGTCGAGAACCGTCCGGTCACCGGGCCGGATCTGGTTGCAGACCGAGGTAGCCCAGGCATCGGCGAGTGCAACATCGCAGGAAAAAATCGTGACTGCGTCTGCACATCCAAATGAGACGGAAGGTCCGACTGTTGCCGATGAGGTACAGATACCCAGTATTTTCTCCTGCGGAGGGACGACAAATGCGATCCGGTTGGAAAGAACTGCCGCACCGGCATGGACTCCAACCCGGACCGGGCGGTCGCTTATGAGGGCAATGTCACCCCCGTTATCGATCACACCAAAAACCGCACCAGCATCCACCATTGCCTCAACACCCGCCCAAGCAATTGCACCTGCCACGGCTGCCATGGGACCGACACCGGCTTTTTGTGTTGCGTGGGCCATCCTGAGGATGATCAGCTCATCAGAGTCCGGCATGTAGGGATCAAAGGTAGCCAGAAAAAAAGGGTCTCGGGCGATGTGCGCCTCCAGCACCTGCCGTGCCCTTATCATACCTGACTTTGCTGCAGCAATATGCCCACGCGTATCAGCAAGTATCGTTGCTATCGTCTCGCGAAACACGAAGGGTGCGCGAATCATAGGGGAAGCATGAGTGCCTGCTGCGGACACGCTTCGATACATTTACCACAGAGCACGCATTTTTCTTCTGCCAGCTTCAGGGTAAAGTCACTATCCAGCGAGAAGACTTCACGGGGACAGATGCTGATGCATGCACCGCAATCCACGCATTCGCTCTCGTTTACACTGATGCCGTGTTCAAGGAGGTGTACGGTTGCACCGAGACTGATCATTGTATGTCTGACGAGCTCACACTGGTCGTCCGGAACATCGATGAGCGCTTCACCCTCCGATGAATCAATAATCGCCCGTTCAACATTGATCAGGACACCCGTATCACGCACGACCTGTGCGATAATCGGTTTTCTCCCTTTCTTGCGCGAGAAGGTCACCAGCAGTTTCATTTCAGCCACCTCCCCCCGAAAAGCTTTCCAAGATTTATTGCCGTGAGCATGGCAACTACATGGTGCCCGCTATCCACGACCGGCAGTGCACTGATATTGTATTTCTCGAGTTTCTGGACAGCAATATCCACTGCTTCATCGGGTGTGGTTGTGATGACTTTCTTTTTCATGATGTCTTTGACAAGGTGGGCTTTACCGGGATTTGCAACAGCTTTTGATATATCAAACGTTGTTACAATACCAACCAGGATGGTGTCGCTGTTGATGACCGGAAGGTGGTTGGTCTCACCTTTCAGGAGTTTCTTTGCCGCTGTGGTAATCTCTTCATCTTCCCCGATACTGACAACCTGCCGGTCCATGATATCCAGCACCCGCGGGCCTTTTACACTCTGGTGCATGGGTTTTACCGGCTTTTTTGAATCGATCAGGCGTGTAGGAAGCGTGAGTTGCATTTTACCGGCTTCAACCCAGTGTTTCAGCTCCCCGGCTACCTGCCGTGCCTTACGGAAGCTTGAGAGAGATGACGTCCGGACCTCCTCCCCATTCATCTCAACAGCACCGCTCCGCAGTTCAGCATAGGTTACTTTCCTGAGGGCAGGACGACTCCGGCTCGGCACACCATAATCGAGAAGATCTACGGAAATGTCCTCATCACGAACCGCAGTTGCACGCACTACATCAAGATCGAGCACCGGCAGCGGGATGCCGAGTCCTACATATAGCGTGACCCCGTATCCGGTCATGGTCGCCGCCCGGAGATAGTCCTGCGACATCTCTTTTAAGTCCCCGGTTACCATCAGGGTTCCAAATCCGCCGGCAGGCGAGTGCTGGGTTCCCTCACCAACAACCATTCCCTGAGCCCCGCATAAAAAGATCGGAACACCGCTGCCGATCAGACGGAGTCTGGGATCATTGGAGAGCGGGTTTAACACTCCTGCCCCGGAATAGGATACATTGCCGTAATTGGGCAGCAGCACACCCATATAGGTATGTAAAACGCGGTCCGTTGAATTGGTCGCGGCATTATAGCGCTGGTACGCATTGCGCGGATTACACATAATGGCCTGGTTGAAATGTTCCAGCAGAAGATCGGTGGTTATCGTCCTGCGCGGGTAACAGTCAGTGCCCCGTGAACTTGCCCGGAGTTCTATGGATTTTCCTGCCACAAGGTCCTCGATCACGTGCGCTCCGCCATACTGCTCTTCGAGAGTATCGGATTGCTGTGTCGCACCAATATACGTATCGACTGCTGCCAGACCACCGTACGCTTCTACGTTGTTCAGCCAGATTCGTTCCATCCGGATCGGCGGTTCAGCGTGCCCGAAGTTGAGGAACGCACCGGATGAACACATGGCCCCGAATGTTCCGGTAGTAACCACGTCAACTTCCTTGAGCGCCCCCTCTTCACCCAGTTCGGCAACAATTACGGGCATTTCATCGGCAGTGACAACGCGTGCAGTGCCGTCCCGGATCCGCTCGTTGATCTGATCGATGGACTTGTGCATACCCAGAAATACGCTTTAATGAATATTTAAATTAATTGTTATTACCATTAGTAATATATGATATTTTAACCCCCCTTAGCGATACTTGTCTATGCATGTGCATGCCTTTATTGAAGAGATGGAGCGTCTCGCTCCTCCGGAGCTTGCTGAGGATTTTGATACAGAAAAGATCGGGCTCGTGGTCGAAGGCAGGCCGGAAATTTCCCTTGTGTGCTGCGCACTGGATGCGACACCGTATGTAATCAAACAGGCAGTTTTGGCATCGGCTGATATGCTGGTTGTCCATCACACACCCTTGTGGACACCGGTCACTGCTATAACCGGGCGGGTTGCCGGGTTGATGCGCGCCCTGCTCTCCGCAGATATGAACCTCTATGTCATGCACACAAACTTCGACCGGGCACAAGGAGGGGTTAACGATGCGCTTGCAGAACTGCTCTCGCTGAAAGACATTTCACCCATGTCAACAGGCAGAATTGGCTCCTGCACCCTGTCCCCTGCTGAAATCTCGCGGCGTCTTGGGGGGACATGCCGTCTCTGGGGGAAGGTAAAAAAGATCCGTCGGCTTGCCCTTGTTGCCGGCAGTGGCTTTGATCCCGCACTTCTCGAAGAAGCAAAAATACTGGGTGCCGATACTTTTCTTTCTGCCGAAATGAAACATTCAGTTGCACGCACTGCTCCCCTTCCCTGCATTGAAGCGACCCATTATGCACTTGAAGCCCCCGCCATGCAGCGCCTTTCTCTCAGGATGGGCTGGCAGTATATTGATGATCCACCTCTCGTGCAGAAAATCCCATGAGCGATCTCTGGCAGCGGCTGGCCGAAAAAAAGTTTCTCGATGCACCTCTTCGTCTCGAGATCGAAGAGAATCTCGGCTCACGGGGGAAAAAAGCCCTCGCAGCCCTCGATTCAGGTAAGATCAAAAAATACCTGGATTTTTTTGTCGTCGAAGGCAGGACTGCTGAATATGTGGTTGATGAAGATTTCTGCACCTGTGGTGATTTTCTCTACCGGGGCAGGACATGCTGGCACCTGCTGGCAGTCAGGATAGCACAGGAGACCGGAACATTCCGGCATATCGACACCTGGTACCAGGACAGCTGGAAAAAATAAGCGTATACAATACAATAATTACCGTTCGTAATCAACTGTACTGACGATTACGTGATCATTCATGCTCGAAGAAGAATACCAGCTGGAATATTTTAAGACCCAGGGACTGACCCGCAGGATTTGCAAAAGTTGCGGTTCAGCGTTCTGGACACGGGACAGTTCACGTGAGAGCTGCGGGGATGCTCCCTGTGAACCGTATACGTTTATCGGCAAACCGGTCTTCAATACCCATACCCTTGACAGCATGCGTGAGGCGTACCTCTCCTTTTTTGAAAAGCATGGCCATACCCGCGTGGAGCGTTACCCGGTCGTTGCACGCTGGCGGGACGATATCTACCTTACCATTGCATCGATTGCAGATTTCCAGCCGTTTGTGACCGGGGGTATCGTACCACCGCCGGCAAACCCGCTCACCATATCCCAGCCGTGCATCCGGCTCAATGATCTCGATTCCGTCGGCAGATCAGGCCGGCACCTCACAACCTTTGAGATGATGGCACATCACGCTTTCAACACTCCTACCGAAGAGATCTACTGGAAAGACCGTACCGTAGAACTCTGCGACCAGTTCATCGCATCCATTGGCGGGGACATCACGAAAGTCACGTATAAGGAGCACCCGTGGATCGGCGGTGGCAATGCAGGACCGAGTCTTGAAGTGCTCATTGGCGGGCTTGAAATTGCAACCCTGGTCTTCATGAGCCTCGGACGACAAAAGACCCCGGCACCGGGATATGAGCTGAATGGAGAAATGTACTACCCGATGAAGCTCCGGATTGTCGACACGGGGTACGGGCTTGAACGACTTGTCTGGGCTTCCAAAGGTTCACCTACCATCTATGATGCCGTTTTTCCGGAGATGGTCAGTAACGTAATGAGTGCTGCCGGGCTCTCGCATATGCTTGACAACAAGGAGTTCACCAAGATCCTTGCCCTCAACGCAAAATTCGCCGGGCTCATGGACATCTCCGGCACCAATCTCTTCCAGCTGCGTAAGAAAGTGGCAGCGGCGATCGATATTTCTCCTGAAAAACTCGACAAGATGATCACCCCGATCGAGAAGGTGTACGCGGTTGTTGATCACACCCGCTGCCTGGCATACATGCTCGGTGACTGCATTGTACCGTCCAATGTCCGCGAGGGCTACCTGGCACGCCTCGTCATCCGGAGAACGCTGCGGATGATGAACGAGCTTAAGATGCAGGGACCGCTTGCCGATCTTGTCGAACAGCAGACGACGATCATCGGGATAAATACCTTTGAGCAGGATATTTCTATTGTCCGCGAGATTGTTGAACGGGAGACCGAGAAGTATGCATCCACGCTCGAGCGCGGGACGAGGATTGTTCAGAAAATTGCACAATCGTACAAAGCCAAGAGCCAGCGTGTCCCGCTTTCCGAGATCATCACCCTCTACGATTCACACGGCATCCAGCCTGAAATGGTGAAGGATATTGCGACAAAAGAAGGGGCTGTTGTCGATCTGCCTGATAATTTCTATTCAATGGTTGCGGATATGCATTCCGAATCGAAAAAAGAGGTTGTTGAGGACAAAACCTCGAAATATTCCGTGCGTGTCGATGGACTACCCCCGACAAAAAAGCTCTACTACGAGCAGCCATCTGACATAGAATTCGAAGCGGTCGTGCTGGACTTCTTTGATGGCTACGCAGTGACCGACCAGACGCTCTTCTACCCGGATGGCGGTGGCCAGCCGGCAGACACCGGATCGCTGGTCAGTACCGACAGCATGGTCAGGGTCGACGGGGCCGTAAAGATCGGGGAAGTGATACTCCACCATATCACAGGAGGCGTACTCCGCCGTGGTGAGCGGGTAAAAGGAATGGTGGATGAGGAGCGGCGCTGGTCCCTGATGCGCCATCATACCGCTACGCATATTCTCCTCCATGCCGCAAAAGAGGTGCTGGGTGTGCATATTCACCAGGCAGGAGCGCAGAAAGGAAGCGAAAGTTCCCGCATTGATATCCGGCACTTCAAGCATATCACGCCCGATGAACTCCGTAAAATTGAGACTGAGGCAAACCGGATGATTATGGCAAGCCAGCCGGTTGAGATCTCGATCGAGGACCGAACAAAAGCCGAGCAGAAATATGGTTTTTCCCTTTACCAGGGTGGTGTTCCCCCGGGCAGGGACCTCCGGGTGGTGAAAGTCGCCGGGGATATCGAAGCCTGTGCCGGTACCCACTGCCGGAACACCGGGGAAGTCGGCGTCATCAAGATCATTCGGGTCGAGCATATCCAGGACGGGATTGAGCGGATCGAATTTACCGCGGGTCTGGCCGCGATCTTCTATATGCAGCACCTTGAAAACATTGTTACATCCTCGTCCGAAGTCCTTTCGGTACAACCGGATAACCTCCCGTCAAGCGTGGCGCGATTCTTCAATGAATGGAAGGATCAAAAGAAAGATATCGATCGGATGAGCGCCCGGCTGGTGGAGCTGGAGATGGGGACAATCGTTGCTGAATCGATACGCGGTGTTGCCGTCGTCATCAGGCGCATCGATCTCCCCGCAAAAGAGCTCGCCGCACTCGCGACATCCATATCAGACAAGGGGGGTGTTGCTCTCATTGCCGGGGCCGGGGATACCGTGCGGGTAGTACTCACGTCAGGTGACCCGCGGGTGAACGCAGGCGAGATCATCAGCCAGGTCTGCAGCCTCCTCGGGGGAAAAGGTGGCGGTAAACCAGCGATGGCCCAGGGGGGCGGACCGGATGCAAACCAGCTTGACCTTGCCTTAAAGGTTGGACGCGAGCGGATAATCGCGGCGTTGCATGGCTGATAATGTGGTAATCCTGGAACCAGGCGATGAGCGGGCACAGAAGATTTCAAAAGCGATGGCAAGCCAGACTGCCAGTGACATCCTCCAGCTCCTTGCGGAGGGCCAGAAAAGCCTGACTGAGATCACCGACAGGCTTGATATCCCCCTGACAACCGCAAAATATCATATCGAGAACCTGCTCGAAGCAGGTCTGATCACGGTTGCAGAAACAAAATACAGTGTCAAAGGACGGGAAATAAAAATCTATGCCGTCACAAACCAGCTCCTTATCGTTGCTCCCCGCCAGTCCAACGTGCGATCACTACTGTTGAAATACGCTTCACTCTTTGGGATTGTCCTGTTCGGGTCACTGGTTATTGCCATGCTGTCACCGATCCTCGGTCAGGGCATCACGGCCGGCAGCAGCATAAATGGGGCAACGCGTATGGCTGCACAGGAATCCGGCGTCACCGCAGCTAAAGCAGTAAACGAGGGGTTAGGATCAAATGCTACTATGACTCCTGACGTGATGGCTGGCGCAGCGAAAGGGATGACTGATTTTGCTGCTACAAACCTCACCCCTGCACCAACTCTCCTGCCCACCTTTGCTGAGGCTCCCCTGGTCACTCCTGTTCCTATCCCCCCGGAAATCAGCGCATCTTCCAGCGTGGTGATGCAGGATTTGGCATTTGCATTTTTCCTTGGTGGGGCGCTGGTGATTCTCGTGCTGGTTATCTATGAAGTGTATCTCTGGAAAAAGATGAAAAACTAGATAGCTTCGGGAAGTCCCTTTTTTCCGATGATATAAAAAACACCGGTAAAATAAAGGTTGGGATAATACCTGCCCCCTTCCTACCAACACTCGCATGTATCGCGATGGTGACATTTTGGTTCTGGTGAAACAGACATGAATGGGAGTTCACACCAGAACAATGAAAATCTAACTCTATACGAAGGACTCCCGCCTCAGGGGGCTCTCCGAGGCACGGCGGGTAGGGGTTTTTTGAATTTTTTGTCGCCGATCCGCCGCGGGGGCGTCCCATCGGGGGCGGCTGCAATCATCGTACTATAGATAGAGTGGTAATAATCCTCCCATTATATCTAAATAATACGATTTTCACCGTCAACGTTCACGTATTTATTAAACAGTTCTCCGGATTTAAAAAAATGATGACTCTCTCATCGCTTTTTCATCAGGACTACGGATATTATACCAACAAAAGAGAGAGCTGCAACAATTGGCAATAGGGAAAGAGGAGCCTGCGTAGTTGTAGGCAGGGGTGTGGGAACTGTTGTCGGGGGACGCGTTGTAACCGCCGTGGTTGTGCGAACGGTTGTCGGTGCCGTTGTAGGAGCGGTGACGGTGAATGTTTTCACCCCGATATATCCCTTCACATCCTTGAAGTATACATCATACTCCCCGGGTTTTGTCACGATAACTTTTTTTGTGAATTCTCCTGCCCCGGATTGTATGAGTAATGTTGTACCAATCCACTCAGGCCCGAAGACGGTGCCGTCCGGTCCCCTGACTTCAATCTGAACTCCTTCATTTCCTATTTTTGTGATATATCCCTCAATGCGGAGTGCTTCAGCAAGGGGCTGGGTCATGGGGGAGGTAATCGTAATTTCACCGGAACGGTCGATAAGCATGGGAAGTTGCAGGGTCACCGAATCAGAGGACAGTCGCCCTTCATCAGGACCGATGAACTGGATCTCCACCTTGTATTGCCCGCCGGGTAAGCCCTTGGTATTCAATATCGAGTACTGCGTGGCATGATTCTCCTGGATGGTAACAGACTGGCCTTTAACAGGTGTAGCTGTATATCCGGACTGGTACATCACGACATCAAAGGTTGTCCCGGCAGGGAAGTTGCTGTCAATTGAACACTTTAACGGGATACCAACCTGTACCGATGCCGGACAGCTGAGATAGAGTTGGTATGCTGATGCAGTCCCGACAATACACATCATGCAGAGAGCGATGAGTATGATCTTTTTCATATCTACAGCATCGAATGGCCGTCATTAAAAGGTTTCCCGTTCTTACTGAGAAACAGGGTATTGAAACAGGGCGGTATTTTCTCTACAGTTAAATCATGCCGATAAAATTGTTCAGCAGACAAAGACCGATCGCGCCGCTCTTCTCCGGGTGGAACTGGACACCATAGGTATTATTTTTCCCCACGGATGACGCGAAAGCACAGATGTACCGTGTGGTTGTAAGCGAATATTCAGGAGTGGTATCGACATAAAAGGAATGGACAAAGTAGACATACTCATCCGGGCCAAACCCGGCAAAAAGCGGGTTATCAGCAGGTGACAGCGCCAGAGAATTCCAGCCCATATGGGGAACTTTATACCCTGATCCCCGGGGAAATCGCTTCACGCTCCCCGGAATAAGCCCGAGACCCTGGTGAATCCCATGCTCCTCACTGGTATCCATCAGCATCTGCATGCCAAGACAGATCCCCAGCAGGGGGACATGACGGGTTGCATCAATGACGGTTTCTTTTAACGGACCCAGCTGGTCCATTCCCTCGCGGAACGCTCCGACACCCGGAAGCACAAGACCGTCCGCGGCTGCGATCTCTTCTTCCTGTGAGGTGATGACTGCGTTCGCTCCGGCTTTTTCAAGTCCTCGGATCACACTTCTGAGATTCCCCAGCCCGTAATCAATAATGGCTATCTTCGTCATCCCTGCAACCTTCCTTAAGCCGCCATTTCCCGTCAGTGATCCATTCCGCAGAAAGCCCCTGCACCTGCTGCCATTGTTCAAGCCGGGTACGCCAGCTCTCCCAGAGACCGGGATACTCTGCCTCGATTCTATGGATCAATGCCATATCGCTTGACGGGCACATGAAACATCCGATCCGGTCCAGGTGATGCTCATACAGGATGTTATACGGCGCATGCTCGCGCATCAGGTAAAGCCAGACATGCAGTGCGGTCCAGTTGTGGATCGGGGCGGCCGAGAGCTGGGCACGGACGTTTGAGTTTCGCCAGACACGGTTGCTCTGCGCCCGCGTAGCTGACTCATATCTTCTCTGACCGATGAAAGAAAGACATTCGCCCCACTGTTCACGTATCAGGTTCGCCACAGGAGTCAGCTTGCAGACTTTGCAGCACCAGCGGGCGTTCACTGCAGGGGGCCCCTGTCGCTCGAAATTTTCCCAGAATTGTGTTTTCCCTTCGGTGCGGATCAGGTCGAGCCCGTAATGCCGCGATGCTTCTTCCACATTGGCATAGGTTTCGGGAAACTCCATGCCGGTATCGGCAAAGAGCATCGGGACTTTGCCGATGGCTTTTGTCACCACCAGCAGCGTGGCGAGGCTGTCCTTTCCCCCGGAGTACGATATGTTTGCCACAAGATGCGGGTTTTTTAAAGCGACCTCCCGCACGAACTGGAGGGCTGATGATTCTGCGTATTCAAGCACATCAGCGTTTGCAGTCACCGCTGCTCCCCAGCTTGCCGTACCGGGCACAATCATCGAAGATACATTCCTGCGGGTCCTGACTATCGATCCCTTCTTCATATCCCGTGCGGTTGCTGCGTCGACTTTTGCCCGTCCGACACCTGCTGAAGAGCCATCTTTCGCGAGTATGAATACTTCGTCTCCCGCACAGACGGCATCATCAATGGAAACCAGCCCGGGCGCAAGAACACTCATTCCCTGATCCCGGATGAAGGGGACCGCGCCATCATCAATGATGACAAACCGTTTCTTAGGAGTGAACAGAATGCAGGCTTCAGGGCGGGGGATAGGTTCCCAGCGCCGTTGTTTGGGGAGATACCGGATAATCCCGGCGATTCCTCCCCCGACAACAATCTCTTCCATCCGGTCGTGGTCCGGGACTTTATTCAGGAGTGCAAGATGACCTTCAGGAATCAGTGGTGCACCGAAATGATCTGCATAGATGCGGTTGATGAGGGCAGTGTCTGCCGGAAATGCCGGACGGGCATCGCCCGGGGGGGTCACGGGGACCTCCCGGGTCTTTTCTCCGCAGGCACAGCGTTGTGCAAGAACCGGTGTGTGGCACTGATCACACCAGCGTAAAAGGATCTTCCCCAGATAGGATGGACGCATCTCTTCTATTCATTCGCTCTGCGGGGATAAAAATGGAAGGGAAGAAGGATACTCCCTGGTAAGAACGAAATGTTCGTGTTTTTTTATCTGTTCATTTTTTTTATGCATGCTTGGCAGACCGGAGAACAGCCCGGAGCGGGAGGATTGATAAATACGAATCCTCCACACATTACTGTAGTACATGATAGACTCCTGGCTTTTTGCAGCACTCTGCCTTATCTTCCTGTCAATCTGCACTATCCTGTCGATCATTCCCGGGCCGACACGCGATGACCGGCTCATTGCAGTGAACGCAGCAATCACTATCGCTGCCACAGCAGCAATCGCGTTCAGTATTTCCCTGGGAAACCTGTTCGTACTGGATGTGTCAATCGTACTTGTTGCACTTTGTTACGCAGGAACAATTGCCATTGCCCGGTCGAAGAAAGGTGAAGAAGTATGAGTGATCCCATTATTGACGCAGCGATTTTTATCCTTCTTGTGATCAGTGTCGGATTTGCCGGTATTGGAGTGATAGGCCTTTTACTTTTTCCCGATATTCGCAGCAGGATGTATACCGCATTCAGGGCTACCGTGATCGGCATCAGTGCCATTATTCTATCGGTGATTACCTATGCACTCTCTACATTCATCTCCAGCGGAGGAGATCAGTATATAACTCTGATCTTTCATTCCCTGGTTCTCCTGATCATCGTTGCAGTGGCGAATGGTATGGTATACAAAACGATTCTCGACCGGACAAAATTTGTAATAACCTGCCAGACACCCGCAGAACAAAACAAGGATAATAATTACGAGAAATAATTTTTAATAATTTCTTAAGAACCAGATAATTGCCGCTACCAGCGCATACGTCCTGTTGATGCTGAATTTACCGGCGAGAGAATTTTTTATCCTTTAAATAATCGGTTTTTTGGAAATCGGAGGGGAATTTGAAGGATTGCGCATTTTGAGCGATATTACTTTAAAAACTGCTCTTGTTCTGATACTGACATTTTACAGTGATATAAGTGGTAGTTACTAGGGATTCTATGCACCAAAACGACGTTGCGACCAAAATATTTATTAATTCGTAGATTAAAGAAAATTATAACCCTTTCCGGTAGGAGGTGGAATACACATGGCAGCAGCAAAGAAAGCAGCGGCAAAGAAGCCGGAAGCGAAAAAGCCAGCCAAGAAGGCGGCAGGAAAGAAGAAGAAATAATCTTCCCATTACTCTAAGACTTTTTTTCATGAGTTTTTTTACCAGTATTTCTCTAAGATAATAATTCTGAATCTTACCGTATGATTTTGATATTCTCCCATCAGCAAAAAATGCCAATCCGGACACAATACAGAAGACAGAAGAACAGAAGAATTTTTTACAAAACCGGATTTTAAAGACTGGGCTGCATAGGATGTTTTTGATCATTATTTTGCCGATCTCTGGTTTAATCGCATGGAATGCAGAATAGGTGATTTTTCCTGGAAAAACACCGGCCTGTTTAAACCTGTTTGGATTGGTGATCATCTTACAGGTTGCCATAAGCCCAAGGAAAATCAAAGGAAGAGGGTACTGGTCTTGTCCTGCCAGAGTTCACCCTGCAAATTCCTGGAGATCTTTGAACTCTGAAAACAGGGGTTCATTTCCCTAATCGGCAGGTATGACCATCTGTCCTGAGATCTGCCCTCCAAACTGCACCAAACAGGCTCATTTTAAACCGATTAAATGTCGTATTTTGGCTTGGAGATCGCACAAATCGCGTATTTTTTACCTCATGTTTTTCAATCAGCCGTTTTTGCAGCGCACCTCAGATCACGGTCTTCCCGGCAACCAATCCGGGTCATTATCAGGCTCCAATCAGAACTGGCAATCTGCGGTCAGCTTCTCATACCACCGTTCCTAACAAGGGCTTATCCCCTGGTTCACTCTACCTCAATTCGGAACAAATTTCAGCCTCCGTTTTCTGGATTCGGCCAATTCTGCCTCTTTTTAAGTATCGACAAGCCCCTGTCCAATCGAACATTCCATGACTGCAGGGCAGTTGGGGGTTGAAGGACGTCGGGAGCCTCAGGGGTTAGCTGCAATCAGGAGATCCCCCCGGAATGAAGAGGGGTTTTGGTAAAGATGATGAAATGCACGAGGAGGATTTTTCAACCGCATTAAAAAAGTAATACGCTTCACGAAAAGTCCGAGTGCGCCGACCGGGACTCGAACCCGGGTTTAGGCGTTGGCAACGCCTAGTGATAACCACTACACTATCGGCGCAGATGTGCTCTGAAGTGTGAGCATTCAAACAATTTAAGTATATCGAACCCCCGGGATGCCGTCAGGTATTCTTTTTTGTTTATACCCGTATCTCCTTCTTCCCTTCATTTGCCCAGGAGATGGCTGTCCATATCCTTCCATGGTTCCCGGTCTTCCCGTCCAAATGCAAACCTGCACCCTGTCGGAATGCAGGAAAAATCACAACAATTCCAACATCTTAAAGTAACGCAATCGCCCTATCTATTACCTTGATGATCCCGCTCTTTGTGGATTGTTCGGGCAAACGCATTGTTATATTCGGAGGAGGAGAAGTCGCATCCCGAAAGGCTGCGTATTTTTCCGGTGAGGCCGATGTACTGGTGGTGAGCCGTTCATTCTCACACAAGATGAGCCTCCTTCCGGTTGAACGCCAGATGCTTGACACGGGCCGGGTTTCTGATGAGGTACTCACCAGGATAATTGAGAGTGCCTTTTTGGTTATCGGGGCACTATCCGATCCTGTCCAGAATAACCGGATAAAAAACCTCTGTACAGCACGGGAGATCCTGTTCAATAACGCGGAGGGTGAAGCGGGGAATGTGATTATACCCTCGGTAACCGGGGGTGATAACTACCTGCTTGCAATCAGCACGAAGGGAAACAGCCCGGCAGTATCCCGGTTTATCCGGGAACACCTTGAGACCCAGTTCCCTGCCCTTGATGACATGATAGCATTACAGCGTGACCTGCGGGCGCAGTTGAAACATACTGAAACTTCCCTCTCACGGCGGAATGCGATTCTTTGGGAAGTGTTAAACGACCGTGAGATCTGGAAACTCCTTAAAACCGATCCTGCCCGGGCATGCCAGCTGGTAAAGGAGAAGTACCTGCATGAATGAACCTGCTGCAGCCCCGATCGCGATTGCCGGTGTAAGCCATCACACGGCCAATGTCACCGCCCTCGAAACGTTCCGTTTTCCAGACGAGCCTGCATTTCTCAAAAAAGCCGGTCAACGGTTCAAAGGCGTTCTCTTACTCCAGACCTGCAACCGTGTAGAGTTGATCGTTGAAGGAGATGCAGATGAACTCAGGGATTTCCTTACCGGGCAGGGAAGACGGGATTTCTTCATGCATGACGGGAAAGGTGCACTTTGTCATCTCTTCAGCCTCGCATCCGGTATCGACTCCATGATTGTTGGTGAAGACCAGATCATAGGGCAGCTGAAAAAATCTCTTGCTGACGCACAGGAAGCCGGAACTACCAGCACCTTCCTCGAATTCTGCATCAATAAAGCAGTACATGTGGGGATCGAAGTCCGTAAACGCACGATGATCAACCGTGGTGCTGTCTCCGTTGGATCTGCGGCGGTACTCCTTGCCGAATCACAGATCGGGAGTCTTGAAGGCAAACATATCCTTGTCATTGGGAGTGGGGAGATGGGCATGCTGGTCGCCCAGGCACTTGCAGCAAAGAACCTAACTGCAATGTATGTGGCAAACCGGACCTACGGCCGGGCTGTCATCCTTGCAGACAAAATCGGGGGCAAGGCGGTGCGCCTGTCAGAACTCTACCACTACATCACGCTCTCAGATGTCGTAATCTCCTGCACATCTGCCCCCCACCCGGTCATCCATAAAAAAGAGCTGGCGCAGGCAATGAAAAACCGGTGCTGGCCGGTGGAGGGACACCCACGCCCGCTGATCCTGATCGATATCGCCCAGCCCCACGATGTTGAGGAGGGGGCAGCGACCATTGATGGTGTCCGCCTTTTTTCCCTCGACAACCTGCGCACGATAAACGAGCAGACCATGAGCACCCGGAAAGCAGAGGCAGAGCGGGCCCGTGAGTTCGTTGACGTGGAACTTGAAATTTTCCTGCGTCACCTCAACCGGAAATCTGCTGATGAGATACTCGCCGCACTGCATACATGGGCTGAAATCGTACGGATCCGTGAGCGGGACCGGGCACTGGCCCGTTTGAGTTGTCCGGATACAAAAATGGCAGAGATTGTTGATGACCTGACCCGGGTTCTTGCAAAAAAACTTCTTACCGATGCAACCTTCTCTATCCGTGAGAGTGCTGAGGAAGGAGACCTTGCTGCTGCAAAGGCGCTGGTAAAAGCAATCATGCAGGGAGACAGGATCGGTACCGAGCTATGTCGAAAAGAGTGAATGGAAACACGTTTTATTACCCTATGAATAAAAAAAATTATTTCTCATTTTAGGAATTAAAAAGGAAATTTCACCGGAATAAAAAGTGAAAATTTTTTTCCTTTTCCCATTTTTTCTGTACCTCCCTCTTTAATCACCGCATTATTTCTGTTCCAGCTCTGAACCCCTGATGCAATAATATGCTTTTTTAAGTCCCAGGACCGGCTTGACCGGACAGGCCGGACAGACACATCCCTTTTTATCAAAGGTGCAGGTCGGGCTTTTTCCTGTTACACAGAACAAGAGTTCGTCTCCTGCCCGCATGCACTCATTATACGTCGGGCACGGTTCGCAAATGCACCTGGCCCGGTTCTCCGCATTGTTGTTCTTGTCGTTTTGCATAAAATCCACTTCCTGCTCCGTCATCCGGCGCCATCAGGATACAGGGGGCGCTGGTCCCGGAGAGTCAGATCAATAAGTAGATTATCGCGGGCTCCTTGATAATTAAATCATGCCTGCACCACTGGTTGGACGAAAATTTGGTGTTACGATTATCCCGCCGCTGGACTTAGAAAAATGCAAAGGGATTACGGTGCTCGGGCTCTCGGGTTCGAGCCGCCAGCAACCTGACATGAGTAAATCCGAACGCCTCCTGTTGCGTGCGCTTGATACGTACAACGAGTATGGGTGCAAAACGACATTTCTCAGGTTAAAAGATCTTGTCATCCACGACTGTGAGGGCAACTACTCTGAAAACCCGGCATACTGCACCTATCCCTGCCAGAGCTCGATGAAGTACGACGATGACCAGATGCAGATCGTGTATGACGCAGTACTTGCGTGCGACATCCTCATCCTTGCAACACCGATACGGTGGAATAACCACTCAGCCATTGTTCAGAAATTTGTGGAGCGGATGAATGCC
>JADDYB010000165.1_pt1 | contig 20160 bp, 20 predicted proteins | sample 8641941 | NCBI WGS metagenome assembly JADDYB01 (sample SAMN16275377, study PRJNA637457) | freshwater sediment metagenome | isolation source: Lake Kineret sediment | place: Israel: Lake Kineret | collected 2013
GCTCCCGCAAGAGGCTCCTGACCAGTATCCAGATAGTGTCTCCAAATCTGCTCCACCCTTTCGGCGTGAGAGTTTCATGGTCGCAGATAGGTCCTTAGATGTCACACCTTTCTGCTTTTGACGAATTAGCCAATGAACTCGCCTCTTGTTCAACTTCATACTCCGGCATCATGAGCCGGTCTTAGATCTCCTGCGAAAAACTTGCGGGACTACACAATATCGATGTGCCCGGAAAGCTTGATATACGTTCTGGTTATACGCAGGTTCGAGGGCGCGTGGCCTAGTCAGGATAAGGCGGCAGCCTCCTAAGCTGTAGATCGGGGGTTCGAATCCCTCCGCGCCCGCCTTTCTTTCAAATTGAAATAAAATTGCGTTGCTCAAGGAACAATCTTGGAGATATCCAGCTCCAATATATCCTCTGCTCCAGCTTTTTTGAGCCTGGGTATGAGCAGGTTGACCTGAGATTTGTCCACTACGCTCTCTACAGCGTAGTATCCGGAGTTGTAGAGCTTGGAGATGGTAGGATTTTTCATGCTGGGCAGCACGGAAATCACCTCTTCAATCCGATCCTCAGGAACATTTAAATCGATGAGGACTTTTCCTCGAGCTCTTATGACCGCCGAGAGCAATGTCTCCACGGCCTGTATGTCTTCTCGCTTTTCCGGATCTGCCCAGCTCGTCTTATTGGCTATCAGCTGCGAAGTGGACTCTAAAATGACGTCCACAATCTTCAGTCCATTTTTCCTAAGGGTAGAGCCGGTCTCTGTAAGGTCAACCACTACGTCAGTCAGCTCCGGCACTTTAGCCTCTGTAGCTCCGAAAGAATACTCGATATCCACAGGTATTCCCAGCTTTGAGAAGAAGGATGCAGTAAGCACAGGATATTCTGTAGAAATCCTGCTATTTGGTCTGATGTCTTTGGCCGAGTAGATCTTCTCGCCTTCAGGAACAGCCACTACCACCTTTACCTTTCCCGGTCCTTGCTTGCCGTAGTTGAGCTCCGCAACAGTTAAGATATCTGCTCTTGATTCCATTATCCAGTCGGTGCCTGATATTCCCAGATCGAAATACCCTTTGGCAACATAAGATGGTATCTCCTGAGGCCGGAGGATCTTTACCTTTCCTACTCGCGGGTCGTTTATCCTGGCGTTATACTCTCTTTCCGTCCTCCTAATCTCCAGTCCGGCCTGTTCGAATAGCTGGAGAGTCTGGTTCTGCAGGCTGCCTTTAGGGATTGCGATATCGATCATTGAAGAGACACCTTAGTCACTCCTCCAAGATCATATATTTTTGCCTTTTGCTTGGGCACTCCTAAAGTTTGCCAAGCCAACTCTCCACATTATTTGCCAATTCTCAAAGCTCCAAACAACCCTCGTTTCCAAAACCATTCTGCCAAAAATGTACAAAATATTTATAAATAATAACAGTTATACGTCTCTTTAGCTAGTAAGGAGGTATCATGGCATCAGTCATGGTGATATCAGATACACATTTCGGCCTGAGTTCATCCACTTTGGCAGACCAAAGAAAGGTTGACGCGCTTATATGGGAGATATGGAAATACGGAAAAGGATGCGAAGAAATAATTCTCCTCGGAGATGTCTTTGACTTATGGAGGGCCAGGCCTGAGAGAGCTATAAGAGATGCCAGGTATTTCTTTGAAAAGTTATCAGACATTGATGTAAAGATCAGCTATGTAGTAGGGAACCATGATCATCATCTGGCAGTGATGAGACAGGAGAACGATTTCCTAGGAAGAGTTGCCCGGGGAGACATTTATTCTGTCTACATCCCCAACCTGAATTGGAACCAGACGTTGGATGGCTTAAACATGGACATGTATTATCCCATTTACAAGACCAGTTGCTTTAATATGAATTTTCTTTTCACCCATGGTCACCATTTAAACGGCGTTCAGGCATTTTCTATGCAAGTTGTAGAGCAGCTTAGAAAACTCTCTGGCGAGGAGATATCCCCAGCAGATCTAGAGATGATGATGGCTTACGCCTACGAGGGAATATACCGGTCCAGCTATATCGGAGAGCTAGTGGAGTTCGAAGAGAAGCTCTGGAAGGCATCCAGCATTATCAGCGGTATGAAGACCGGGATACTAAAGACCTTCCGGCATATGCCGGTGGAGAGGCATTATCAGGAAATATTGGACTTCATTAGGGCTCAAATGGCAGGAAGAATAGATTGTTTTGTCTATGGAGATACCCATAAAGCAGGCATATGCATAAAGGACGGCGGCCCATTGGCAGTCAACGCGGGGAGCCTAACTCACGAGAAAAGAAACGGCAATCTAGAGGAGGTGCCTGACACCTACATGGTCATCGATGACGCCGGACTTGCCATAAGACAGCTGGGAAGGCTAGAGCCTCTGTTTATGCACGATTATAATTAGCAAGCAATTTCTTATCCTTGGATGTATTATCTTGGTTGATGAATCTGATAGATACTCTTCAAGGTCGAAGATCAATAAGAAAATACAAGAACGATTTGGCATCCAAGGACCAGATCACGGCTTTGATTAAGGCTGCGGAGACTGCTCCATCTGCAGGAAACCTCCGGGCCAGAAATTACTTCGTAGTCACCAATCCCCAAATAAGAAAGGCTTTGGCTATGGCTGCATATGGTCAAAGTCAAGTTGAGACTGCTCCTCTGCTGATAGTGATATGTGCAGACATAAGACGATCGAGCAGTAGATATGGAGATAGGGGAAGTTTATTCGGCATCCAGGATGCCACTGCCGCAACCATGTGCTTGCTCCTGGCAGCTCATGACATGGGCCTGGGAGCCTGCTGGAATGGCGCTTTTGATGATCAGATGGTAGGGGACATCCTGAATCTGCGCAGAGATCTCCTTCCCGTGGCCATTCTGTCCATTGGCCGGCCTGCCGAGAGCCCTCCGGCAGCAACAGCTAGGGATCTAAAAGAGGTAATCAGTTGGATAGAGTAAACTGCGAGCTAAGGGGAATAATAGAGGCCATTCTTTCAGGCACCGTCAATACGCCATCGGAGCTCGAGGCTTTGAAAAAAGCATCTTGCGAAAAGCTAGGACTGGCCTCTTTGCCCAGCAATGCCAACATTTTGGCAAGGGCTGCTCCCCATGAGCGGGAGCGTCTCAAAATGCTGGTGCGAAAGCCCACCAGAACGCTATCCGGTGTGGCGGTCATAGCTGCCATGACTTCTCCTGCCAGATGTCCTCATGGAGTATGCATCCCCTGCCCGGGTGGTGTAAGCTGTGAATCGTCATCTCCCCAGAGCTACACAGGCAGAGAGCCTGCCGCCATGCGCGCTGCCCAGCATGACTTTGATCCTTATGATCAGGTCAAAGCCAGGCTTGACCAGCTAAATGAGATAGGCCATCCTCTGGACAAAGCTGAGCTGATAATTATGGGAGGCACCATCACTTCTCGGCCTATCGGTTATCAGCACTGGTTTATCAAGCGCTGCCTGGAAGCCATGAACGATTACTCCTCAACTAATGGTGGTCAAAGCGGTTCAAATTGGAGATCGTTTGATGAATTGGTGCAGGCAAACCAAGTAGCTGTAGTCAGGAATATTGGGACCACCTTTGAGACCAGGCCGGACTGGTGCGGGCCAGAGCAGATAGAAAGGATGCTTTCTTTGGGCGCCACCAAAGTAGAGCTTGGGGTACAAAGCACTCTGGATAGCATTCTTCATAGCATGAGACGGGGCCACACCGTAGAAGACACCATAAACGCCAATACGACCTTGAGAGTGGCGGGGCTGAAGGTGGGATTCCACATGATGCCTGGGCTTCCCGGTTCAACACCCGAAAAAGACCTGAAAGTTTTCAGGGATTTGTTCGAGAGCAGCAGCTTTCGGCCTGACTACCTAAAGATTTACCCTACTCTAGTAGTGGCGGGAACAAAGCTTCATGAAATGTATCTGAGGGGCGAGTACTGCCCACTCGGAGATGAAGAGGCCGCAATGCTCGTATCTCGAATCAAGGCCATGCTTCCCAGATATGTCCGCCTTCAAAGGGTACAAAGGGACATACCTGCTCATTTGATAATAGCTGGAGTGAAGAAGTCCAATCTTCGCCAGTTGGCTGGACAAAAATTGGAGGAGCGCCAAGAAAAGTGCCAATGCATCAGATGCAGAGAGGCGGGGCTTCGGGGAGTCGCAGACGCCGATATTGAACTCAATCATGAAGTCTATACAGCATGCGGGGCCGATGAGCATTTTCTGTCTTACGAGAGCCAGGATGATACATTAGTAGGATTTTTGCGACTGCGTTTGGGCTTGACCGCAAGGGTGCGTGAGTTGCATGTCTACGGTCCCATGGTGCCCATTGGGACCAGAAAAGAAGGCTGGCAGCATCGAGGTTATGGTTCTTTGCTGCTAAAAGCCGCTGAGGAGATAGCCAAAAATGCCGGCTATAGTGAGCTGGCCGTAACCAGCGGGATTGGAGCCCGTAACTACTATGGCCGGCTGGGTTATGAATTAAAGACCCACTATATGGTAAAGAGCCTTAAAAAATCCTAATCATCAAACCGCCCAGGACGGCACAATAACCAAAATAGTTAAATATGGTGTGCCGAAGAGAATCACTGTTCTAGAGGAATTATTGTATGCGATGGCAAGGAGAATCAGGAAGAAAGGCCACTGGAGGAAGGAGAATCTTGGCCAGAGGCAAGCGCAAGTTTGAGGCAGGCAGAGAGCAGAGCGACACAACCATCGCTGCTGTCAGGACCAAGAGGATAGAGACCAAAGGCGGAAATTTTAAGATGCGAATCCTTCGCGGGGATCTGGCCATAATCTCTGACCCTGTGAGCGGCAAGGCCAAGAAGGTCAAAATCGAGACTGTAAAAGACAATCCGGCTAACCTTCACTTCATGAGAAGAAACATAATCACCAAAGGCGCTGTTATCAAGACGGAGATTGGCGAGGCCAGGGTAACCAACCGGCCGGGCCAGGACGGAGTCATAAACGCTGTGCTACTTCCGTCTAAGTGATCTTCAATCTTTTTTATCGTATAAATGACGTATCTGATCTTCAGATGCCGCTGCGGCAGGCACCTTTATTCTGAGGAAGGAGCCTAAACTAGAACATGCCCCTGCGGACGGACGGCCAGGCTTGAGAAAGTGAGAATACTGGCCCGGACAGAAGATGCCAGAGCAGCTGGGGAAGCGGTCAGGAAGCTGCAGCTTGATGAGCGGAGCATGACTGGATTTCGGCCTGCTGGATGATCTTTTTGATACTGGCAATAGCTTAAATTTTTTTATGAACTGACGGTGCAGAATGTCATTGGCTGCTGTCAGGTCTACCTATGATCATGAACGATGCCCTGGTCTGCGAGAGAATCGCTTCACCATCTGTCTCTTTCCTGACATATGCTTCGGCAAAGGCAATCTTTTGCCCTTTCTTTGTGACTTTTCCAATAGCTACTACCGTCCCGATTTTGACTCCCTGCAAGTAAGATGTGCTCTCGGATATGGTGGCAATGCACTCACCTTCTCTTAATAATGTAAATAGGGCCAGAGCCATGGCTTCGTCGCATAGAGCAGTGTAAAGCCCGCCCTGCAGCCAGCCGGCTCCATTTAGCATATCGGGCCGTACTTGCATGGACAGCTCCGCATGGCCGTTCCCAAAGGAGTGCACATCTATGTCCATCAGCATGAAGAAAGGATTGGCGAAGCGTCCTTGTCGCTTTATCTCTTCAAGGTAGCTCATTTTTTATCAGCTTTGCTTCGTGACAAAACTCAGGATTTAAATGTTATGGGCAGCATCATTTAATGCTCGAAGTTTGGACTCCATAGAGATCTCTTTATCTAAGCGGTAGTCAATATTAACAGTGGTGAGAATCCTCTGGACGCCTCTATCCGCCAATAGCTGATTGGCCTGCTCGATTATATCAAAGAGGTCATCCAAAGAGTCCACTTCCAGCGCAGTAGACATGGGGCCCGGCAAATGGGCAATTTTTTCTTCTTCTAGCATATTGTGAACGGCTTTGATATGCTTGGATAAGCTGGTGCCGATGCCTACAGGTACTACCCTTAGATCAGCTACTATCATGAGCTGTATATTGCACTTTGAAAGTATAGAAAACTTCTGAAAAACTATACCATCTTTTCTGTTCTACTGCTAAGGAAAAGATACTAGGCGCTTCAAAGAAGCCATCGGGTTTTCTGATGAAGTGATGGATCTTCCAATAATCAAATAATCTGCACCGGCATCCCAAGCACTCTTAGCAGATCCTCCTTGAATCCCTACTCCAGGAGAAATGATTATTCTGCTTCCTACAATGGACCTGATGAACTTGATCCTATCCGGTCTGGTGGCTGGAGCTACAACTCCATCTGCTCCTGCATCCACCGCTAGCCGGGCTAGCTTCTCCGCAACAGGTGCCATGAAATCCATTGCGCCTGGGTGGCTCATCTCCGCCACGGCAAAAACTTCGGCTTCGTACTTGGAAGCGGCTTCTACACATGCCTTCAGAGAGTCAATGCCAGGAAAAGCATGAGCAATCAAGCCCATTGCCCCTGCTTCAAGCGCTGCTTCGCATATCATGCGGTTTGTATTTGGTATATCGGCGATCTTGAGGTCGGCTATGACGGGGCAAACCGCTGAAATCTCTTCGATAATTCCTATTCCAGCGGACAGAATTAAAGGATAGCCAACTTTCACAGCGTCAAAGTAGCTCTCAAGCGATCTGGCCAAAGACAGAGCTTTATCTTTGGAAGAAACATCTAGAGCTAGAATTAGCCGGCTTTCCTTTTTCATGAAAAGAAGAATAGCTCGGTTATGCTTATCCTTTTTGCGGCTGGCATTCAAGCCGAGCCGCAGATCACCTCAACGGCTTCCATAAGGTCGCCTACAACCTCACTTCCTGTCCGGTTGCCTTTCCGGTCCAGGAAAAGAGCGTCCAGTCCAGCCTGAAGTGGTGATTCGTAATCATAGCTGTAATGATCTCCAATGTGCATGACCTCATAGGGCTGGGCCTCCAAATTGGCGCAAACCGCTCCATAAAGCAGAGGCGATTTCTTCACCTCACGAAAATCGCTGGTGGCTGAAAAGGTTTCGCTAAAGTAGTCGGAAAGCCCATCCAACTCAATCTCAATGAATTCTCGCGCTGCATTTGATGTAATGACTATTTGAAAACTCTCAGAAAGCAAGTCAAGTGCTTCTCGAACCTCTGGATACAGCTCAATCTCGTCTTCGTAGCTGCCAAGCAGGTCGTCTTTGTCGATGTCAAGCTGGAGCTTTTCAATCCAATATTTAAGATCGTACCATTCCAGTCTATCACTGCCTATTTTCATATACTCGCCGATTACAATCTCTTTGGCATCGCTAAACTCCAAGCCATGTTTCTCAGCATAAAGCTGGGGCATGCCTTCCATCCAGACTTTATCTACGAATCTGGAATTGACCAGGGTTCCATCCATATCCAGGGATATAAAGCGAATCATACTGTTCTCCGCTAGAGTAGACCTGAAAAACCTAAAAGGTTATTATTCTTTTGGGCTTTGCTATCCGAGGAATTTGAAGTACGATGTTGCGTTTAATAGTACTGGAATACAAGACATTTCATTTAAGGATATTGATAAAAAACTCCCACGAGGCTGATCGATGAGCAATACATCGGGACTTTTAGAATCTCCAAGAATATGGAAATAACGGTCACCAAATCAAATCTAGACTATGGGGAGAAGAGCCAAGCAACGAATGAAATTAACTGGCTGCCTTGTGTCTGCGCGCGGGAATATGATGGTGAGGATATGACCGGCCTTGGGTACCATAGGGCGAAAGATTTTTTTGACTGCAACAACTGCGGGCTAGCGAAATCCTGCGCAAAATAAACTTGACAGCAATGCCCCCAGAAGGCACGACATCGATTTATTGCTAAAACCTTGCATCATGGACATAAGTAATCGTTATGCATCAAAATTATATGCTTAAATTAGGGGAAGCTGGGATTTGATATCATAAAGGGACTTAAATCCCGAAATAGACGAGAGTAGGATGACAGGCGGCTTTAAATCTAATACCTTATCATCAAAAATGAGAATGAAACATAGAGTATCAGAATAGGAGAAGATAGCTTAATTGCCTTTGGAGATAATGATTTGATAACATTGCATTTCGACGGCCTATGCTATCCGAAGAATCCAGGCGGGGTTGCAGCATACGGATACGTTATTAACCGCGATGGACTGCAAATCCATGAGGGCTTTGGGGCTGTGGGCGAGGGCAAAGGCATGACCAATAACGTGGCCGAGTACGAAGGGCTAAAAGCGGCATTGCAGTGGGTTGTTGATAATGGAATTGAAGGCGAAATAGTAGTCAAAGGCGACTCCCGATTGGTCATAAAGCAGATGAAAGGAGATTGGAAGATCAAGTCAGCGACATCCCGGAGATATGTCCCTGAGATCAGGAAGCTCTTGGTCGGGCACAAAGCCGTCTTTTCATGGATTCCCAGAGAAGAGAATGAACGGGCGGATAGACTATCCAGAAAGGCCTATGAAGCCTATAAGCGCCGCGGCAAAGCATAATTTTTTGGAATGAATATTCCGCTTATCGGTTCCAACTGTGCAATCTTCCAACTGTGCAATCAAATGATCCGCTTCAAGAGCCGCACAATGAGCTAGAATGAGTCTTTTCCAATGCTATCTTATCTTAGCAAATTCCTTTGCCCAGTATGTGATTATGATATCTGCTCCAGCTCTTTTTATGCAGGTTAGCGATTCCAAAAAGGCTGCCCTCTCATCTAGCCAGCCTTGTCCTGCTGCAGCAGCAATCATGGAATATTCACCACTCACCTGGTAGGCTGCGGTGGGAACTCCAAACCGCTCCTTAACTGACCTAAGGATGTCCAGGTACGGCAAGGCCGGCTTGACCATGACCATATCAGTTCCCTCTTCTATATCCAGCTGAACCTCCCATAGGGCTTCAGCGGCATTTGCGGGATTCATCTGGTATCCTTTGCGGTCGCCAAAGGCAAAGCCCGATTCTGCTGCCTCCCGGAAGGGCCCATAAAAGGTAGATGCATATTTGGCCGCATAAGATAAAATGGTCGTATCTATGTGCCCTTCTAGATCAAGAGCCGCCCGGATAGCTCCCACCATTCCGTCCATCATTCCGCTGGGGGCGATGATATCTGCTCCGGCCTGGGCATGGCTGACGGCGATCTCTCCTAAAATAGGCAGAGTCTCATCATTTAAAATCTCATTTCCACGGATAAGTCCGCAATGGCCGTGGCTGGTGTACTCGCAAAGGCACAGGTCGGTTATCACTATTAAATCTGTGGTCTCTTTTATTTTCTTCACCGATCTCTGGATGACTCCACTCGAATCGTAGGCAGAGGAGCCGATATCGTCTTTTTGGCCAGGAAGCCCAAATAAGAGCACTGCTGGCACTCCCAGGTCTTCCAGCTCTGCGGCTTCCCTGGAGACGCTGTCCAGGCTTTGCCTGTACTGGCCAGGCATGGACTCAATTGCCTTGGATTGATTTAGCCTTTCATCCACAAATATGGGCTGAATCATGCTTTTTATTGATAGCCTGGTCTCGGCCACCAGGTCGCGTATCCCTGGCTGGCGCAGCCTCCTCATCCTCTTCATATCTTGCCCTCCAGCCGGAAAAGCTCTGACATTGATTTTAGAAGCGTGACATCTCCCTGCTCCGCGGCCTCCTTCAGCACTTTGGTAGGCTCGGCGAAGATCTTATTGACTATGGAATGGCTCATGTCCATCAGGACTGTACGCTCGATCTCCCCTAGTGTGTGACGGGCGCTCAGCTTGTTCATGGCCCGTTTGCACTCTTGATCCTTGATGGCTTCCGCTTTAGAATACAGAATGCCTAGCAACTCCTCCGCCTCCTTTCTCTTATATTTGGCCTTTAGAAGCTGTAGCTCTTCCGCTATGATGGCCTCCACCTTATCCATCTCCGCCATTCTCTGCTTCATATTATCACTACTTATGCTTCTTAGGCTGTCGATATTGTGCAGCTCTACATTCTCCACCTCTGCTGCAGCCTCGTCAATATCCCTGGGATTGGCGATATCTATCAGGAGGAGCTTCGAGCGGCGTCCAGCCATAATTTTCTCGATATCTTCCTTTAGCAGGATGTAATGGGGGGCTGACGTGGCGCTTATCACTACGTCCGCAGTTCTCATCTGGTTCTTCATCTGATCAAATGCAATAGCTTCGCCTCCCAGGCATTCTGCCAGGCATAGGGCAGAGCTGAAAGTTCTGTTGGTTATATAAAGCGAGCCTATCTCTTTGGCCAATAGGGCCTTTGTAATCAGCTCGCCAGTCTCTCCCGCCCCAATGACTAAAATCGACTTTCCATGGAGGTCTCCTAAAATCTGCTCGGCTAGGTCTACTGCAGCTGATCCTACAGAAATTGAGCGTTCGTTTATCCTAGTCTCTTTTCGCACTCGTTTTCCGACCTGAATGGCCTTTTTAAACGCAGTTTCCAACATCCAGCCAGTCATGTCAGCCATCTTAGCTATTAGGAAAAGCTCTTTCATCTGGCCCAGGATTTGGTCCTCGCCGATGATCATGGACTCCAGGCCGCAGGCCAGCCGCATCAAATGCAGCAAAGATTCGTCATGGTCATGAAAATCGATTATCCGAGAGGATACCCGAGCTTTCTTTGCCAGCTCGAATAAGACTTTTTCTCCTCTGGGGGAGACTACATAAATTTCTACGCGGTTGCAGGTCTTGAGAACGGCGCATTCTTCGACCAGCTCATCGGAGCGAACCCACCTCAATAATGTCTCCACATCTCCGTGCCAGGCACGCTCAATTTCATCTATGGACGCCTTTCGGTGAGTCACCAGCATTGAGGCAATCTCGCTCATATTGCAGTACCTGTTGGCAAGCTTTCATATAGGCCTTTTCATAGGATTCGTCTAAGAGCTTCCATATCTCCTGGTCGGAGAGAATGTTCCAGATTATCCTGGATCTGATCTTCTGATCCGGCACAGTATGCTTTAGATCCTTTCTGACCTGGCGCAACAGCTTGGCCATCTCTGCAAAATTCTCTTTTAAATAGCCTTCCAAACGCATTCGCAAATACTTGGATAGGGCGGGGCTTTTTGTGGAGATGGCAATTGTGATGGGCTCTTTTCTCATGATGGAGGGGACCACTACATCCCCTGCTCCAATTACCCTATTAACTAATATGCCCCTTTCTGAGGCTTTTCTTTCTATAGACTGATTCAAGGCGGCATCGCTAGTAGCCGGAACGACGATAAATGCGCTTTCCAGATACTTTTCAAAATCCTCTTCTAGATCCGCCTTTATCAGCGATGCCAAATCATCCTTTTGCATCTGTTTTAATCCTTCGGTGAATGTTTGACTTACTACTACTACTCTGGCACCTTCCGAAAATACCCTAGCCTTCCGCTCTCCCACTGCTCCTCCGCCAAAGATCACTACAAGTTTAGTTTCCAGGTTGAGGAACAAGGGCAAAAGTCTGCTCAAGATTGACCCTCCATAGCATGCTTCGCACCGCTTATGGTTCTCATCGTCTTTATCATCCAAGCTGCATACAGTCTTGGATTGAAGTCTAGTCCAGTGGCATTCCGCCCTGAGTCGCACCTCTCATGGGCAGCATTTTTGGCGATGGATCATGCCTTAGTCCCAATTTGCAATTTTAGTTTATCCCTATCCGCAAGATCAGATCCTTGCACTGGTTTTCTTGTACTCCTGCTCGGAGAAGAGAATTTTATAATCAACAATCCCGGTGGCTTCGGAAAGCTGCGATGCTATTTTAATGCAGTCTTCGCGACTCCTGGAATGAACCATCGTATAGAGATTATAGGGCCAATCGGCGTGTTTTTTCCTCTCATAGCAATGAGTAACTTCGTCAAAGGAGGCTAGTATCCGGCCAATTCTCTCTACATCCTTTTGGGATACACTCCAGATTATCATAGCATTGGCAAGGATTCCCAAGGCTCGATGACCGATGGCTGCAGCAAATCTCCTGATCACACCTTGATTTATCAAAGCCTTTAGTCTTTGAACAACCTCGTCCTCTGATATCCCCAACTCCTCTCCCAGAGCCTGATAGGGGCGGCTATTAAGCCTAATTCCATCTTGAACTGCTCTAAGGAGTCTGATGTCCTGGTCATCCATTTTATTTCCAGCCTCCCTGATCCTGGAACGGATACCTATCCATGCCTTTGGTCTGGATCTGCTTGGGATTATTTCCTGGATTTCCAATCACCTTATGATCGCTCCAGTAATTTCCTCCGGCAATAGGCCCGCCGTCCCATTTATTCTCGCCATTGTCCACAGCATTTTGCAGTCCGTTATTGATGAAAGTGTTGTGGTAGATATAGTTCCCCCAGCTATCTATTAGAGTAGCGCCGGATATTTTATTCCCTATAAAACGATTATCCGTCACATTGCATCCTGTAGAGCTGCTCATTCGCAGTCCTTGCCGGGTGTTGGCGCTAAGGTCATTGTCGCTAATCTTTATGCTCTTCGAGGACTGGACATAGAGCCCCTGTCCATTTTTAGAAGCTATGTTTCTCTCCACCAGAGAATTGGAGAGCTGCACTAGAGCCACCCCATCCTGACTATTCATGCTGGCATTGCAGTCATAGATCTTGCAACCGTTGGATCCGGAAAGGCTTAGTCCTCTCTTATTCAGGCTGGCTTCAACTGCTTGCAGTATGCAATCCGAAGAACCGATCAATTCAATGCCGGCCTCTTTATTCCAAGAAACATTGCCCCTTTGCACATGGCATAGCCTAGAGTTCTTGATCGATAAACCTTGCATATTCCCTAATGCAGAGCAATCCATTAGGGTCAGATTGCCCGAGTCGTCAATCTTATAGCCGCTCTCGGAACAGTTTATAGTCACATCAGCTCTAAATTCGCAATCATTAGAGAATTGCACCTGCATACCAGTCTTGCATTTTTCTACCCTACAATTATCCATGCGACTGCTTTTGCTATTGATCAGCGAAACTCCGATTTCGCTAAAATAGATGGTGCAGTTATATACTCGAGATCCTGCAGAGCCTGCTAGCAGAATTCCTGCGCTGCTATTGGATATTGATTGATTTGAGATTCGAATGTTCTGGCATTTGATAAGCCCGACAAATCCATAGTCATCCGAAATGTTTCTATCACTCGCTCCAACCAAATAGCATATAGGCTTCCCTTCGGCTGTATTTGAGACATCTATATCCTGGACAAAACTATCCAGCGTCGGCTCCAGATGGCTGCTCAAATCTATGCGAAGATTGTAGACATTGGCCCTCAGTGAGTTATTCTTGAGGACGTTTTGACCTCCGTCCCTCAAAGAGATCCCATAAATGTTGTCGGTCGCCATGCTAGAGGCAATTTTGTTCTCTTTGGAGGATGATAATAGGATGCCATTTCCGTTTCCAGACAGGAAATTGCCCATTAGCTGGTTGTCATCGGAGCCGTTAAGATAAATTCCGGCTCTCTCGTTTTTCTTACAGCTATTATTTATCAGGCGATTATTCTCCGACTGCCTTACGCTGATTCCCACCTTGCACTCAGATATGCGGTTTTCAGATAAATTATTGCTTGAAGACTCCAATAGGTCAAAACCGCTTAGAAAAGAGCCTGAGATTTGGTTTTCACTCAACCAGTTCTGGTCGGACTTGATAAGCGTAACGCCAAAATAGCTCCCGGAGAAATTATTCTTCTCAATCCTATTCTTTTTAGAGGTGGTCATCTCCAGGCCGGTTTCTGTTGAGAAACGACAATCCTGGATTATATTGTCTGATGATTCTCTCATTTGGATGCCTTTATCTCCGCCAAAAATCTCTTCAATAATTGCGCACTTCGAGCCCTTCAGCTCAATCCCCAAAGAGGAATTGATCCGGCCTTGGCGGATCGTATTGTTCTGGCCCAATACCTGCACGCCGATAGAGCCGCCGCTAACAAGACACCTTTCTAGTATGTTATCCGCTGATTGAATCAAAACGCCTGGACTATTCCCGCTTCCCTCAAAGGATAGGTTTGAGAGCATACATCCAGGCGCGCTGACGATTAAAGCGCTATTTCCGTTGCCATTAATGACTACATTGCCGGAGCCAATAATAGTTAGTCTGCGATCGATGACCGCGCCAGAGTAGCGTCCTGGCATTACGATTATCTCATCGCCAGGGCTGGCCATAGCGACAGCTCTAGCTAGTGTTGCAGGATGTCCCTGGCCAGCCGGATCTACCACTAGGGTCTTGCCATCCGATTCGGCCATCAACAGCATCAAAGCTGCCAAGAGCAACCATCTATTCATTGGAATTCCCAAGGATACCGATAATACTATGACCTATTATCTATGGCGGTAGGATCGAGCTATTAGGAAGAATGGCCATTAAGGAATTTAGCATGATCCTACAAGCTTCAACCACTCATTGATTTGCTGGCCGTTGGATAGAACATTACAGATGTTTTTGTGATTATCCATCTGATCCAATTTGATGGTTAATCAGAAAGTTAGAAATACTCAAATTGAGTATCCATTAAATCGAAGGAGGATTGGGGATGACTGAGCCCTATCATATTCTGATCATCGAGGACGATCCTGAGCATGCAGATCTGTTTAGGATGGGCTTTAGAAAACATGATGAGTTCTTCCTTGATTTTGCAGCCACCGGTGAGCAAGGGTTAGAGATGATAATGTCTCAGTCATACGACCTCATCTCAGTTGATCTGGTCCTTCCAGGCATGGGCGGCCTGGACGTATTAGTTCGGATTCGCAAGCGCTATCCGGATATTCCAGTAGTCATGGTCTCTGGGCACGGCACCACAGAGATGGCGGTTGTGGCTTTTGAGAACCGGGCTACTAAGTATGTGGTAAAAAGCATGGAGAGCTTCAAGAGCTTGCCTTATATCTTTGAGAACCTGATACAAGAGGCCAGGTTCAGGGCTCATGAGCGATCCATGAGAACAGAGATCGAGCGATCGGAGAGAATTCACAGAAGCGTGGTGGAAAATTCCCTGAGCGGAATTTATATTCTGCAGGACGGCACTTTTAAGCTGGTCAATCCCAAGCTGGGGGAGATCTTTGGCAAAGCGCCAGAAAGCCTGGTCGGCATGCCCTTCTGGCAGCTCATACAACCTGATGATATGCAATATGTCAGCAAGCTGGACCGGGGAGCAGATGGCCATGTGCCAGCTTATGAGTGCAAAGTGCTGCGCAAAGATGGCGCTGTGCGCTGGATCGAGTTTCGGACCGTTACCATCGAGTACGAAGGACGAAAGGCTGTCTTGGGAAATATTGTTGATATAACTCAAAGGAAGGAGCAGGAGATCGAGCTTTTCAGCTCCAAACGCGAGCAGGAAGCGATCATCCGCTTGATGGCTAGGGTGCTTCAGCCAATTAAGGAGCCAGAAAAAGAAACCACTGGTGCTTTGGAAGATCTATTATCTGGGATAGAGGGCGGAGAAGTAGGCGGCATATTCCTGCTGGAAAAAGGCGGACTAGTTCTTCATTCCCTGATCGGCTCAGTGGAGCCCGTCATAGCTTTTATTGATGGCTCGAATTCAAATGCCCTCTTAAATAAGGCCTGCGTATATAAGAAAGAGGACGAATCCGAACATCTATGGATGTCAGTTCCTCTAGATGTGGGCGGAATCAGAGGGGCAATAGTAGTTGCCTCTAAATCCCTCGACGGTGAACGATGTCTGTCTTTCTTAAAAAGGGCTCTTCCCCATATTATTCGCGTAATAGAGACTAGCGGCATAGAAAGATCTGTTGAGCAAGTGCCATCTGAAGATTTGCTGTTACAAGAGGCGGAATTGGGCTCGTCTCGCAATTAGTCAAAGTACTGCTCAAACCCTTCTGCCCACTCCTCACAGAATCTTCCCCAAAGATTCTTACTCAGAGCCTCTTCCATATATGGACAAATCTTTGAAGGGCTGTTACATGACTGGAGATCATGGTAGCTGCCAGAACCCAGCCTAATATGGGAAGGCCTGCCACAGCATTTGAGTAAACCGCATTTCCAATTGTGGCCAGGAAGATCAACGTCAATCTATCAGCCCGGCCCATCATGCCCCCATAATATCTGCCGAGGTGCAACGCTTGGGCCTGAGTTCCTATGTAGCTGGTAAGGAAAACTCCTATCACTGCCAAAAGTCCGATAGGCCAAGGAGCATAGCCGGCGAAGATTATGCCCCCCAGGAAGAACATATCTGCATACCGGTCTATTACATGATCTAAAAAATCGCCCTTTGGATTGGCTTTGCCTGTCCTCCGGGCTAGAGCACCATCAACGATATCAAAAATCGCATTGAGTAGCACCATTAGAGCCGCAGCGTAGAGCAATTCTATAGTTGAGGCAGATAAAATATAGAAGGCCGCTGCTATGATCGCAAATATTAAAGATAGCAACGAGAGCTGGTTGGGAGCAATTCCAGACTTTTCTGCCAGGGCTGCCAGCGGCTCTATTAGCGTATGGGCCCATCCTCGAAGGTTATTCAAGGTCAAGGAAATCCTCCAACCAGTTCATCTGGCCTGGTTTTAGCTCAATCTCTTCATTTAGCAATTTGACTATTATCTCGGCCACTTGAGAAGGGGATTTGCCAGTGGTATCGATCTCGCTTACCCGGCTGCAAAATTCAACTGCTTCAGTCAGTATAACATCTAGCGCCTCAGCCTCCAGGTTCTCGTGGATTTTTCGATCAGAATATCCGCGGATCGATAATCGTTCTTTTAGTAATGAAGGAGCCAGCCTGAGCACTATGGCCTCATCTGCAAAGTAATGGGAGAAATGGCCTTCTAAGATGGTCAAATCCCCCGCATTCTCTTTTTCCATATCGGAAAGCTTCTCTTCCAGCCTATCCATATCCGCTTCCAGACATCCTCTCTCTTCGTCCCAGCCGAGGTGGCAGCCCTCCTTCACCATTGCATTAATGTCTATTGCAGGATAAGGCAAAAGTGCTGCAACGGTGGTCTTTCCCGTCCCAGGAGTACCGGTCAAAGCTATGAGCATATTTCCTGGTAGGCTTCAAGGAACCGGTCGTTTTGGTCTGGAGTTCCCACTGTCAACCGGACAAGGTGTTCTCCGGCACCCCGGAAGGACCGGCAATCTCTGATTATTATGCCTTTTCGGAGGAACTTTTCAGCAACGACATTGGAGGGCTCCGACGTATCGAAGCAAAGGAAGTTCGCTTGAGATGGATGCGATCCAATGCTTCTTCGCAATCTTTCTCGCTCACTACAAATTTTCTCTACAGTAGAGTGCATGTAATCCTGATCAGAAAGAGCGGCCACGCCTGCCGCCACCGAGGCGCAAGTGATTCCAAAGAAGGGGGGTGCTGCTCGTCTGTATTGATCGGCGATCCAAACAGGTGCTATGGCATAGCCCAGCCGCATGCCTGCCAGCCCAAAGGCTTTGGACATGGTCCGGCCTACCACTAAATTTTCATGCTTATTTACCAGGTCCAGCATATTGTGGTCGGCAAACTCCACATAAGCCTCGTCTAGGAATACTATGGCATCGGTGCTCTCCAAAATCCTCTTTATGTTTTCTCTTGAAGTGAGGTTGCCGGTGGGATTGTTGGGCGAGCAGATGAAGACCATCTTTATGTCCTCTGGAACATCGCCGGGGATCTCAAACTGCCGGCCGCGGGGGACGAACGTGGGAGAGGCACCACATAGTGTAGTCAGGATCTCGTAATAGCTGAAAGTGGGCGTGTGGATCAGAGTTTTATCCCCTTTTTCCAGGAATAGCCTGGTCAGCGTGTCCATAACGCCGTCCATGCCCGCTCCAATTACGATCATATTCTCTGGATAACCTGTGTAGCCACTCAGGCCTTCCATTAGCTCTTCCGGTTCCGGATATCTCTCCGGGGTGATTTCCAAAAGTGCCTGGAGCACCTTGGGGCTGGGGCCATAGGGATTCTCGTTGGACCCCAACTTGTCTATCTTCTCCGGCGGTATGCCGTACTTTCTCGAGATCTCAGTGTAACCCTTGCCGGCCACATAAGGCTTGAGCTGTTCCAAGCAGGGCCGCAGCATCTTAGAGCGATTCTCCATCAGAAGAAATCTCCATCAAATCAATTCTCCAATTTCTCCAATAACGGTTGCTACTTTGTTGATCTGTTCTTTGGTGACCACCAGTGGCGGGACCAGCCGGATGGTGTGATCTCCAGTGTTATTGAGCAGCACGCCTTTCTCGGAAGCCCTTTGGACAAGCGCCTTGCAGTCTGCATCCAGGTCAAGGCCGATCATCAGTCCCAAGCCGCGGACTTCCCGGGGACCGAGCTTCTTCAGCTCTGAGCGCATGTATGCCCCCAGCTCCTCAGACCGTTTGACCAGATTTTCCTTTCTGATAACATCAATGGAGGCCAGGGCAGCTGCGCTGACAAGCGCACCTCCGCCAAAGGTGGAGGCATGGTCGCCCCGCTGGAAGGCTTCGGACACGCTTTCCGCTGCCAGCATGGCGCCCATGGGAAGCCCCCCAGCGATGGCCTTGGCCAATGTCATGATGTCCGGCTGCACTCCTGAATGCTCTTTGCCAAACCAGCGGCCGGTCCTTCCAAAGCCAGTCTGGACCTCGTCGAAGATGAGGAGTGCTCCGGCATCGTCGCAGATCTGGCGAGCTGCGCGCAGATAGTCGGGGGTAGGCACGTAGACTCCTGCTTCGCCCTGCACCGGCTCCAGGATGACTGCTCCCGTCTCTTTGGTCACCGCCGACTTCAGAGCTTCTGTATCGTTGTAGGGAACGAACTGCGCTTCGCTTAGAGGCCGGAACGGCTCCCGGTAAATGGCCTTGTATGTTGCTCCCAGCGCGCCCAGCGTCCGGCCGTGGAAACAGCCTGTAGCGGCTACAATCTTCGATTTTCCGGTGGCCCGGCGGGTGAGCTTGAGGGCAGCTTCAACGCTTTCTGCTCCGGAGTTGCAGAAGAATGCCCTTTTCATGCCGGTTAGTGCTTTCAGCTCTTCAGCTAGAAGCACCTGGTTCTCGGTATAATAGAGGTTGGAGGTGTGAATCAGCTTCTCGGCCTGCTTCTGGATGGCCTGCACTACCTGTGGGTGGCAGTGGCCAACGTTGTTCACGGCAATGCCGGCCACGAAATCCAGGTACTCTTTACCTTCCAGGTCCCAAACTCGTGCGCCCAAGCCTTTGGCCAGGGCAATGGTTTGCCTGGTGTAGGTTTGAATTATGGCATTTGATTCTCTTTTGATCAATTCAGATGTGGCTGTCATGGAATGCTCCTGGTAAAGCGCATAATATGCATGGTAATCGTCATGCTTTGAACCTTATTACTAGGTTCTTTCTAGGTAATGCTGATACTTTTCAATTGGTCCATAGAGACTTAGGTATATAATAAAGATGCTCTGCCAGGCATCTTATGCCTTAATTTATATCATTTGGAGATAGGCGCCAATATATTGATTGATTGCCGTTGATCTATCATCACTTTTCTGGCGCTTCTTTGCTTCCTCTAAAGATTCTATGACTTTATCTAATGTTGCCTGTGAAGCATCATAGGACTGCTTCACAGTTGCACATAATACAACGAAAGTAATGCATAGACAGATATACAACTCTCAAAATCCGTTTAAAAGTTCTTCTTGTTTGAAGCCAAATATCAAGACTATAGGCATGAATCGGCTAGCTCTCTTGATAGTGGTCTATTGCGTCACAGCTTAGCGATTCTAATGATGGGCAATCAATCGCTCAGAGTAAGGGAGATTGACTCAAGAAAGATGGTTATAAAAAAATGAATTGTGGCTTTTATAGGCAAGAAAAAAGAATATGTGCGGCGCAAGTTATACGCACTAATTGAAGCAGGGATTAACCATAATAATCTAGCTCTTTGGCCTTAGCAAAAGACGCTTTGGCATCAGCGGAGTGACCTATCAATATGAAAGCTTTGCCTTTGTCGTACCATACAGCTACATATTCAGGATTGATTCCGCAGAAGCAGCTTCTCTTACATTTCTTTTCTGTAATCCGCATTATGTGGAGCAGGGGCATATATTTTATAGTCTCATTAAACATTCTAAAGCAGCTTGACGACTTCTCCTTTTTTCATAGGTTTTGGCTTCCAGTCCCACGCATCGATTTTATTTTGATTTGATATCTGTAAAATTTTATGAAAAATTATATGCGAAACGTATATATAGTGTTAAAAGAATTACGATAACACAAAAAAAATAAGAAAATTGGAGGAATTTATAACATGTATCT
>JADDYB010000166.1_pt1 | contig 20136 bp, 26 predicted proteins | sample 8641941 | NCBI WGS metagenome assembly JADDYB01 (sample SAMN16275377, study PRJNA637457) | freshwater sediment metagenome | isolation source: Lake Kineret sediment | place: Israel: Lake Kineret | collected 2013
CACCTCCCTCATTCCTCTCTTTTCCAGCCTCTTCTACTAAGAGTGTTATAATTAGGCAGAGATGAAGCTCGAAACGCCTGTTGCCAAAATTTTCATGGTTGGGCCGACTTATGCCAAAAGGTTGGAACGACTAAACATTAAAACGGTTGAAGATTTTATCTATCACTTTCCTTTTCGCTACGATGACCTAAGCTTAATTTCGCCTATCAACCACCTCCAGCCTGGGGAAACCGTCACCATTAGGGGAGAGGTCATCTCCATTAAAAACGAATACACCCGGAGCGGCAAAAAAATCCAAAAAGGCCTCATTGCCGACCAATCGGGTGAAATTGAAACTGTTTGGTTCAATCAACCTTTTCTCATCAAAACCATTAAGGCAGGGGAGAGGTATAGTTTTTCAGGTAAAGTTGATTGGTTTGGCCGAAAAATCGTCATGGTTTCCCCCCAGTATGAGATACTAAAATCACCAACCACTGATCACCAACCACTGATCACCAAAACTATCCATACCGGCCGTCTTGTACCCGTCTATCCTGAAACCGCCAGAGTCTCTTCAAAATGGCTTCGCTCGAGAATTGCTCCTCTATTAGAAAAAATTTTGCCTGAGCTTGAAGATTTTCTGCCTGAAAAATTGAAAAAAAGAAATAATTTTCTTGACTTAGCCCAAGCAATTAAATGGATTCATTTCCCGGAAAACAAAACTCAAGCGGAAAAAGCAAGGGAGAGGCTGGCCTTTGATGAACTTTTTCTGATTCAACTTGCCTCTCTGAAAAGAAAAAAAGACTGGCAAGAGAAAAAGCTTGCTCACCAGTTTTCAGTCAATCAAGAAAAAATCTTGGAATTTCTTCGCCGACTGCCTTTCACCCTGACTGAGGCTCAAAAACGATGCGTTCGGGAAATTTTAACCGATTTAACCAAAAATCGACCGATGAACCGTTTACTTGAAGGTGATGTTGGTTCGGGGAAAACGGTTGTCGCCGCTATTGCTGCTTATGTTTCTTTTCTTAATGGTTTTCAAACCGCCCTAATGGCACCAACAGAAATCTTAGCCCAACAACATTATCAAACCCTCAACCAACTCCTCTCACCTTTAGGAGTCAATATCAGCCTCCTTACCGGCAGTTCCAAATCACCGATCACCGATCACCGATCACCTAATCTTGTTATTGGCACCCACGCCTTAATTCATCGCCGGGCTCGTTTTGAGAAACTCGGTTTCGTCATTATTGATGAACAGCACCGTTTTGGCGTGGCCCAAAGAGCACAGTTAATGAAAAGAGGAAAAACACCTCATCTTTTGACGATGACCGCCACCCCTATCCCCAGAACTATTGCCTTAACCCTCTACGGAGACTTAGATCTTTCTGTTCTTGACCAAATGCCGCCCGGAAGAAAAAGAGTCAAAACCTGGGTCGTTCCTCCTCAGAAAAGGGAAGCCGCCTACGACTGGATAAAGAAAAAAGTGAAACACACAGACGAACAGGCTTTCATTATTTGTCCATTAATTGAGGAATCGGAAACGCTTCAATCGGTCAAGGCAGCCACGGTCGAATATCAACACCTCTCTCAAAAAGTTTTTCCTGATCTTAAGCTTGGCCTGCTTCATGGTCGAATGAAGGCGAAAGAAAAAGATGAAGTCATTAACCTTTTTCGCGAGGGAAAATTAGATCTCCTCGTCTCCACGCCCGTGGTCGAAGTGGGCATTGATATTCCCCAAGCCACAATTATGATGATAGAAGGTGCGGACCGGTTCGGACTTGCCCAACTTCATCAATTAAGAGGCCGGGTGGGAAGAGGCACCAAAGAATCTTTTTGTCTTATGTTCACTGAAGTCAATCAGGGCAGGGCGATCCAAAGGCTTAGGGCAATGGAAAAAACTTTCCTTGGGATGAAACTAGCAGAATTAGATCTCAAACTTCGAGGACCAGGTGAAATCTATGGTACCAAACAGCACGGCTTCCCCGACTTAAGAGTCGCTTCGTTCACTGACTTAAACCTGATTAAAAAAAGCCGGCTAGCCGCGTCAGGAGTCATCGACCACTTGTCTCAACTTCCTTTCTTAAAAAAGAAGATAGAGAAACAGGAAGAATTGATCGAACCCAATTAATTCCTTCTTGCTTTAGCCTTCAAAAGAAGCTAAAATATACTGACTATGGCCGCCTTACCAAAAAGAAGACAATCGACACGCCGCCAGGGAAAAAGAAGGGCAGCAATTAAAATCAAGCCCGTGCCGCTTTATCCTTGCCCGAATTGTGGCCAATCAAAGCTTTCACATCAAGTCTGTCCAAATTGTGGCCAATATAAGGGCAAGCTCGTGGTTGAGATTAAAAAGGAAAAAGATGAAAAAGGCAACCGATCCGCGCCACCTAAGAAGGAAAGAAGCGGTTAAATCCCTTTTTGGTTGGAGTTTTAAAGGACAAGAGATTGATAACCCTCTGGCCAAGAAGGTGATTAAAGGGGCTAAAAGGATCGACAAAATTATTCAAAAAAACGCCCCTTTGTGGCCAATCGAACAGATTAATCGTCTCGACTTAGCCATTTTGAGATTAGCGATATTCGAACTGGAAATTGAAAAAAAGGAACCAGAAAAAGTCATCATTGACGAAGCGGTCGAACTGGCTAAAGAATTTGGTGGCGAATCGTCACCAGCATTCATCAATGGCGTTCTTGGAGCCGTCTTAGAATGCGTAAACAAAAATGGAAACAAAAGTTGAAAAAGTAAAAAATATCGTGGCCGAAAGTCTCGGCGTTCCCCTTGAAGAAATTAAGCCAGAATCCGAACTGGTGGATGATCTCAACGCTGAGTCTCTGGAAATTGCCGATATTATCATGAAAATCAAAAGAGAATTTCAAATTGAAATTCCTGATGACGAGATTGAGAAATTCGTCACCATTAATGATCTCATCAATCTTATTATCGATGAAGAATGAAAAATCTAGACCTTTTAGAAAAATCAATTAAAATTACTTTCAAAAATAAACAATTACTGACAACCGCTCTCACTCATCGTTCCTATCTCAATGAACAACCCAAAGAAAATCTGTCCTCCAACGAAAGATTCGAGTTTTTGGGAGACGCCATCCTAGAATTCATCGTCTCTAGGAGATTATTCACTCTTTTTCCTCATCTCGACGAAGGCATCATGACCACACTGAGATCGTTGATTGTCAAAACCGACTCTCTCGCTGAAGCGGGCAATCGTTTTCAGCTGGGAGAATTCCTCCTCCTAAGCAGGGGCGAGGAAGAAACTGGCGGCAGAGTCAATAAATCCCTTCTGGCGAATACTTTTGAAGCTTTAACTGGCGCCATCTTCCTTGATCAAGGTTTGGAAAAAACTGAAGAGTTTATTGAGCTTTCTCTAGGCGAGAAAATAAAAACGATTGACTCTTTGGAAAACATTAAGGATTATAAAAGCCTTTTTCAAGAAAAAGCCCAAGAGAAAAAGAAAATTACCCCCACCTACCGAATTATTAACACTTATGGGCCTGATCATGATAAAATCTTTACTGTCGGTGCTTTCCTCAATAAAAGAAAAATTTCCCAAGGAAAAGGGAAATCAAAGCAGGAAGCAGAGCAAAGGGCAGCTCAAAAAGCCCTCAAAAGCGATGTTGAGAATTAGATTAGCTAAAGTGGGTAAAAAAGGCAGTCTCTCCTACCGCGTGGTTGTCTCGGAAGCACGATCAAAGAGAGACAGTAAGCAAGTGGCCGTCATTGGTTTTTACGACCCCAGCACCAACCCAGCGACGCTCAAAATAGAAAAAAAGGAGTATCAGACTTGGTTAGAAAAAGGCGCCCAGCCTAGCCAAGCAGTAGTTAAACTCATTAACCCATGAAAGAGCTCCTTGAATTTATCGTTAAATCGCTCGTCTCAAAACCAGAAAAAGTAAAAATCACTCAAGGAGACGAGGGTGAAATTATTCGGCTGATGTTCAAAGTTGACCCTGAAGATATGGGTTTAATTATTGGCCGACAAGGGAAAATTATTAAAGCCATCAGAACCTTAGTCAGGACAAGAGGATTGGCAGAAAAAAAGAAAGTCCAGCTCTTCCTCGACGAAGCTAAAAAGTGAAGGGGTTAGGTTTTCCTCCAGGTAGGGACTCGAAAGTTTCGGTTTCATAGAGATGATATTCACGCAGCTGATTGAGGAGCTTTTCTTCTTCAGGTGTCAATTTGGGTACCGGCGCTTCCGCTTTTCCCAACGTTTTCGGTAAGCCGGAATAATAGCCCACTAAAGTCACATCAGTAGAGAAACTTTGACCACTGATATCAAAATTTTTTATCTGCAAGGTAACTAAGGGTAAAGATTGATTCGCCACCTTCAAAAAATTTAAAAACTGGCTGATGCTGCCGCTCATGGTCAATTTAAAAACGAGTTCTTCCTCTTCGGTAATTTCCGCCGCTTCGGTCGCCACTTCACCAGGAGAAACTCTTAACTCTTCCACCAAAAGACTATTTTCCTCCGCGAGCTGATCAACCATTGTCATCATCCCGACCGGGTTTTTGAGCGAAGGCAGAGCGGTTAAAAGCCTTTCCGACTTTTCGCTCAATTCATATTCATTGAGAGTTTCCAGGTCTTGGATTTTTGCCTGGAGTTGGCTCACTCTCTTCCGCTCCCTCTGAAGGGAATCATAAGTTTCCTTTATTTGCTCAAATCGGGGAAGGAAAATTGTCCAACCAATCACCAGAGAAACCACTAAAACTAAGGGTAAAAATAAATGATGATATTTAATTAAGCCTATTTTATAATTTTTCATTTTTTGGCGGTTAAGTTTAAAATATAGCCTCCTTCCTTAGTCCGAGTGACTGTCTCAAGAATAATTATTTGATAGCCTTCTTCCTGAAAAACTTTCTTTATTTTTTCCGTGAATCTTTCCAGAGAACCAACATCGCTCGATTCCGCCGCCAGTTTGACCTCCTCGCTTTTAACTAATTCAACTTCAAAAATCTCTACTTCTTCCTCTTTGGCATCAATTATCTTCGTTAAAATCACCTCAGGGTGGGTTCGAGAACTAATAATCTTAACACATTTACCGAGACGGTCTTTGATGAGCACTTCTAAAGTCTCCACCTTTTGAAAAGTTTTGATTCTCGACTCCAGTTGGCTCTCTAGAGAAACCAGGTTTTGTTTTTCCCTGGAGAGGAAAAATTGAAGACCGAGCAGGCTCACCACAAACAGAGCATAAACCAGGAAAGTGATGACTAAGTTCTTTTTAACCTTATCAAGAACTTCTTTTTCTTCTTTTGATGTAATTTCTTTTTTTCCGAGAAGATTAATTCCAAATTGCACCTAAACCTCCTTCATCGCTAAGCCAACCGCCACGGCAAAAAGGGGAGCATTCTGACGTAGATTGACTAATTGCTTATCGTCTTTTACCAAATTAGCAAAAGGGTCTGCCACTTGAACTTCAACCTCCAATGATTTTGTCAGAAAAGAAATCACCTCTGGTAAATTAGCCGAGCCACCGGTTAAAACCATGGTTTTAATCGCTTCTTTTTCCTTTTCTTGCCAATATTGAATCGCTTTTCGGATTTCGTTCACCACTTGATTAACCACCGGGGTAATCGCTTTTTTCACTTTACCCTCAAGCTTCTTTTCCGTTAGACCGTAAGCGGTTTTATATTTTTCCGCTTGATGAGGATCGATAGAAAGTTCAGTCGAGATGGCTCGGGTAAAAGCCTGACCAGCGGCCGGAATGGTACGGGTAAAAACGAGTAATCCCTTTTGAGCTATGGCAATATCCGTTGTTTCGGCACCAAAATCAACCATCACCACCGCCGGCGATTCTGGAGAAAGCAAGGCTCTGGTCGCCGCAATTAACTCAGTTTCAATCGCCACCAATTTAAAACCAGACAACTCCATCAGGTGCTGGAATTTCTTAATCAGTGTTTTAGGAGCGGCAACTACTAAAACTTCCATCATCTGCTCGACTTTACCTGCTTTTCCCCGGCTGATAACGATATTGTCAAAGCTAACATCACCAATCGGCAAGGGAATAAATTGTTCTGCTTCCCATTGGAGTGCCTGGGCTAGCTCATCTTCATTCATATTGGGAAGATTAATCACCCGAGAGAAAATTTTGCTTTCGGGTAGAGAAACGACCACATTTTTGCTATTAATCTTGGCGTCTTGATGAAGCTTTTTAATCGCGCTGGCAAGAGAAATTAAATCTTTTTCCGCTTCAGAATCTAAGCCAGGTAGGGGAGTCTGAGCAATGCCGGCGGAAAGAAGACGAAATTTATTGGCCTCCTTTTGAACCGAGGCCACCTTAATTGAAGTTGAACCGATATCTAAACCAAAAACATTCATTTAACGAGATTACTTTTAGAATAGAGGAGAAAATCAAAAATTCCTGGTGGCGCTGGGTGCAACCTGATAACCTCTACCTTTCTATTCGAAGTTCCAGCCATACCGGTCGATTCAATTTTCACTCCCTGCGAAGGCAGAAGTCCACCACTGCCTCCAGGAGTTCCTACTCCAACTTTAGTACTTTCGTAGAGAACTCTTATTCTTAAAAAGAGGAGTGTTCTACCGGCAGGAAGACCAAGACTATTAAAATTTAAGGTTTTCTTGTGCGTTAGGTCAGCATCTAGTTCTGTACATTGTCCGGCAGGTGAATCGGCGCCTGGTGTCCTGGCGCTGTCTGGGTCAATAACAGCTCGGGCAACGTTATAGACGCCAGCGACTTGGTAGTAAATACTCACTTCAATCGCAGCATTGCCACCCCAACAGATGTCAATCGCATCGGCCGTATAAAATTGTGTCAGTGTCCCGTCGATCTCATAGTTAGCTAGATAAAGTGTTTTAATTTCATCTCGCGAAGCTTCTTGAGGAAAGACGAACCCAGTTTGTTCCTCTCCCAAATTACTCTTTTTACCGATGTAGCTGACCCCTTCCTCTTCAAACTCCTCTCCACTTTCAAAATCTCCCTCGCTAATACTCACTAATTGTTCTTCAATTCCCGCCTCAGCCGCTGAAAAAGCTCGCGCTGCTTCTTCAGTCTGTTCAGAAATTTCAATGTCAGTGACCGTTCTCGAAGTGACCGCCAAGCCGATGGTCAAAGCCACCGCCATAATCAGAAGAACGATGAGAAGGGCTTGACCCGAATTTTTGGGCAGTTTTTTCATTAATATTAGTTTAACCGGTAAAGATTAACTTGTCAAACAGTTTTATCTTAAGAAATTCCTCAAGCTGATACTGGTCTTAAAGTCTATTTTTGCATACATTTCCGGTGGTACTTCACCGGCAATGACACCTTTTGGAGTAATTGTGAAATTAATATCGACCCTCCTAATATCATCTTCATCAGGACTGCCTACAGGGTCAGTGGTACAAGTGAAAACCAAGTCGGAAACGTTGACATTATCTCCGGTTAAGAAAAGATCGCTCGCTGGTGATGCTGATGAAGAGGCAATCCTATCAACCCCTGAATCGTTAATAATATGGAAAGCGGTCGAGAAATAATCTGGATTTTCAATCTCCAGGATGTTATCTATTGAATTGCATACCAAAACGCTCCGTGAATTTTTAATCATTCTCTCCATAATCCCCAAAGCATATTCTCCGTTCTGCTTAATCTCCCTCTCCACTTCCACCTTGCTCGCGCCTTTCATAATCCCGAAAAACATATTTCCTCCTGCTACGAGAACTATGCCCATTAAAAAAACGACCATTAAAGTCTCAATCAGGGTAAACCCGTTATTTTTTTTCATTTATCTCCAGTTAGTTAAGTAAGTAGTTAAAACAGATTGGTGTTCGCCGCTGGAATCTTGCCAGCTGACTACCACCTTCACTTCAACCTGATTGCCTTCTCCACCAACGCTGATTAAAGTTGCTTCTCTTTTAAACCTTCCTCCTAAAGTATAACCATCATCAGCAGGACATAATCCTTCGGATAACCAGGAAAGAGACTCTAAATTTAAGCAAAAGGTTGTTCCCGCCCGACTGGAAATCCCATTCCAGTCTTTATCTCTTTCCGCTCTAATCCATTCAATCGCTTCTTGAGCATAAGCCGTCGCTTGAGCTTGGGCTTTAGAAAAACTACTGCTTCTCATCGAGATTGTCGTCGCCCTAATCAAAGCGACAATCACTAATAAAACTACCGCCAAGGCGGTCAAGACCTCGATTAATGATTGACCAGATTCTGATTTCAGTTTCATCGGTTAGTTCAAGAACTATTGTATCTTAATATTTCCCGAGAGTTCAACCACTACTCTCTCTTCCTGCCCAAATCCCTGAAGAAGAAAACTGGTTTCCGCCTCCGCTCCTTGAGCTAAAACTTTGAAAAGAACACCAGTACCGCTAGGACCGATAATATTATGAGGAAGCTTAACCGACTTCGTGATTTTAACTTCAGCAGAAGAACAAACCGCCATCAGTTGGTATTCCGTCTCCGAACTGAATAAAAGCCGGTAACCAACCAGGGTTTCACCTTCTCCATCACACCATTCTTGAGGCTTTTCTCCAGCCAGAGCCCGACTTTGGGCTAATCTAAGATTTGAGCTCAAATCTTTAGCCGCCTGATTAAGAATCTGGCGGCGATTGAAATCTTGATAGTAAACTAAACCGGCAGTCAGAAGAAGACCAACAATAGAAATCGTCACCAAAATCTCGATTAAGGTGAAACCTTCTCTGAAGATAAAACTTTTTTCTCCTTTTCTTTTCTGCATCCTCCAATAAAATCACGGGGCAGGACAATCCTGTAGACAATTACAATAATTTTCTCCCAGTCCGCAGGTGCCATTAGGACAATAAGCACAAAACACTCCACCTAAAAGCAACTGGCAGCCTGTTTCTTCACTAAAGATATAATTAGAAATTGATGTTAGACCAGGACAGCAATCTGGTGAGTCAAGATAGATTTGTCTGATTTCTCCTTCTGGCACACAGGATGGCGTCGGTGTCGGCAGTATGGGTGTCTCTGTGGGTGTCAACTCGGAAGGTGAAGGCTCCTGTCCTGGTGGGGGTGTGGGTGTCGGTGGGGGGACGGGAACCTCATCATCGGTTGAAATTTCTCCGCCCTCATCAACAATGACTTTGCTCGAATGATTACTACTGCTCAAGGTAATCTCCGCTTTTCCTCCTAAAGGGTTTTCCACACCTTGAGCCAAGGGTTTAAAGACTAAATAGGATGGACCACCAGCTAAAACTAATCCTTTAAGAGGATATCTTTTATATTCAACCTTCACTCCGTCGCAGAGAGCCGAAATAACATACTCGCTTAAGAAAAAATCAACCTGGTATCCTTTGAAAGTGCCCACACAACCCTCTTTTTCACCGGCTAAAGCCTTGCTTTGAGCCAAGCGGAGATTATTTTTTAAATCATTCGCTCCCTGAACAACAATCTGGCGTCGATTGAAATCTTGATAGTAAACCAAGCCGATGGCCAGAAGGAGACCAAGAATGGAAATCGTGATTAGAAGCTCAATAATGGTGAAGCCACGAACACAAGTTTTGGTTTTGATGGTAAAACCGGTAATTTTTTTTTCATGTACAATCATTTTTTAAAATTTTTATTATGGCTGACAAGTTTTATAGTTACAATCCTCTGGCCCACAAGAGCCAAAACTCCCAATTCCAGAGCAAAGATCCTCACCACCACCTTCAAGGTAGGCACAGAGAACATAGGTTTGAGGGGGATCTCCAATGGCGGCATAGCGATAGGTATAGCCCGCCCCAAACAAGGGGTCCTGAGGGACAAGAGTCATATAGGTGACGGTTGGACCAAGACAATTTGACTCTAATTTGCCTGTTCCGAATAAAAGGCTACCAGTTGGGTATTCGCCGCAATCCGCATGGTAAAGTTCTAAGCCTGAACGAATCTGTTCTAAATCCGCTTTTCGCTTCCCATTTCGAGCCGTTACCCGCGTTCCTTGATAGGAAACAAGTAAAATTCCCATCAAGACGCCAATGATAACAATCACCACCAAAAGTTCGATTAAGGTAAATCCACGCTTATGTTGTTTGCCTGCCCGCCAAAGCCTTGGCGAAGGCTGGTTCTTTGTTCTTCGTTCTTTATCTTTCATTTTAAAAACCACAATCTCCCTTTGCTGGCGTACCACTATCTGCCTTTTCACCCACCCTTCCATCAGAGCAAACATACCAGAAGTTAGTCGTCGATCCAGAGCCGGTTTCTGTTCTCGCATAAAGAATGTAATGAGTGGCCTCATTTTCGCCCACGGTAGTTCCATCACTTAAATATTGATAAATATAAATTCCTCCAATTTCGTATCGCGGATCCTGAGGACAAGCTGAAAGGTAATTTGGCTGTAATTTCCCACAAAGTCCGGTAGGATTAGAGGGATCAACAACAGTGGGATAAGCCGGATAAACGCCGCCCGCCTTAACCGCATAATTCTCTAAAGCAATCCGATATTGATTCAAATCCGACTTCCTCTCCGCATCCCGAGCGCTTTTTTCCGCCATGCCGTATCTGGAGATCATCAGGGTGGCTAAAATGCCGATAATCGAAATCACCACCAAAAGCTCGATAAGTGTAAAACCAGATTTGGAATTTGGAATTTGGAATTTGGAATTTATTTCATTCATGGTTCAGTCCGAGTCAAGCTATAGCCTGCTGAACAAGTATTGGCTAATAAATCTTTTTGAGGGTCAGAGGCGTTTTCAAGGCAGACGATTAAGGTATACTTCAGACTATCAGAACCATCAAGAACATAAGAGTAATCTGGCCAATCGCCAGTACAGACCAAATCACCAACCTCATTGCTGAAACTGCACTTTGGGTCGTGAGGCACGTCTCCCATAAAATCAGGCTCAAGATCGGCAGCTAAAGCCTCAACATCACCCGTCGCTGGGTACTCCGGCGTTGTTTGAGAATTTTTATACAACTCAAGCGCTTTCTGGATTTGGTTAAGATCGCTCTTCCTTTTCGCGTCCCGAGCTCTCTCTCTAACACCACCAATATTAGCAATCAGCAAAGTCGCCAGAATTCCGATAATCGAGATAACTACTAGTAATTCAATGAGGGTGAATCCTAATTTTAAGTTTTTAGTTTTTAATTTTGCGTTACTACTCATTCTTCTTCCTCCACAACTAAGGGAACGTTTGAACTCGAAATACCAAAATTATACTCTCTGCCTGCACAAGTAACCTCAATTTTCGCCTCCGGATCATTCTTATTTTCTAGGATAGCATAAAGTTTGTAGTAAGTCTCATCTGATTCATAACAATAAGCATGCTCTGGGTCGCTAAGGGGATCACCTGGTACCTTGCTCATATAAACAGTGTTGTTCTCGTCGCAAAACTCACGCTGACCTAAATCTTGAGTCCAATCACAAGGCTCATTCCCATTAGAACAAAAACAGGCTAATATGAACCCGCTAGCATTAGAACTAGGATAAACACTGTGATCATTGTAATAAGCCTCTAGAGCATTAGCAATCTGACGCAAGTCAGATTTTCTCTGGGCGTCTCGAGCCTTAATCTGCGAAGTGCGAAAATTACCGAGAGTAATTACCGTCAAAATTCCAAGTATCGCCATCACCACCAGAAGTTCAACAAGGGTAAAACCATTATTGGAAATTGGAAATTGGAAATTGGAAATTTTTCTTCTCATTCTCCACCTGGTATACAACACCACTCCTCTAATTCACTACAATATATCATTCCCGTCAAACTACAACATGCTGCCTGATAAGGAGGAGGACAATATGTTCTTGGTTGTTCACAAGTTGGAACACCCTCATAATAACCGTCGGGACATCTTGCTCCGGGCAATGTACAACACTCTAAACCTACACTTCCTCCAGAAACTCCATAATTATATTCACAAGTCCCATCATCTCCTTCTGGTCCACAACCCGCGCCGCAGCCTACCTCAACAATCTCCGGATCGGCTGTAAATTCTAAGGTAGTATAAATCCGATACCATTCACAATTTTCATCCCATGCATACTCGTATTCTTCGCCTGTGTCAGGATCTTTAGGTAGTTCTCCTAAATAATCAGACACTAAAGTTGGCAAAGCCTCAGGGTAACAATTATTATCATTGTAATAATCTTCAAGGGGGTTTTTGAGCTTCTGTAAATCTGATTTTCGTCTGGCGTCCCGAGCTTTGGCCTGTTGTGTCCAGGGCTTGAAGGCCGCCAAAAAAACAATCATTAAGACAGCCAGAACCGCCACCACAATCAGAAGTTCAGTGATGGAGATTCCTTCCTTGCCCTTCGTAGCCTTGGCGAAGGAGGGTTTCCTTAAAATAGATGGGCAGTCAACCATTTGATAATTTCTTCACCCCAAAAAAGGGTGATTATCGTTGCTCCTGATAAAAAAGGACCAAAGGGAATTTGCTCCCCAAACTTCTTTTTCTTCGCTAAAATCAGTATGACACCTGTCAAAGCGCCTGTCAAGAATGCCAGATAGAAGGCGAAAATGACTTTTGCCGGTCCAAGAATTAAACCCATTAAGAAAGCCAACTTGACATCGCCAAAACCCATCCCTTTACCTCGGGTAATGAGATGAAGGATTAAAAAGAATAATCCCGCGCCGAAGGCAGCGAAAAAGTGATTAGTGATTAGTAGCTGATTGCTGGTAATTTGATATAAGAGGGTGATCAAAATAGTGGGATAAATAATCTGATCAGGAATAATTCGGTGTTTTAAGTCAGTGAAAAAGATAACAATCAAAGAAGAAATAAGGAATAAGTAGTAGGTAAAAATTAGTAAATAATTGGAATTTGGAATTTGGAATTTGGAATTTAGGTCTGGAATAAGAAAAACCGTTAATAAAAAAAGCCCTCCTGTTAAAAGTTCGACTACAGGATACAGCACACTGATGGGGGAGCGGCAAAACCGACATCTTCCCCTCAATAAAAAAAAGGATAAGAGGGGAACATTATCGTACCAACGAATTTTCTTTTTACACTTCGGACAAAAAGACCGTCCGGTAAGTTTGAGAGAACGGGGGAGCCGATAAATGAGAACGTTCAAAAAAGAGCCAATGCTCAATCCTAAAATGAAGATAAAAATAAGAAAAAAAGCCTCCACCCTTTCAGTATATCACATCACTTCCTGACAACGAGGTGAGACCTTGACGGGGTGAGACCTCGTATGACATCATATAGATGTGCCCGCAAAGAATGTTATTAAGGAATATTTAGAGGACGGTTTTTACCATCTTTATAATCGAGGAGTGGAGAAACGCAATGTCTTCATAGATCGTCAAGATTACATAGTTTTTCTCCATTATCTTAAGAGGTACCTTACTCAACCGCCAGAACTTCCTCATGAGATAACCCCCCGTTTTAAGGCTGATCTGTTCGAAAAAATTAAACTCATCTCCTATTGCCTCATGCCAAATCATTTCCATTTAATGATGAAGCAATTTGAAAAATACACCATTGTTTCCTTTATGCGCGCTTTAACGAACAGCTATACCCGATATTTTAATAACAAATATGATCGAATAGGCCCACTTTTTCAAGGAGCTTACCGGGGAGTATTAATCGACAATGATTCTTATTTACTCCATCTTTCTCGCTATATTCATCTAAATCCATTAGAACTATTTGAATCTAACCAGGTGAGACCTGGTACGAGGTCTCACCTCGTAGAGTATCCATATTCAAGTTATGGAGAATATTTAGGGAAACGCGGAACGGAATGGGTTCATCCGGAAGAAATATTATCATTCTTCAAAACCGCCCAAAAGACAACTCTAAAAGATTTGCTCTCGTATCAAAGTTTTGTGGAGGACTACAAGGAGAATCCTAAAGAAATTCTAGGTCCACTCTTGATTGAATAGCTATCTCCACTCAAAACGAGGTCTCACCTCGTAAAACTCGTAATCACTAACACCACCAAAACCTCGCCTAAAGTGAAACCCCCAAACCCATCACGCAAGCCTAAACGAAGATTACTTTTCATTACTCTTTAGAAGGATAATCCATTTAACCCCACTACTTATCCTTACTTAAGATAATCACCATCTCGCTTTCCCCAAACCCAAATCTCTTTTACCGTGGAATACAATAGAGACAAGAGTTATCAAGGTCGCTCCACGCTAGATCACCGCCGCCACCAGGCGTACAAGGACTGGTTCTTGCTGGATCACTTAAAGTAATGCTTACATTAGAGTCTGCTCTTTTCGCATTCGATAATGGCACCCAACAAGCATAAACTGAAGTGGATGCCCCCGAAGCTTTAGCAACATACAACAACTCATTAAAATTAGTTGTCGTTGCTAGAGCAAACTTCCTGTTTAAAAACTCTGACTTGAGCTCAAGTGTTGACAGTAAAACTCCCTCGGTATCACAATCGGAGGCGCCAGCATCTGGATCATAATCACAAATCCCTATCCTTCCATCCTGAGCTGAGACAAATCCGATGGCACTGTCGTTATCATATGAAGGATCTTCTGCCACCCAAGGGAATTCTTCATGAGAGGCGTAATATCGGTCAATCGCTGCTAACAACTGTGAGGCGTCTGACTCCATGCCTGTGTCCCGGGCGCGGTTGAGCTGCTCGAGTGGGTTGATGGCTGCCAAAACAGCCACCGCCAAAACTCCAATCAGAGCAATAACAATCAAAAGCTCAACCAAAGTGAACCCTTTTGCCAATAAAAAACGGGCAGTTTTCATATTTTCTTTAATTTCACCTCCCTTCTTTTTAAAATGATGTTGTTAAATTGTAAATCGGTAAAATCACGGCAATTATTAAAAATCCAACTCCTAAGCCTAATACTACCATGATAAGAGGCTCAATCGCGGTTGTCAAGCCTTTCACCATCTCCTCTGATTCAGACTCAAAATAAACCGAAAGCTTGACCAGAACTTCATCTAACTTACCGGTTTCTTCGCCCACAGAAACCATGTGGGGGACTACTGGCGGAAATTCCTCAAACTCAGCTAAGGTCTTGCCTAAAGGCAAACCCTTTTCCACCTGTTTAGCCGCGAACTGCAGTTCTTCCAGGTAGACCGAATTATTGGCCGCCCGAGCGACAATATTTAAGCCGTCAATAATCGAAATCCCCGTACTCACCAAAAGGCCTAAAGTCCTCGTCACTTCGGTCAAAATCGCCATCTTCTGTAAACCTCCAAAAACGGGTATCTGAAGTTTGAGCTGGTCAATCTTCTTCTTTCCCAGAGGTGTCTTTTGAAAACTTCTCAGGGAAAAAATAGCCACCGCGATCCCGATTAAGGTGATCCACCAATATTGAGTCGCTAAATCGGAAATCGAAATCAATATTTTCGTGGGTAGGGGCAGTTCAGCCTGAAATTCCTGATACATTCCTAAAAGTTTGGGGATGACGAAAATCATCATAATCGTCCCCACGATTCCCATACCGACGACAATCACCATCGGATAAATCATCGCCCCTTTGACTTTACTTTTGAATTCTTTTTGTTTTTCCAAATTTTCCGCCAGCCGGTTTAAAACTTCATCTAAAACACCAGCGGCCTCACCGGCTCTGACCAAACCCACATAAACTTCGTTAAAAACCTCGTGGTGTTTTCCTAGGGCCGCCGCAAAAGTTGAACCTCCTTCCACCTCTCTTAAAATATCGTCAATCACCGAAGCCAGAGAGGGAGATGATTGCTCTTTGAGAATCCTTAAGGCGTCGGCCACCGTCAGCCCTGCGGTAATCATTGTTGAAAGCTGGCGGGTAAAAGTAGTCACTTCACCCAAGCCTATCCGATGAACAAACTTGGTTGAGAACATTTTGAGAAAATCTTTTTTTGTGGGTTGAAGGGAAAATAAAACCAAACTCTTGCCCCGAAGGACTAAGGCCGCTTGCTTCTCATCCGTCGCTTCAATTGCCCCTTTAACGGTTTTTCCTTCTTTGTTCTTAGCTTTATAATTATATTTTCTCACGCCCCCCTCACGTTCCTCATCAAATCTTCAGGCCGAAGAGCATAGGCCCGGGCCGTGTCAAGACTAATCTCTCCAAGTTTCACTAAGCGAGCTAAATCTGTTTCCAAAGTCATCATCCCCAAATCAACCGAAGTCTGAATGACATTATCAATCATGTGGGTTTTGCCGTCTCGGATTGAAGTTCTGATGGCCGGCGTCGCCACCATAATCTCACTGGCAACCACCCTTCCTCCCCGCAGACAAGGAAGGAGGCGTAGAGATAAAACGGCCTCGATCGTCAAAGAAAGCTGCATTCTCACTTGAGATTTTGAATACTCAGGGAAAACGTCGACGATCCGGTCAATCGTTTGGGCCGCGGAATTGGTGTGGAGAGTGGCGAAAACTAAATGGCCGGTTTCGGCAATCGTCAAGGCCGAGGAGATGGTTTCGTAGTCCCGCATTTCACCGATGAGAACGACATTCGGATCCTCGCGAAGACAGGAACGAAGAGCAATATTCCAAGAGTGGGTGTCCGCATGAAGCTCTCGCTGGGAAATGATTGATTTCTTGGGGGTAAGAAGAAACTCAATCGGGTCTTCAATGGTGACAATATGCTCGGCCCTTTTTTCGTTAATTTCGTCTAAAATCGCGGCCAAGGCGGTCGATTTCCCGTGGCCAGTCGGGCCGGTGATAAGAATAAAACCCTGTCTAAGAGAAGCAAACTTATGGCAAATCTGGGGCAATTTCAACTCCTCGATCTTTCTTATCTCTAAAGGAATTAGTCTTAGGGAAGCGGATAGGGTTCCCTTTTGATGATAGGCGTTGACCCGAAAACGAGCCGATCCTTTTAACTCAAAAGAGAAATCAAGTTCTCGATTGACATTGAGAATTTCCTTCTGTTCCTGGTTAAGGAGGGGATAAACCACTTCTTGAACCGTCGCTTCCGTCAGGGGCGGTAAATCAAGGGGTTTAAGGACACCATCGATTCTCAAAATCGGCGGATGGCCGACGACAAGATGAAGGTCAGAGGCGCGACGGTCATAGGTTGTTTTTAATAATTCCTCAATTTTCATCTTAGCTTTCCGCCACTCGAAGAACTTCTTCTATACTAGTAATTCCTTCTAAAACTTTCAAGTAACCATCCTGCTCCATCGTAATCATCCCTTCAGCGATGGCCTCTTTTTCCAAATCACTGGCTGGCGCTCGCTCTAAAATTAAACGACCAATCTTCTCGGTCGCCGGCATTGCCTCAAAAATCCCAATTCGTCCCAGATAACCGGAATTATTACACTCTTTGCAGCCTTTTCCTCGAGAAAGTTTGATATTCTTCCCATATTTTTTTTCGTCAAAAAGGTTACCTAAAACTTCTTTAATATTGGCTATTACCGGCGCCGGCGGCTCAAATTCCTCCTTACAGTAGGGACAAACCCGACGGCTAACCCGCTGGCCAATGATCGTTGAAATTGACGACGCCAAAAGGAAAGGTTCCGCCCCTAAATCAAGCAGTCTCGGCAGGGCGCCGGCGGCGGAATTAGTGTGGAGGGTGGAAAAGACTAAATGACCGGTCAGAGAAGCTTGAATGGCTAAGTCCGTTGTTTCCTTATCACGAATCTCTCCGACCATAATAATGTCTGGGTCTTGGCGGACGAAAGAACGAAGACCAGTGGCAAAAGTCAGACCGGCCTGGGGATTAACCTGAACCTGGTTAACGCCGGCAATCATGTACTCCACCGGGTCCTCCAAAGTCATAATATTCACCCGGGTGGAATTGATGCGCTGTAAAACGGCGTAGAGAGTGGTCGTTTTCCCGGAACCGGTCGGCCCACAAACCAAAACAATACCCACGGTCTTGGTAACCGCTTCTTCCACGTTCTTAAGAGCTCTGCCTCTCAGCCCCAATTCCGGCAAATCAGGCACGCCGCCAGTTTTCTTCAAGAGTCTCATGACAATCTTTTCACCATAAACTCCAGGCAGACAAGAAACCCGCAAATCAACTTCTTCGCCGTCACAACGAAAATTAAAACGGCCATCCTGGGGCATTCTTTTTTCATCGATTTTCATTCCGGAAAGAATCTTAATCCGGGAAATTAAAGCTTCGTGAACTGTTTTCGGTAAAATCAGTTTTTCATGAAGGATGCCGTCAATTCGATATCGAACTCGGGTTTTGCCTTCTTCCGGCTCAATGTGAACATCTGAAGCCCGACTTTTAAGGGCAAATTCTAACAGGGTGGAAACAATCTTGGCGATCGGCGCCTCTCTAATCACTTCTCCCAATTTTTTAATATCAATGACTCTCGTTTTCATCGGCTGGACATCAGGCACCGCTTCTTTTAAAGCCGCCGTCACTTCGGTGGTTAAACCGACACCATAACGTTCACCGGCCGCGTTCTTAATCTGAGTCGCCGAAGCCATGAAAGGTTTAATTCTAGCCTTGGATTTCCTTTCAATAAATTCAATCACTTCCAGGTCAAGGGGATTTTCTAAAGCGACGGAGAGCTCATTCTTAGTCTTATTGTAAGCAAAGGGAATTAATTTATTCGTCTGGGAGACGGATTTCGGCAAGAAAGCTAAGGCTTCAGGTGAAGAAGGGGTTTCCTGTAAATTGACGTATGGGACATTATAAAATTCCGCTTTTGATTGGGTGAGGGCTTCTTCGGAAACTAATTTGCCTTCACTAATGATTTCCTCAATCGCTTTGCCGGTGTTGATATTTTCAAGCTTAATCTTCTCCGCTTGGGCGGTGTCTAAAAAACCTTGTTTGGCTAAAATATCAGCCAAATTGTTTGTTTGAGAATTAAAAAACTGGGCAGCTTGGGCAGCCATTCTACTTTCAATCTTACAAGCCTTCTGCTAAAATGTCAATGACAATGGCCAAGAGTTTTCTCATTCTTGGAGGTAATTTCTCAGAGCGAGAAACCGCTTTTCAGGACCTCTATTTGAAGCTCAAACCCAAAGAAGCAAGGCTAACCAATGATCCTGATTTCATTTCCCTCAGCGCCGAAAATTCAATTGGTATCAATCAGGTCAGAAGATTAGAAGAAAATTTCTCTCTTAAATCCCATAGTTTTCCACCTAAACTCGGCTTTATCGCCCAAGCAGAAAAATTAACCCTTGAAGCTCAAAATGCTTTATTGAAAATGCTTGAAGAACCAATCGGTAATTCGGTCCTCATTCTGACCGCGCCTCGCCAAGAAAATTTGTTGATCACGGTTGTCTCTCGTTGTCAGTTAATTAACCTGCCTGAAAAAGCCGTTATTGAACTTAGTTCAGAAGAGATTAAAGAATTGAGCCAGGAATTAGAAAAAATTTTAAATTCTTCACCCGGAAAAAGAATTCAATTTAATGACCAATTAAATACTCGAGACGAAGCAATTGCTTTTTGTCAAAACCAATTGTGCCTCTGGCGGGAAATTCTCCTCAAAAAAATTAAACAACCCCAATCTTTAAAAAGTCGCCTTAACCGACTTTCATCTCGAGAAATTACCACCACCATCCGCCAGCTCGAAAAAACCCTTCAATTTCTCAAAGCCAACGCCAACCCCCGCCTCTGTCTCGACAACCTCTTGATTTCCTACCCCAGAATCTCTCCTTGCATCCCGACTTAAAATTAGGTATAATTTAGGCATGCCTAAGAAAAGTGCCAAGCCTGCTAAAGAAAGGCGTTTAAATAAGGGTAAAACTCCAGCTCGAAAGGAAACTTCACTTAAGGAAGAAATCACCGCCAAAATAACTTCTGATTATACGGCTAAGGATATCCAGGTTTTAGAGGGCCTCCAACCAGTCAGAAAACGGCCCGGAATGTACATCGGCTCAACCGACTACAAGGGATTTCACCGGCTGATTAATGAAGTCGTTGATAATTCAGTTGATGAAGCCTTGGCTGGTCAGGCCACCCATGTCTGGGTCACTCTTCATGGAGACGGTAAAGCCAGCATCGTTGATAATGGTCGCGGTATTCCGGTGGAAATGATGCCCAAATTTAAAAAATCCGCTTTGGAAATCGTCATGACCAAGCTTCATGCAGGCGCCAAATTTGACCAAAAAGCCTACAAGGTTTCCGGCGGTCTTCACGGCGTCGGCGTCTCGGTCGTCAACGCCCTCTCTGAGTTCCTCCGGGTTGAGGTCAAACGCGGGGGCAGGATTTATCTCCAGGAGTATAAACGCGGCCAACCCTTGAAACCGGTTCAAATCATTGGTAAAACCAAGGAAACGGGCACGACGACCACCTTTTTTCCTGACAAGAAAGTCTTTGGCGACCAGGTTTTCAATCACAAAATCGTGGAACAGTCCCTACGAGAAAGAGCCTATCTTATCGCTGGCCTCAGCTTTCA
>JADDYB010000167.1_pt1 | contig 20117 bp, 25 predicted proteins | sample 8641941 | NCBI WGS metagenome assembly JADDYB01 (sample SAMN16275377, study PRJNA637457) | freshwater sediment metagenome | isolation source: Lake Kineret sediment | place: Israel: Lake Kineret | collected 2013
ATGCAATTTTAATATCGTCGTTCGCCGGTTTCCTACCTGTCTCCCTACTTGTTTCCTACCTCATTCTTACTTGTTTCTTACCTGCCGAATCCGGGTTAACCCGTTCGGAATGAACGACTTACGGCGTAGGGAGGGGCTGAGGGGTCAGCGAATAGGGGCTGTTTCTGGGGACTGTCCACTCGGGAGGACGGGTGGATTTTATTATATCTTATTTATTTTTTTTTTTTTTTTTTATAACTATACAATAATACCCACTGTCCTCTCTAGTGGACACAGGCCATAAACAGGGGGTATTTCTGTCGGCCAGTATCCCTCCCTCGCCTCTAAGTGCTTGATTCGGTTGAGGTTAGCCCTGAAAACTCCGGTAGGAAAGCGGTAAGAAAGTGGTAAGAACTTGGTAAGAAACAGGTAAGAAAGAGGGTCATTCCGGCTAATATTATAGCCTGATAATGGAAATAAAAGGCGAAAGTATAATATTATTTTCGCTTTTCCTTCCCTATTCTGGTCCGGGGCAGACTAAGAAGAACTTAGTCACCCGACAGGTAGACTTTCCGTTAGGCATGGACTTTGCTTTACCACAACATATGGTAGTGTCCTAAAAAGTGGACACTATTAGTAGTGGTTTGCCTATTCGGTATGAATCTTGCAGCGTATTGTCTCATGACTGCCGTTCACCTTGTCACCAGAAGTGGACACTAATATTAACTGTTTCACAATATACAGGGAGCATATGAGCGAATACCACAACGGAAAAGCTGGAGATTGCGAAGTTTGTGACGCTAAGGGCGTCAGAATACGTCCGCTGCATAATAAGAATATGTGGTTCTGTGATTCTTGTTATGAAGCGGAAATTCAGGCTCAGGTTGATTCCGTTAAGACCCGCCTCACGGAAGTCAGCCCTGTCCAGTCAGCCCTCTCGGAAGCCGCCAAGTTAGACTCAACAATCCAAGTTAGGACTGACCTGTTTAATGCCGCGACTAAGGCTATCGTAGATTTGAAAGCGACTATTGACGCTGACGAATCTATTACCAATAAGCCGTATGCGCTGGCTGAGAATCTTATGGCTAGATTCTCACACTTCAAACAGGTTGTGTTTGAACTTAATCAGCAGATTGTTGAGGCTGGTAATCAGCAGAAAGCTATTCAGATTTACCTTAATCAGCTCGCCAATACCTTGCGCGCTGAGGAAAGGGAAAAGCTCAGAATAGCTGATATCAATTACAAGCCCGGCCCTGTCAAAATCACTAAACCTGTAGCGAAAGCTACTCCGAAGAAACTCGACAAGGTGGAACTTCGCAAGTATGCCGCCGAATTGGGAGTGTCAGAATTTACACTCCAGTCTCTTGTTGTCGCAAAGGGTATCAGTGTAGCAGACGCTGCCAAGATGCTCCGTCAATCTATTAACGCTGCCAAGTCATAAGGTGGTAACTATCATGAAAACTGTCCAGTGTGAGTGTGAGCATATCTCTCACTTCGAGAGGAATAGACGTTCACCCAATGGTAATCCGACCCACAAGTATGGTCGGCTATATGCTGAATCATACATGGTATCAATGGATACTGAATATGGCGCGTTCCGTGTGTGTAAGGACTGCGCTGAAGATTGTATGCACGACTTCAAGGCTGTAACTTCCATCGGATAGTATCATGGGATACTGCCGCTATTCTGTCGGCTCTAATCATTGGAGGGAACGCGCAGCCCGGCTGCATATATGGAAATTGTGTATATGTTGTGGTAAGTCTAAAACTCCCACTGTCCTTGACCTGTATTGTGAAGCCTGTATACGGCTGAGGAAACAGTCAAGGATACGGACTAGAAGGGAAACTAATAATGACTAGAGACGAATCATCGAAATTCTGTCGTGCAGAATTGGACAAGTATGGCTTGTCTGATTGGCACGTCAGACTGACTACAGACCCGAACGCTCCATTCTTGGGATTGTGTGTATACAAGGATAAGTCGATTATCCTCAATGCACACCATATTGATATGCACCCGAGAGCGGAAATTCTCAACACAATCCTACACGAAGTAGCCCACGCTATTGTAGGGCCGGGATATGGTCACAGTGAAACATGGGCTGAAAAAGCTCGTGAAATTGGCTGTGATAACACTCTCCCCTGCTCGCATCTTAGTCTGCCTGACCATATCATCGACGCTATTCGGTCAGGCGCTACAGTTGAGATGACTGTAGAGGAAAAGGTTATCACTAACGTCATTAGGACTCCGAAGTTCCAAGTGACGCGCCTTCAAGAGAAGTGTCCTGATTGTGGTAAGATTGCCGTTGAGAAGTTCGCTATCGAGAGCGTTGACAAAGAGGGTAATCAAGTTAAGCTGATTACTCTTGAGTGCTTCCATATCATCAAGAAAATCATACCCAAAGCTACGCCATATGAGAGTATGGTGTCTAATGATTGGAAGCCTGAGGTCCAAACCTGTAAGCATGAATGGACCAAGAACAAGTGTGATAAGTGTGGAGAGTTCAAACTCTTTAACTTCCAGACTGTAGGCGCTAGGGCTGGTGAAGTAGCACTAGCCATGCAGAAGGGGTTTGGATTCTTTGACGATATGGGACTTGGTAAGACTGTTGAAGCACTCGCGCTTCTCAAGTTCCATCATAAACACTATACTCCAGCCCTGATAGTAACGAAGTCTGCTATTAAATTCCAGTGGTTCAAGCAAGCCGTTCGCTGGCTTGGCCCCGGATTTATCGCTCAGACTATCACAACATCTAAGGACGCTATTCTGCCGGGCCTCAAGCTGTATATCATTCCGTATGATTTACTGCGTAGGTTCCCACAGGAAAAGCTGACTAAGATTGGTATCAAGCTGGTAATTCTCGATGAATGTCAGCAGATTAAGAATGTTGACTCAGCGAGAACACAAGAAGTTCGCAAGCTGGTAAACAACAATGGCTGTAAGGTTGTAGCCCTATCAGGAACACCGTGGAAGAATCGTGGTAGTGAGTTCTTCCCCGCGTTGAATCTGATGGACCCTGTTAAGTTCTATTCCAATCAGGCTTTCCTAGACCGTTGGGTAGAATATTATTGGGAAGGTCCAAAGAAGAAGATGGGCGGTATCAGGAACCCCGCTAAGTTCCGTGAGTATACCGCTAACCTGTTGATTCGTAGGGAATATGAAGAAGTAATGGACGAATTCCCCGATATCAATAGGACAAAGATGCCCGTTCAATTGGAGAGTATTGACCAGTCTACATATGATGATTCAGTGAGTGAGTTCGTTGCATGGTATAACGAAGCCATGATTGACGGCACAGAAGAAGCCCTGTCGGGTATTGAAGTGCTGGCAAAGATGGCTAAGATGCGTCATATCGTTGGACTGTCAAAGATTCCTGCTACATTGGGCTATGTAGAGGAATTTGTGGAGGACACTGATAAGAAGCTCGTTATCTTTGTGCATCACAAGGATGTGGGCCAGCTTCTAATTAGCGCCTTGACTAACACTGATAAGAATAGCAATCCTGATTGGTATCAGTTGGCACAGACTCTACAGGAGGAGCAGATTCCTGTATACTCGTATACTTCTCAGCACACTGGTAAACCTGAGGGGTATATGGTTCAGGATAACTTCAATAAGACTAAGCGGTGCATTATGGTAGCGTCCACCCTCGCATGTGGTGAGGGTATTGACCTCCAGACTTGTTCCGATTGTGTCTTACATGAGAGACAGTGGAATCCTCAGAATGAGGACCAAGCCGCACCGGGCCGCTTCCGTCGTATCGGTCAGACCTCGAATGTCATCAATATCACGGTTCCTGAGGGAGAAGGAACTATCGATGAGCATCTTGATGGTATCATCGAGACTAAGCGTAGACAGTATCACGTAGTCATGAACAAGGGTCAAATGCCTGCGTGGAATGAAGGCGATTTGGCGAAACAAGTTGCACAGAAGATTGTGCAGAAGTTTAACGAGAAGAAGGCTCGTGAAGCCAAGAATCGTCAGTCTAAGTCTGCATAAGACAATACGGAGGACATATGGCAGCGATTGGAAGGCCAGTCCGAGAAATAGTAGCGGAACCCCTCGAATGGCCCCTTCCGCGTAAGGTGGACATTCCACAGGATGCTCCGATTATCTGGGAACCTGATAAAACCCCTATCTGGGAACCTGAACCCGTCAAGGTTCCAGAAAAGGTGGAGAACTAATGGAAGATAACTTCCCAACTCAGCCACCAATTCGAGCGTGGCGACTATTCATGGTAGAACAACATTCATCGCCTTCCAAAGGTGATGAATTCGGCGGAAATCCCTATCTTACGTCACCTGTGCAGGGAGGAACCATTCTCTATCCTAATCAGGTGTATAAGTCACGCTGCTTATATGGCGACCATGAAGCCCCGCAGTTTGACTGTAACTGTGGCTGGTATGCTTTCAAGAAGCGTCGTGATTGCAGAGCATATCTCAAGTTCGCAATCATGGCAGAAGTTCTGCTCGGTGGTAGGATAATCGAGACTGAGATTGGCTACCGCGCAGAGCAGATTATCATAACCAAGCTCTACTACAATAAGGGGGTGCGCCATGAAGTAAGAATAACTTAATTTTGATAATTATAATTTATGTGTCCCACTGTCCATTCGGACAAGGTTGCTTTTACTCAGGATATGGTGCTTTATGACTTGACAATATAATACGTCAACCGACAACCGACCGCCCGTTGTCGGCAATTAGAATTAGCTAAGGTCGTATAGTTAGCCCACTAGCTAACGCTGATTGTAAAGAGGCGGATAAATAATAAAATTATAAAAAATGTGCCCACTGTTCCTTCGATTCTGGGGAACATGGTTGTTCATACAGAATCACTACTGAGGCTAAAATGGCCGACACTATTGAGTTTATGAGAGAGAATCGGTTGGGTATGAAATACCTAATCCGAGAAATCTCTCATAAAGAAACTGTAATCCAAATCAAAGGAACCGAGAAAGCTATTCTTGTAAAGGTTCCTGTGCCAGTAGTCCTCGCATCTTGGTATAAGTGGCAGGTGCTAGACCTGCGTATCCAAGAGGCATTTACTTGTCTCAATGATGATGAACGTGAGTTCATCCTATCAGGACTAACTTCACAGGATTGGGACAAAATGTTTCCAGAAGAAGTCGAAGTTCCCTGTCCTAAGTGTAAAGCTCCCACGCCACTTATCTCCATTGAAGCTAATGGAGAATGTCTCCACTGTCACATAAAGGAGCATAGATAATGCTTCGTGGTCAGACTATCAAGCGTGGGCAGCCAGTAGAGTTTACCCACGGTGGTAAGATTCACTTCGGTATCTGTGTTAATGATGGACCACTTGGCTATAACATAGATATCGAAACTCCAACTGGTATCATTAGTTCATGGCAAGTCCTGTCATATGGTTGGACAGGCTGGCTACCAGAGGAACTAATCAAAATCTGGGAGAAATATAATCCTACTTCCCCTGAAGAAGTATACGAGTTTAAGTAATGGACTTGCTTATCATCGCAGTCCCAATCGCGTTACTAGTCCTACTACTGGACAGTATTACCAGGAGGAAATAATGGTCAGCTATCTGCTCATCACTAATGACAAGTTCGTTAAGCCCGGAACTTACACCATTGAAATGGACGTAAAGAGGGGCAAGAAAGAAATCCACACCGTAATTCAGGGTGTAAGAGTTGTTCGGGAAAACAAACTCAAGGTGCGTAAGCCTATGAGTGAAGAAGGTCGTAAGAATATCTCTAAGGCTAAGAAAGCCTACTTCAAGAGAATCAAGAAGAATGGAGAGAAGTAATGCCTATTAGAGCCAATTGGCCTGAACCTGAATCTGATAGTAAGCAGATGCAGGGTATTGCGTCTGCTGCTATTGAAAAGAGGCGTCCAATGGAAGCAGCATTGGATAGACTCAACAGTAGTATTGATGAACTTAAGAGTATTCTAGACCTGCTAGAGAAGAAACTCCAGCCATACTTAAGTTCAGAACCTCCTACTGCGGCGGAAGGTCCGGCTATTCCTCGTGATGGTAATTCACCACTAGCGGGAGCCATCACTAATAGTGCCAATGAAGTGTATATTGCAATCAATTACATTCGTAGGATTGCAGGAAGGATTGAATAATGGCTAAGTCTCGCAACCGTTCGCGGGATGCTAAGAAACGCGCTGCTAAGAAACGTGCAAATAGAGAACGTATTGCACGTAGAGAGCGTGAATTTAACGAACAAACTAAGAGGCTCACAAGCTATGCAAATATGAATGAGCCTACTAAGGCTTTCCTTAGAGTCGGACCAAACTGGGATAAGGTTCCTGAAGTAATCACAGACATTGAGGAACCCAAGTTTGCAGTTACACACTGTTCTCAATGTGGATTAGCATTTGGTCCCGGCAATTCAGGATACTCTCATTGTGAGGACCACTTTGGAATTGCAGGCATGTATGAATGAACAAGACAACCGAACTATAGGCGAGACGGATATCCATGAAGTAGTGGAAATCCCCATGTATGGCAAGAAGAATATCATCTTGGATGCTACACTTCTAACTGCCATCATGAGCTGTCCCCTCAATGCTAATTTCAGATTCAACATGAATCTGGAGAGTGTAGAAGGTAAGTCTAATTCCTTAGAGTGTGGTTCCATAGTTCACAAGTTCACAGAGGTATACTATGGTTCTATCATTCAAGGACTTAAGCGAGAGCAAGCCTTCGGGTTTGGTATCTCCGCTGCCGAACTATACATTCAGTCCTGTCCTGATTGCACAGGTTTTATATCTACACCTGAGCAACCAAAACCTAAGTGTGGACACAGAATCAATGATTACCCCGGAGTTAGAAATACTCCGAAGGATTCTGCTGACTACAAGACGGGATGGCAACATGTCTTGGATACTTGCGATGAGTATCACAGATACTATATCAACGACCACTGGGTTCCTCTTGAAGTAGAGACTGTAAAGGGTAAAGTTCTCTACGAAGATGAGGATGTGCGTATCCTGTGGAAGTCAAAGCTAGACCTTACTGCCGATACGAATCAGGGTATCTATCCTGTAGACCACAAGACCATGAAACAAAGGCGAGACACACTGTCATTGAACAATCAGTTCATTGGTCAGTGTCATACAATGGAAACTCGCCTTGTTTTCATCAACAAGATTGGATTTCAGAAGACACTCAAACCAAATGAGAAGTTTATTCGCGCACCTATCTCATATAGTGCTGCGCGCCTCATTGAGTGGCAGTCTGAGATTCTACCATTCTACGCTAAACAACTTCTGATGTATGCAGAGTGTGGATACTGGCCTCCCAACTTCAATCATTGTGAAGGCAAGTATGGCAACTGTCCATACGTCGGAGTCTGTCAATCTGACCCCGGTATGCGCGAAGAAGAACTAAAACTCCACTTTGTTGTTGGAGCTGCATGGAATCCGACTAATGAGGATGAATAGTCATGACTAAAACAGAGTTTCATAAAAAATGGATAGCTGATGAGAGCATTACATTCGACGATATTGCTAAATGTGCTGTTGATTGGGGTATTGCTTCTTATCCCAAAACGTGTCGGATTGATGTTATTCGTTACAAGGTGCTTAAAGCAGCAGGTTGTCCTGATGCCGAAGATTATCGTCCGGAGGAGGACGAATAGTCATGCTAGTCAAACTAGTTAGACACACATTCCCTGACAGGCCGGACTGGATTATCATAGAGGAGTCCATTCCATTGGGGAAATTATATGAAGTGATTGGGTATGATTCTGAATTTATCATGCTCAATCATGAACTGCGAGAAGCTAGACCCGTAGGAGCTTTCCTGTTGAAGGATGAGAAAGAAACAGGTTGGCTTCCTTGTGTCTGTTTTGAAAAGGTAGATGACTATGGCAAGCAAAGTAGCAAACCACCTGCACAGATACAAGAAAGTTAATCTCGGTGCTAATGGTAAGCAATTTCTTGTATACCGATGCACTAAACCATCCTGCTCACACTATGTCCGTCTTGACATGGCAGAAGGTAAACTGTGTGAGTGTAATAGGTGCGGATTGCCTATGATAATCGGTCGGGAAACTCTTACCAAGTCGAGTGGTAAGCCTATGGCTTTGCCACACTGTTCCGATTGTATTCAAAGGAGAAAAACCAATGAAATGGAAGAAATTAGTAAGTTCCTTGAGCAAACGGCGCAAGAAAAGATGCCGGAAGGTGAGTAAGAAACAAATCACTTTTTCTTTCCCTGACTTGGGAAGGGTTAGTGATGAGTGGATTAAGACTCACACTTATCAGAAAGAAGGATACTGATGCCTAGTCTCGATAGTATAAAAATGGATGCCCTATTCTCCATGTTCAAGGGAGAACCGGGCACTCGCAAATCTACTGTAGCACTATCTTATCCAACACCACAATACTGGTTTTCATTTGACCAGAAAATGGAAGCCTTAGTGCTACCTGCAAAGCGATGGGGTATCAAGTCGAGTGATATTGACTTTGATGACTATGTGGATTGGGATAAGCCACGCGCTAAACTTGAGCAGTTGCAAGTAAACTGCAAATACAAGACTATTATCGTGGATAGCGTCACTTCTAGTGGTGACGGTATGACTCGCCAAGTCAAAAGAGCTAAGGCTCTAGATAACACTGGCAAGAAAATTGGAGGAATTCCTGTCAGTGGCTTTGAGGAGTTCAATGCTGAAGCCGCAGCTTTTGCGGAAATGATTGCACTACTCAAGGACGTTCACAAGTTCCACGGCGTTCATATAATCCTTATCGCTCATGTGTTAGGTGCGCGTAAGGATAATGACGCTAACAAACTCACTCATCACTCACGCATCATCGTCACTGGTGCGGAGAAAATCTCGGCTAAGATTGCTGCTTATATGACTGAAGTATACCACTTCAACATTAAGCCAGCTTTCGAGGCTGACAAGGAGGGTCAATATGGTCTAATGACGGTCCATACAGGTAATGATTATGCCCGAACGTCATTACCTCTACCGCAGGAGATATTGTTCAATAGTGAACCGCTATATGAACGATACGTCCTTCCTGCAATCAAGAAACTGTCGGCTGAAAAGCCAGTGGAGAGAGTTCCATCTTTGTCTTTAGTGACAAAGGAAACAACACCAACTCCACCAACCACCAACATACCAACAATCGAACCAACCAAATTCTAGGAGTGCAGACCAATGCCAGTAATTAGCTTTAGTGACCGTGATATCCTCAGGGGAAAAGTTGTTACCCCTGCGTGGTATCGAGTGAGAATCGATGGTATCGGTGAGGCTCCCGCAAAACAGTCCGAGAAGGGGCCATCCACCAACTATCCCGTGGAAGGAACCATTCTTTTCAATGGTGACACGGGAGACAAGGAATTCACAGGAGTTCCTCTTGATTGGAATTTCAATAGCAAGGCTATCGGCTTTGCTGTGGGATTCCTCCAGTCTTTCGGCGTTGACGTTAAGGCTGGAACACGGTTTGACCTCAAGAGTGCTGAGGGCCGTGAAGTGGACGTTTTCGTGGAAAACGACACTTATCAGGGGCGTCTTGTGAATCGTTGTAATCACAAGTATCGTCCCATCAAGGGTGACGTTACTCCTATGGAATAGTTCTAACTAACTACGTGGGCTGGTAGAGGCGACCTATCAGCCCACACTTTCACTATCAATAAGGAGACAATGATGGAACCCAAAGAAACAGTAGAGAATATGGATGACCTCACAAAAGATGAGGCAACCAAAGACCTCGAAGATTCAGACGTTGATGAGGTTGAAGACCCCGATGAAGATGATGACCTCATTGATGATACTGGTGACGAGGACGACGAGGACTAACTGAGACTCATTAGGATAGTTGAGTATTTCTATTGCTGGTAGCTTCACCTACTGGGGCCAGCAGCTCATAGAAATCAGTGGCTATTCTGATGATAGGGGACTTGCTTAACGTGCTAATAGGTGCGAAAACCTCTAGACGTAAAATATTTAGCAAGTCCCCGCCTTTTTATAAGGAATTAATTATGAAAAAATACTATGTAATCAGACATAAAGCAACTGGTGAGTTAATGCCTCAGATGAAACGTGATAGAGGTTATACTCATTGGAATCCAGATACTACCATTTTAACAAATTGTCTACCTGTTCCTCGATTATTGACTAGTGTAGAACAAGCAAGACGAGTAATTGTTCAATGGGCTGCTAATCCTAATATGACTGTCAGGTATTTTGAAGATGGAGACGAAGTAAACATAAAACCAGATGGTAGAAAGAAAGGAGATTTAGAAGTTAGAAAAGTTCATTTAACTTTTCCTCGAAGCCAAGCTAATAATTATGAAGGATAAATCATATGACTGATGAGCAGAGAGTAAAAGGAAAAATTATTAAAGTTGATAGCAAGGGATGGGGCTTTATTTCCTCGAAGGAAATCAAGTTCACCCGTATTTTCTTTCACTGGACTTCACTTAAGCAGGATACACTTGAGTTTCCTGACCTTAAAAGTGGAATGAAAGTAGAGTTCACACCAGTAAAGATTGAAGGTAAAGGCTGGCGTGCGCTTAAGATTATCGTTATTCCAAACGATGCGCCAGAAGTATGACATTCAAATCACGTTACGATACCGAAACTACATGGCACGGTAAAGTAACAGTCATGGAGATATACCATCTAGCCATGTGCCAAAGGGAGCAAGGCTGGACTATAACTAAAACAGCCGAACACTTTGAATGTAGCATAGGACTAGTAAGTGAGAACCTTCGACTCGCGCAACTTATTCATGAGAGTGACAAGATTCTTAAATGTGAATCACGCCAGGAGGCTTTGAGGAAACTCAAGTAAGGAGAATGAAATGTATCTGACAGAACCAGTTAAGGCGAAGATTATAGAGTTTAATAATAAGTATCCATTCCCTAAAACTAATGATGAGGATTCTGCTACTTGGACGCATAAGTTGTGTCAGCAGCTAAAGTATAGTTTCCCTAATGATGGATGGGGACATAAGAGTGCTGGTCCGGGTCGTCCACACTCAGCAGACGTTATCTGCTTATCGTCGCCTTTCATTGGATGGGATATCATTATTGCCGCAGGTTCATCGGATGCAAAGCTCAATTTGAATGGTGAATCTATTGACCTCTCAGGTCAGATTTTCGAGCAGGTTACTGCCTTTGATTTTCTTGAAGGAACTATTCCTGTTCCTCCTCCAACTGGAACTATTGATGAGAAGCTGAATCTCATTATTGCAAAGCTGAATAATCTGGAAGAACAGATGAATCAGTATCATGGTCAGGAAATGGATGCTATTGTAGCTCCACGAGTTACTAGGATTGTATAATGAAATACGTTCCCGGTCATGGTCCTCTTGGTGCTAAGTTAATGATACTCGGTGAAGCCCCCGCTGCACACGAGACAGCCGCAGGTTTACCATTTGTAGGACCATCGGGAAAAGAACTAGATAGAATACTACATGATGCTGGTATTAATCGAGCTAACTGTTGGGTATCCAACGTATGCAAATACGAAGTTCCACCTAATGTAAAAGGAAAGAAGATACCCTTTCCCATTCGCGCTCGTAATGCTGGCATCAATATGGAGGAGCAACTCCATGAGTTACAAGAAGAAGTTAATCAGATTAAGCCTAATTGTATTCTGGCTCTTGGTGGGACTGCTCTTTGGGCATTATCAGGAAAGACTAAAATCACTGAATATCGTGGTTCTATTATGCACGGTATGGGTGTTAAGTTCGTTTCTTCTTACCACCCTGCTCATCTTCTTCATGCGTCCGCCGGAGCCGAATTCAAAGGATACTGGAACAGACAGGTAATGGTGTTCGATTTCAAACGAGCAGCATACCAATCACAGTTTCCTGAATTAGTCCTACCAAGCCGCGCACTTGAAATATGTCGTAACTCTGCACAACTAGCCGAGTTTCGTAATAGATATAGAGATAAAAGTTTAATGGCTGTCGATATTGAAGCTAATGGAACTTGTATCCCTGTATGTATTGGACTTGCGTTTAACAAACATCATGGAATGACAGTCCCTTTGTGGAACTGTGAGGACATATCACACATCCCCGATTCGGATTTAGTCCAGATGTGGATTATCCTCTCGGAGATGCTATATGAAAAGGATATTATCGGACAAAACTTTAATTACGATAGAGATAAAATCAAACGACTCGGCTTTGTTATCCGAAACCTTAAATCGGATACAATGCTCAAAGCGCACGCCATTAACCCTGAACTTCCCAAAGGCTTGGCGTTCAATACTAGTCTATACACCGAAGAACCATTCTACAAAGACGAAGGGATGTATAAAGGTAGTATATCTGACCTCCTCACAGGATGTGCCAGAGATGCTTGTGTAACATTTGAAGTTAATGAAGCTATGGATTCTGACCTAGATGAACTAGGTATGCGTCCATTCTTTGAGAACTTCCTAATGAGAATACCTGACCTTTATTGGTCAATCGAACGTCAGGGTATGAGAGTGGACCCTGGTAGAAGGGATGCGTTACTACGCAAGTATATTGAATGGGATGAAAGGGTAAGATATGAGCTATTCCAACTCCTCGGAACAGAAATCAATGTCAACTCTCACACGCAAGTTGGTATATTACTTTGGGATAATCTCAAGCTACCTCGCAAACCTACTACGGGGGAAGAAGATATCACAGAGTTACTTAACAGTCCAACTGCCATTAAAAATCCTTCACACAGGAAAATATGTGAGCTTATCCTTGAAGGTAGACGAGTTAGAAAATCTATCTCCACATATCTTATGGCGTTACCAGATTACGACGGACGGATGCGAACGACCTATTTCCCATGTTTGGATACCGGTAGAACTAGCACCGGACAACAAGAACCACCGATAAGACCACTCGTAGAAGTAATAAATGAGAATGGTAAGAAACAGAATAAAGCATTAGGCACCGCATTTCAGACCATGACAAAGCATGGTGATATCGGTGCTGATATTCGTGGAATGTATGTGCCTGATACCTCGCACATAGAAATAATCAATGGACAAGAATTAGAGGTAGAGGAGGAAGAAAAGTTTGTCCAAGCAGACAGTTCTCAGGCGGAAGCTAGAGTTGTAGCTCTACTTTCCGATGATGAGGACACATTGAGGATGTATGACGAGCATGACATTCACGCTCTTACTGCTTCTTGGTTTTTCGGTGGTTCTGAATCTGATTATTCTAAGAAGATACTTGGCTATGAGCATCCTATTAGATTCGCTGGGAAAACTCTTAGACACGCAGGGCATCTCGGGGCTGGAAAACGCAGAGCATCTATTGAACTTAATACCCAAGCGCGTAAGTATAAAATCCCTATTACGATTTCGGAGGCAATTGCAGAAAAGGCTCTAAAGATATTCCATGCTAAATCCCCAAAGGTTCAGGGAGTTTTCCAAGCAAGCGTAATCCAAGCTCTAAAAATTAACCGTCAACTGATAGCTCCACTTCCTTATGGTGTAGATGCTATTCTCGGAGGCAGACGGACTTTCTTTGAAAGATGGGGAGAAGACCTATTCAGAATGGCCTTCTCTTATCTACCTCAGAGAGCTGTATCTGATAATACTAAAGCGGCAGCCATGCGTATCCGTGAGCGTATTCCTCTAATCAAGATAGTATTGGAAGCTCATGATGCGTTGTTATTCAGTATCCCTGTCTCTAAACTCAAGGATTGGATTCCAATCATTAAGGAGGAAATGGAACGACCAATAGATTTTACACATTGCACGGTTAAACGTGAACCACTGTCAATTCCATGTGATATTGAAGTTGGAGATAATTACATGGAACTCAAGAAATTCAGGGATTTCATTCCAATACAGGTTCCTATGGTAGAACCTCGCATCCCCAAAAACGTAACTGAATCTTTCATGGTGAGGTAACTATGCTTAAAGTAAACTTTGAGTGCAGTATTATTGCTCAGGATGAGGAAACTGGATTCTGGCGTAGAACAGTTGTTACTGGTCGAGATATCTATAACTTCACTGTTGCCTTTGCTACCACCATGTTTGGTATTACAGCCGACCATGCACAATATGGTAAAGCAACCGAACAAGATGAAATGGAGAAATCAGGTGAACTCCCCTTCTAAGTATGAACTTACAGGTGATGAGATAGTAGCTCTATATTTCTTCCTTAGGAAGGAACCATTGAATCACCATATCAAAGGACTAATTGAAGCAGTAGACCATCTTAGTGAAATGGCGGAACATGAGCTGGCTACAAGGGATAGTAAAACAGCATGAGGAACTGGAATCACCAGTTTCTTTTTGGTATTGGAGTGCTATTGCAGCTATCTCTGCTGTAGTTAAGGACCAAGTATGGCTTGACCGCCAGATTTATAACTTGTATCCTAACATCTATGTCATGCTCCACGCGGAAAGTGGACTCAAGAAGGGTCCACCTATTAGCATGGCTAGACAGCTAGTGAAGCCTGTAAATAACACTCGCATTATCTCAGGACGTAGTTCTATTCAAGGTATCCTGAAGGACTTAGGAACTGCATATACTCAACCAGGAGGAAAGGTTCAAACTAAGTCTGTAGCGTTTATCTGTTCTTCTGAGTTGTCAAGTTCTATTGTTGAGGACAGGGTAGCTACTAAGATTCTCACTGACTTGTATGACCGTCAGTATAATGTTGGTGAGTGGAAGTCTCTCTTGAAAATGGAGACGTTCGAGCTTAAAGACCCCACCATTACTATGCTTACCGCGACCAATGAAGCTATGAGTGAAGACTTCTTCACTCGTTCAGCCATACAGGGAGGATACTTTGCTCGGACATTCATCGTCTACGAGAAAGAATCTAAGGTATCAAACAGCCTTATATATCCACTGTCGAACCCCCCTAACTATACTAGTGCTGCCGACTACCTCAAGCAACTTGCGAAACTCGCCGGGCCATTCCACGCTATTGCCGGGTTGGACAAAACGGATGAATTCAGATATCGAAAGATTAAACAGGGGAGGGATATCTGGTTCAATGAAGTCGGAATTGTCTATGATGACTGGTATGAAAACTTCAAAGAAGTGATGAAAACTATAGAGAAGGATGAAACAGGGACATTGAATAGGTTTGGTGATAGTGTATTGAAGGTAGCGATGCTCCTATCCCTCGCGCAACATCCTCAACTTGTATTAACTATTGAGGCTATGAACGAGGCAATTACTGAGTCTGAAAAATTGCTGGGAAATGTCAGAAAGACAACGCTAGGTAAACAAGGGATAAGTCAATCAGCCTTGATAAAAACAATGATTATTATGGAATTGTTGAATAGAGATAATCATCAGATTACACGCACAGTTCTAATGAAGAAGATGTGGCAGCATTATGCTACTCCTGTTGAGTTTGATGAAATCATGCAATCATTCGACGCCTCGGGCATGATTAAGACATCTAATGTAGGTAATCAGATTCTTTACACTATGCCTGCAAATCAGGTAGAAGAACTTAAACAGTTCATGTCTGGGAAGGGGAGGAAATAAGGGGCACCACTAATGATGCCCCTCAATACTACTGTTCTTGCGAGTAGAACTGATTACCAGGTTTGTCGTATACTTGAACACCCATACCAAGTCCAGCAGCAGGCCCGAGCAACGGCAATAGCTCAGGAGATTCTTGTGCAATCTGATAGATATCCTGAACGAAAATCGGGATAAACCTCTGCGTAATGGAGTTCTCAAAGGGATTAGGAGTGGTGAACTGCATTGATTTACCACTCATTTCCCTCCGAAAATCTGCAATAGCCCATGCAAAGTTGATAATCGGATTAGTCTTTCCTCTAACAAACCTCTCCATAATATCTTTATGAGATGGGTCATATGGTCCAGGCTTTTGATTCCACAGATTATATTCCTTAACCTCTCCAAAAGCACCGGGAGTAGAACTAGTTACCTTACCACTAATCAATCTACTAAACAGAACAGCATACTGCTGGAATCCACCCCACGGGTCTAGTCTGACCTTATCTCCAATCTTAGCCTTCAAGAAGTCAGAGCTATTGGAGTCGAATGATACATCTACAGGAGTATCTGTAGCTTCTCCTGCCATTTTAGCAAGTCCCAGAACAGTTGACCCAAAGGTAGTTAGAGCAAGTAGGCTCTTAACAATTTCCTTCCTAACTTGAGGAGGAGCCATAAGGTAAGTAGCTGGATTAAGCATCCTAATACGTGCTGCAATTAGTCGCGGGGCAAAGATAGTAGAATTCAATAGAACAGCGGAAGATTCCAGACTTAGTTCTGTAACAGGAGCACCTTTCTTAGTAGTTCCAAACAAAGGCTGTAGTCTCTTAGGAATATCAACGGATAGTTTACCTCGTCCAGTTGCGGTATTCACAAAGTCTGCTAATGCCCTAGCTAGAGGAAGATTTCGCTTAGGGTCAGCGCCCTCAACTTTCATAATACCAGCATCTTTAACTAGAGACTCAAATACATCTGCTCTAAGATTATTCAGAAAGGCAGTATAAGCACGATTAGACTTTCTTGCTACCTTACCAAGTGTATTACGGTAAAACTCTGCAACTTCTTTTCCACCATGTTCTGCCATCCACTTGTTAGCTTCAAACATACCACCTGACTCAACCCAAGTAGACATAAGAGCTTCTTCACGACTACTTAGGTCAGTCAAATCAGTAAGTTTTAGTCCTGCATCATCAGCAAACGATGGTATCTCTTTTCCAAACGCATCAACACGTCTTTTGAATAGTGGCCTATTAGCAATAGAAGCCTGAGCTGCTTGGAATCCATCTTCAGTATTCCATGACTTCATCATGGGAACCATAGCTTTCCAGAATTCAGGCTTATGAACTAGTGGCAATCCCTGTCTAAATGGAGCAGATAGGTCAGCAATAGTTAATGCGCCACGCGGAATGTTAGCAATCTCAGCAACAATCGAGGCTTTCTGAGCATCCTGAATAGGTCCAAGTTGCTGTCTAATTGCTGCTTTAGTAGGACGCTGACTACCTACTTCTGTTTCAAGAATAGGACCAGCACTAGGTTCAGCACTCTTAGTAAATCTCAATCCACCACTAGGACTTTCACCATCAAATCGGAATCCTTCTTCCCACAATTTCTTAAGAACTTCGGGAGTTGCTTGTTTAGCATTAACTACTATACTCTTTCCGAGGGGGAAGTCCCGTAGAGTTCTTCCGCTAGTTGATTCACCAGTTGGAGTAGTTCCTTCTTGTCTTCTAGGGGCAGGAAGTTGGCTGCCTTCTTCTGCGATAAGAGCCATTCTTTCACGCCCTGGTCGCCTGTAAGCTGCCTCACCCTTTCTAAGTAAGTCTTGAACTTCGATACCAAATCCTCCCCCGGTTCCTCGTTCATTGAGGACTTTTTCGAATCGAGTTCTAACATTGTATTGACTCCTCAAATCTATATTGGAATATACCCTATATAGAGCTGATGTAAAACGAGCACCTTCACTTCGTTCCAAAATATGTGTAAATTCATGCACCATCGCATGAACTATTGCATCAGCAGCCTCACGAGGATTAGCATTATCTCCTAAAATACCAAGGGGATTTAACAAAATAGTGAATTCATTATGATTATTTGGATTTCTTACATTCATTCCTCGCGTGCTTTCCTCGAAAATAAATCCAGTGCTATAAATTTTACTACCTGGAATTAACCCTGCAAGTTCACTCTCTATAGTCCGAAGAAAATTCTCAGCAAGATGTGCAATTTTTATCATTTCAGAATTATTTGCAATTGCATCTAATTCTTCCAAAGTAAATTTTTCTGAAGGGTCAACCATCGCAAATTTCTGACCCTTCTTGGGAACAATTTGGTGGAAGATAGTTTCTAGTTCTTTATTCCTTGTCTTTGCAGCTTCATCAATTAGTTTTGATTGAATAATATCTTGAACCTTCTGCTGAGTAGACCACTTCATATTCTCCCGTGTAGGAGTAGTTAGAGGATATCTTTCATCAGTTCCTTTAACAGTCGGGTCAATTTCAACAAGAATTTTATTAGGAACTCTAATCTTAACAGGTCCAATACTAACTGTATGAACACCCTGGAACATACCTCTACTAACCAAAATACAATCTATTTGATTAGTTTCTGTTTCCATAGCATCCCAGGGAACAGAGACTTTTAGCTTCGCACCAGGACTTGTAGTTTCTCCCAAAACTCTTGAACCACCAGCAGAAAACTGTCCTACCGCCGAAGTCTTAGGAGCAACAATAATCGGATAAGTTGTTTGTCCATATCTATTCACATTAATACCATTATTCTGCTCCAATATTTCTACTGGAACATTTAATTGAGAATGCTTTTCAAGAGACTTAGTAAAATCTCTAAGTCCATACCATTGTTCATCCTTACCTATAAATAGTCTAGTTGCTGTTCCAGTAGGAGTTCCTTCTGGAACTGCTTCTGAAATAATACGAACCTTCATATCCAATACTTCTTCAGGAGTAGCAACAAAAGAGTGCTTCATTAACTGTCCATCAGCTTCTCTCGCAACAGTCTGAAATTCAAATTTCTGGCCTTTAGTTAGATAAGCAATTTTACCTACACCAAGTTCTCCAATAGTCCTTTGTTCTCCACCACGCTTACCGGAAGAAGTCAAATCAAGATATGGACCTTCTACTTCTTGACGAGTTAAGCCAGGACCATTATCTATTACTACTATTTGCTGCGCTTTCTCATCCATTATAATCTTTACTCTACCGCCTTTTGGAATGGCTGATGCAGCATCAATAGCGTTCTGGAGAAGTTCCTTACCTGCAACATGAGGAGTCTGACCAGAGATAGTTCCACGGAAAATTTCAATCATATCCCGGCGAGCTTCTTTAGTAGTAGGAATACCCATTCCTGCTAATCCTTCTTCAGAAACCGCCATTCTGGAGCCTTCTTCTCCTAATAGGTCAGATAATCCTGATTTCTTAAATGCTTGAGCTTCTTTCCTCGCAACTGATAGTCTAATTCCGGCAGCTTTTGCACCTTTCTCAGCTTGTTGCAATGCCTGATGTATAGGTCCAACACTACCGGGTTCATTAGCAGCTTTAGCTCTTAATTCTGCAACTTGAGCTTGCCTTATTTCTACTGCTTCTTCTAATTCATCAATAGTAAATCCTTCTTTAGTTTTGAACACTGGCTCATTAACAGAATCAGGTTCAGCCTTTCCAAAAATATAGTTACCCTGCTCATCAAAGTCAGCATCAGAAGCTAATGCTCTATCAGTAGCACCCTTATACTTACTCTGGAATCCTGGCGCTTCTACGTCAGATGGTTCCATTCTTCCAAATACAAAATCTCCATCTTTGTTAATATCAACTAGTTTATAACCGTCTTTACGTAGTTGTTTAATATAGTCAATTTCACTAGCAGAGACAATTACTGTGCCAGGTGGTTTTGTTGAAACAGGAGGAGGTTCTTTACCTATGAAAGTTCCCTCACCTTCTGGTGAGAAACGCTCTATCCAATCACCCTGCATAAATTTCGCATCAGTCTTAACGATATTCCATGCTTCATCAGTAGACATTTTATCAATTTCTTCATCAGTATAAAACATTTCCTTTAGCTGTTTTCTAAATGGAGTAGGAAGCACAGCTTCCCCTGCTGATTTCTGGGCACCAATAGGTATCTCTGGAGCCTCGTAATATCCTTCTTTACCCTTAATTAGCTTACCCTGTTCCTTCGCAGCTTCCCATAGTTCCTTAGTTTTAGCAAAACTAACTCCAAGCCTCTGCTGAAGTTCCTTAATATTCTTAACCTGCTTAGTGAGCATCAAATTCATAACTTCATCGACACCAGCCGGAGTAGTTACTCCAGCAGCAGGTTCCTCAGTAAGAGGATATGGCCTTTCACTGATGATTTCACCAGTATTAGGGTCAATAATTACTTCTTCTTCATCGAATATAGCTTTAGCAGTCTCCTGTGGAGGAGGTTCTGGTGTAGGTTTCTTAAGAAGTCTTCTATTAATCTTGTTCATGTTACTCAGGGCATCTTCTCTACTAAGTTTGCCCTGAGTATAGGCTTTCTGAATACCTTCAATAGTGGTAAGGTCTGCTTCTAGTCCTCCCTTACCCTCAACATCTAGCATTGTCTCAGCGACAGGAGGTTTAGCTACAGCTTCCGCTACTGCTGGCCTAATAGGAGGTCTAATAGGAAGGGTAGTTTCCTCCCATCCAAAAGTAGGACAACAAAATTTGCCTTATGGA
>JADDYB010000168.1_pt1 | contig 20078 bp, 21 predicted proteins | sample 8641941 | NCBI WGS metagenome assembly JADDYB01 (sample SAMN16275377, study PRJNA637457) | freshwater sediment metagenome | isolation source: Lake Kineret sediment | place: Israel: Lake Kineret | collected 2013
GCTCTCTTCTCTAACCACTTCCCTCTTCGATTGCGATGGGGGAGAAGTGAGCCGGAAAAATTTTTGGGAATATGAAGTAATTCATGAATTAAAACTTCTTGCTGCTCTTTCTCTGTCAGCTTGTCAAACCGTTCTGAAATCACCTCTAGACAATAACCGGCCTCGGTTCGTAAAGCCTGCTGCCAGATTCGAGGCAAGGACCAAATTCTGGCTCTGGCTCTTGTTTTTGAACCAGTGGAACGAAAACAGAAAATTCTTTTAATTTTTAAATAATCAAAATCTAGCTCACGGGCAAGTCTAACTACCTCCCGCTCAATATCAGTAGCTTTTTGCCATTTCATTTTAAGCAGCTACTTTGAAGACTTCGTCCCCTTCTTTGACTGGTTGGTCAACCTTGAGGCCAACAGCATCGCCTTTCTTAGCCTCTTTGATGTTTTCGTGCTCGATTTGCATCGAAGCTACAGGTTGAGTAAACTCATTGCCGTGACCGGAAAGCCTGATAGTGTCCCCTTCTGAAAGTTTTCCCTCCAATTCGATTACCGCCACCCCTATTTTGTCGTAGTAATGAGTGATTTTTCCTACTCTGACGTCTGCCAGATTGACCACCTCCTTTCTTTATTTATCTAAGTTTAACACAGACTTTCTTGCATGACAAATCGCCACCGCTAAGGCGTCGCAAACATCGTCAAAATGAGTTTTTTTATGATTGGGTGAGCGGAAGTTTAAAAGCTTTCTGACTTCTTTCTTCATTTTCTCTTTGTCAGCTTTTCCAGAACCAGCAACCTCTTTTTTAATTTGCATCGGGGTGTATTCGACTACCGGAATCTTCTTTCTTGTAGCAGCTAAGGTAATCACTCCCGATGCTTCGGAAACAGCCATCGCGGTTTTAACGTTAGTGGCAAAAAAAAGTCTTTCAATGGAAAGGATTTCCGGTTGATGATTTTGGCAAAGGGTGGTGATTTCTTGATAAATCAAGCTTAGCCTTTTTCCTTTTTCCATTTCCTTTGGGGTCTCAATCCAGCCGAACTTCAGTAACTCAAAAGTTTTACCCTTGTTTTTGGACTTGAGTAGCCCGTAGCCCGTTGTTGCTGTACCAGGATCAATACCGAGAATAATCATCTATCTAAAATTATAGCACAAGTGAAGAATGGGAAATTACTGTTTGAAGACTAGCGCGAGTCCTACTGGCAGACCGGAGAGTCTACTAAGTTTCCTCAGCGGGTAATTTCTTCTTTATTTTAAAATAATTTAGGCGGACCTGATCAGCTGTTCTAAGCATAGCTTTTTTGTCCCCTATATAAGGTTCATAATTGTTTCCTTTTATAACTCTATCTATTTCCGCTGGTTTTAAAAAGCTTTGGGTTATTACCTCAACTAATTCTCCGTTATCTGTAACAGCAATTCCCCGAGCATCTTCTTGACAGCCAAGATCAACCATCTCCCACTCTCTAACTAGCTCTAGTTCTTCTGGGGTTATATCCCAAATAGTTCCATAAATAATTCCCGTAGGGTTTGGTCTTGAGGTGTACATTTCAAATTTTGAGCCCCAGCTTTCAATGATTATATCTCTGGGAGACATTTTAGGATTCGGGCTGGTAGGAGGAATTTCATCTCTAAACTGATCGGCCCTTTGAATTGTAAGCTCGTATCCAATCAGACGTCCTTGTTCGCCTTTTATCTCATTTCGACCAATCATATGGCCCATCATCTCCAGGTCGCGATTGGTACCAAAGCCAAAATATTTTATGGTTGTTTTCTTGTTTTTCATTAGTATATACTATACAATATAATACAATTTAACAACATGGAAAATGAGGCAAGTTCTGAAAAAGAAATTGGTGGGTCTCCCGAGTCCTTTAATATTCCCCGAGAAATTAGAAAAGAAGATATCCATCCTGTAATACCTGAGAAGGGCGGTACAGTTTTGGTGCTACAAGTAAATGCTCAGGACGACAGAAGAAATCCTGATTCTAGTGAATTTGGCGCATTAATTCCTGAAGCCGCTATACAAACGGCTAAACAGGCGAAAGAATTTTTTAACGCCGTTTTTAGAGGATTGAGTCCGGAAGATAGAGAAAATGTGGCAGTCATTGTATGCGCAAGTGATGCTACGCTAAAGATGCCTAGAGGAAGAAGTAGCCGGGAAAAGCGAGCCATGAAAACCGGGGTGGAAGTTTTGAAGGGAATCAGAGAATCAATGACTGCTTATAAAGTTAAGTCTACCCAATTATTAAATGATGCCGGAGGAAGTGAGGGTGAGCCTATAGCAGTTGAAGGGTTTGAAGATTTAAATTTTTGGGGTAGTTCTTTTTTAGAATATTTGGAAAAAAAATATCCTGAGGATCCTGATCTTTGGATAGCTTATGAAGCTGACAAGGAAGTAAAAGATAAAAGAGTGGATATGGAGGTTGAAGGACCACATAACATTGCCTTTAGAACGAGACAAGCCATGACGAAAATGATGTTAATGGCTAGAGAACACCTTGAAAATCATCCAGATTCTAGGGTGATTGTCTGGGGAATTGGTATGTATGATAATATTGCTCCTTGGCTTAAGGCCTACGTCTTTAAGGTCAACCCAAAAGAATATTACGTTCGCATAGAAAAAGGAGGAGGAATAGTGGTGGACATTGACCTAAAAGGCGAACCCCAAACTGCTGTAACCGAAATTGGGGGGATAACCCATGAGGTGGAATGTCTTTTATGGGAACCTCATCCTTCCGAGAAAGATTAAAGTTTTTTATTTATAGATTAGTAATGAAAAAATTGAATCATAGTGTCATTAAATATTTCTCTTACGTCATCGATGATAACGAAGAGATGATGGCAGCGATATTTGGTAGGAAAAAAATACTTCATGAAGAAGCAACCCTTCAAGGTTATGAATTGTGTATTCAAACCGCCAAAAATATAACTGACCAAATTGTACCCACTTCTCCTTTTCCAATTTCCCCTCGTGAAATACTAATTAAAAAACGCGGTCTGGATTTTGAGTTGTATACAATTCGGCCCAATCCCAAGAAAAACTTAAGGGGAATAGTTTGGTACGTTAGTTCGCAAGAGTATGAATATTTACGCAATTATGAATTAATTGAATGCGGAATGTCGGAGGATATTGTTGCCAAAGCAGTTACTGCTCACGGAGACGTTATAACAGTGAGTACCTATGGATTAGATAAAAATGTTAATAATATTAGTAGGGTAGTAAAAATAGATTATAGAAGGCCAGAAATTCCTAAAAAAGAAAAAATAGATAATGCCATAAAACTTAGAAAGATATATATCAAAAAAATGAAAAAGACTTAGACCCTTTTCTTTATTTAAAAGGTGTGCTATCTTATATTTAACCTCACACAATGGAGATCGGAGAAATGCAGATTAAAAAACCAACAGTTACAAAGGAGCCTGAAGACATAAAATTTGAACCGATGGACCCAGCTCGAATTGGAGAAATTTTGGATGAATCTACAAAAAAACACGTCTGCCATCGACATGGGGCAATCATTTTTGTTGGGTCAGGAGGAGGAAAATCAACCACTTGTCGAAACCAGACACCAAACAGCGAAGGAAGGACCGACTTTGTAGACGCCGATTTTCTATATCGAGAGACTAATGCTCATCCATGCCAGCCAGGAGTCGAGCCAAAACGCCCTATACCCTGGTGGGACATGGGGGATAAGGTTATTCATGCGGTTGAAAAGCGCTGCGCTATGGTAAATACCGCTATGATAGAACGTGGTCTTTGGGCTCTTACTACATCCTTCACTCCGGATGACAAATATCTGCCCACTGCCATTGTTATACTTCCATGGCCGGTGCATAGAAAACGCATCATTGAAAAATCAGGAGGAAAATATTACGATGGTGGGGCAAAAGCAACAGAAGAAGGTTTTAAATTGGTGTTAGGCCATCGGGAGTGGGCGAAGAGAGTAGCCAAAAAAAATAGAATTCCCATTGTTAGTTCGATTGATGCGGCCATCGAAATGGTCCGCTCCCGCGAACTTGAGTAAGTTTAAAAATCCCCACTTACCTTTCAAAATCGATGCATATTTTGTATAATATATTTAGTGGTGTATTACACTTATGTATTATGAAGTGTAAAAGATAAGAAACTTTACGTTGGCTGGGCACAAGATTTAAAGGAGAGGCTGAAGAAACATAACTTAGGGCTTGTGCCAGCAACTAAACCACGACGACCTTTAAAACTGATTTTTTATGAGGCTTTTTTAAACAAGAAAGACGCAATTCTAAGGGAGAAATTTTTGAAAACTGGTTGGGGAAAAAGACACTTAAGAAAAGCCTTAAAAAATACTTTAAAATAATGGTGGGTTCGATACTCAATTCGGGCCCGTAGCTCAGTGGTAGATCCGCCAGCTGGCGGACTTTTAAGCTGATGAGTTACTTTGTATATGTTATTCAAAGCCAATTAAATGGTAAAATATACATAGGCCAAACCTACGAGATTGAAAAACGACTCAAAAGACATAATCGACAATTACTAACTAAACAAACAAGTTTTACATCAAAAAATAAAGGACCGTGGAAATTAATTTATCAAGAAGTGTTTCCTACTCGAAAAGAGGCGATGAAGAGAGAAAAAGAGTTAAAATCTTACCAAGGTAGGAAGTATATTAAAAAAATAATTTTGGGCCCGTAGCTCAGTGGTAGAGCGACAGCCTTTTAAGCTGTGCGTCGAAGGTTCGATCCCTTCCGGGCTCACAAAAGATCAAGGATGTAAGGGAGGAAAATCAAGATTCCAATGACCATTGAGGCAATGGCTAACAGCCAAACTGCGCCTGCCGCCATATCTCGAGCTATTTTTGTTTCTCCAAACTTAAGATTATGCTGTTCGTCAATATAGTCGCAAGTCTGCTCGATGGCAGCGTTAAAAATTTCTGCCGCCAAAACAGCCGAACTGATTAAGACAATAATCAGCCATTCAACTTTACTTATCTTTAAGAATACTCCTGCAATCACCACTACACTTAAAATTCCGAGATGAATCTTCATATGTTTCTCTCTCTTGATAACCCTAAAGATTCCTGAAGTGGCAAGTTGGAAGGGTTTCATGCTAAGGAGAAGAAAGCTCTGCATCGATATCTTCTAATTCCTGATCAATTCCCGAAAGATCAGTCGCCTCTAAGTCAGCTTCAATCTTATCCGTCTCATCTGAAGTTCCCTGCTCTTCTAAGGCAGAAGTTTGGGCATCTGTTTCCTCTGTGGGAGTGGGAGTTGATACTGGCGTTGGGGTGGGAGCAGGCTTTGGTTGACCCAAATTCAGATAGCTATAGACGAGAACTCCTAAGGAGAGGATGATTACCACCCCGAAAATGAGGAAAAGATACCAAAATCTCTTGAGGAGACTTGGTTTTTTTTCCTCAAGTATTTCTTCTGCTTGAGCCACGGCTTGTTCTTGGGGAACAACCGGTGGTTGAGCTACGGATGGTTCTGGACTGCTAAACTTTGCCATTTTATTCTTCATCCTCCTGGCCAACTCTTAAACCTTTGATATCACCTATCACCTGGACTAAGATCTGGTGAACTTCTTTTAATTCTTCCTTGATTCCCCCAATTAAATCTCGGACGTCCTCAAAGGCTGTTTTCGGATCTTCGGCAGAGAGAATCCCTTCCAAGCTTTCTTTTGCTTCAGCTAAAGCCACCCTAGCTTCTTCGAGCTTTCTCTTAGCTTCCTCAACCTCTTCTCTTATGGCCGTTGAGTCAACCTCCTCATCACTCGCCTCAATCCTATCTAATCTCGTCTCAATTCGGGCAATCAGTCGCTCAAGCCGGTTAATGGCCGCTTCAAACCTTATCGTCAATCGTCCGAAAAAGAATCGAATTCTTTCTTGTCTCATCTCGCTCAATCTGGCTCTAATAGTAACCCTGTTTTCCTCGCGAATTTGCTGTTGTTCTTCAATTTTCTCTTGGAGTCTGACTCTCAATTCCTCGAGATTTTGCTCACGGACCTGGACCGGGGTGACGGTTGAAGAAACTGACTGATTGTTTTGAGCACAGACAGGATTAACGACTAAAAAAAAGAAAGGCAAAAGGATAATTAAAAACTTTTTCATCGTCTTCTTAACTATATTGATAAATAAAGTCTTTGTCAAGAAAGAATTAAAGACCTAAATGTTTTCTAAAAAATTCTAAATCTCGATTTCTGGCTAAAGGTGCACTGCCATAGTTAAAATTGTGATTTTCGCCAGGATATTGATAATAAGTCACTTCCTTACCTAGATTTTGAAATTGCATAACTAAATTCTCAGTCCAATCTAAAGGAATGGCTTCATCCGCTATCCCTTGATGGATGATTAAAGGCGCTTTAATCCAATCTAAGTAGCTAGTGGTTGAGTATTGAGAGGCTTCATATTTTTCTTCAAATTCAGCGATTTCTTTTTTCACTAGAGCGCCTTTATCTTCTAATTCATTTGTATAATGTAAGATTGATTCCGGAAAAGGCGCGGAAACCGGGGCCCAAAGGCTGGTGGGATAGTTCTTTTCCGTAATTTCCAAGACCGAAAGAGCAATCTGACCACCATTACTATGACCCCAGATAAAGACTTTCTCCTTATCGGCCTTGTCTAGACTGTCTAAAGAGCTCAAAAGACTAATGACAGTCAACGGTCGAAAAAAGCGAGCTTGTAACATATCTGGAAAGTCAGGCGCCGAACCGCCATAGCCGAGAAAGTCAGGCGCCAGAGTGATGAAGCCGTTTTCTGCCAGAAAATTTGCCATTTTCTCACTGCCCAAGCCGGTGTAATATTCTTTTTCGTCCACCCAACCTCGGAGAAGAATGGCAACTGGTAACTTCCCTTCTTTTTTGGGAAAATTAGCCATACCGGTGATTCGTTTACCTTCAGCTGAATAGGAAAAAAGATAAGAGGTATATTTTTCTTCTTCCCTCAAGATTTCTTCCAATTTAATTACACTCGGATAGTAATTTCTTTTCTTCAGATTCTCAAATGAATAAGGTGCTAAATCTGTCCGACGAGAAAAAATGCTGGGCAAAGGAGAAATTAACTCTGGTTTGATATTTAAAGCGAGAATCACACCAAGAGTAACTGGAAAGAAGATAAAAAAGAAGACAACGAAGAATTTCTTCATCCTTCAAATTTTAACATATACTTTGGTACACTAAAGAAATGAAGAAAACCCAAAAGCAGGAAGATGAATTAGGGGTCTGGCACGGAAAATTAGCCAGATATCAGGAAAAATATGATGAATTGAGGAAACAATCACCGGACCGCTGGTGGCACGACGAGCATTTTGATATTCAACTCCGAGTCTTAGAGAACTTCATCGCCGAAGCCAAAAAGAAAATCAGCGAATTAGAGAGAAAAACTTCACTATAGTATACTTTTGTATACTAAAGTAAAAGATAGGGGCGGCTTTGACCTAGCCATTGTAAATTTCTTCAATTTAAGCTAAAATATGATTGTTCTCTCGCACATTAACTTTTTTGTTTTAAGTTTTAAGTCTTAAGTTTTACGCGGCCCCGTCGTCTAGTGGTTAGGACTTCAGGCTTTCATCCTGAGAACGGGAGTTCGATCCTCCCCGGGGTCACCGAGCTCAGCTCGGTGATAATCGAGCTCAGCTCGATCACCGATTTAAACATACTTTAACATACATTGTATAATCGAGCTCAGCTCGATCACCGTAAGTTTATTCTGTCCATGTTTTACATTTACCTCCTCTTCTCTGAAAAAGATAAAAAACTATATATAGGCTTTACTCCCAACTTAAAATCAAGATTTAAAGCCCACGAGAATGGATTCGTTAAAGCAACGAAGCATCGAAGACCATTAAAGCTAATTTATTACGAAGCATACTTAAAAGAAACAGATGCTAGAAAAAGAGAAAAATATTTAAAAGGTGGGAATGGGAGAAGCGAGTTGAAAATTCAGTTAAAAGATATCTTGAACAATCTCAACTACAAATATCTTTAATCACCCACAAAAAAAGACTGGGTCACATTTCAAGAAGTCACATTCTTTATCAATCTCGCTTCGCCTTTATTTTTTACAAAATCAATTGTCACCACATCGATTCTTAAGGCTTCGGGTAATTCGGGGTGAAGAAGTTTGTAATACTGGCCAGTTCTGATAATGGCGCGGATTTTTCGGGGAGTGACTGCTTCTTCAGCTGGACCATACTCTTTGGTCCAGCGAGTTTTGACTTCAATAAAGACTAAGGTATTATCATCTTTGGCAACAATATCGATTTCACCAAATTTACTGCGGAAATTCTTTTCTAAAATTTGAAAGCCCTTTTGATGAAGAAGTTTGACCGCTAAACTTTCGCCGACTAAGCCTAAATTTCGAGTCGAGGGGACAGTCATCTATTAGTTTAATTTCATTTTTCTTTTAATCTCTTTAGGAGATTTTTGGCGGAGATAATAAAGCTTAGCTCTCCTCACCCTGCCTTTTTTCTCAACTTCAATCTTTTTAATCCATGGAGAATTAAGAGGGAAAATTTTTTCAACGCCGATTTGAGCGGCACCAATTCTTCTGACCGTAAAAGTCTTTTCCTCGCCTCTACCTTTGATTTTGATGACAATACCGCTGAAAATTGTTTCTCTTTCTTTGCCTTCTTCTAAAATTTTGAGAAAAATTTTCACCTGGTCACCAACATGGAAAACCGTTTCGCCAAATTTTGTTTGATTCGCCATAAGAGGAATTTTAGCAGTTATCAAACTAAGTTTCAAGAATCTTAAAAAAGTAAGGCTCCCAAGCTTTGTTCGTCGAAACGAACATTCTCGGGAGCCCCCTTAAACATCCTTGTTTTGTGAATAGGTCAAGTTAGACATCTTACCATCTCCTCGACAGTGAGAGCTGGTAGCGCTTGAGGCCAGAGTCTAAGAGAAAGGGCAGTGATATCTGGTACTGTCACCTCACTTTTAGCAAGGACTTCCGGATCTGTCATCACCTGACGAGTTGGACCATCGATAAGAATAGATCCTTCCTTCATCACCACGATGCGATCTGCGTATTGAACTGCTAGTTCTACATCGTGGGTAATGAGAATAATCGTCATTCCCTTTTCTCGCAAACTCATTACAACCCTCATTAACTGAACCGCTTCGTTCTCATCAAGACTATTAGTAGGTTCATCCAAGATAACTACTTGAGGTTTCATGGTGAGAATTGAGCCTATGGCCAATTGTCGCAGCTGCGCTGGACTTAGATTCATCAAGCTTTCTTCCAAAGGCAGACTAAATGTCTGTGCAATCCCAGCCACCGAACTTTTAGTCTGCTCTTCATCCCAGCCAAGCTGACGTGGTCCAAAGGCAAGTTCCTCTTGGACAGACAAGGTAAGCATCTGGCTCATTGGCTCCTGAAAAACGTAACCAATCCTCCCAAGCATCTTTGGATTCACCGGCTTACCATCAACCAAAACCTGACCACCCTGAGGCTTGTATGCCTGTGCTAAGATCAACCCCAACGTAGTCTTGCCCGAACCATTAGCCCCCAGAATGGCAGTTAGTTCACCACTTCGAAATTCTGTGCTTAGGTTTTGAATGGCAGGCTTGGAATCAGTTTCATAGGAGAAGGTTACGTCTTGTGCCTCTAGAACCACTTTGTTTTTTGGGGAATTTCCCGCTTCTTGGCGGAAACAAATCCCTGGCTCCCTCCCTTGGAATCTTTCTGCTGCTTCTTCTAGGCTTGTGAACGATTCTCCTATGACCTCGCCTAGTCTTTGTAGTTGGGGAATCCTTGCGTGTGCTCTTGCCAATAATCCAGGTTCTATCTTGGAGAAAAGCTGACTTACTTGGCCTTCTTCAAGCAAGATGTAGTTGTCTATTGGCAAGGTAGTCGACAGGTCTGTCAAAACGATAGTTTCTATCTTCTTTCTGAGTGAAAGAAGTGTAGTTGCCACTTCCCTTCTTCCTTGAGGGTCAAGTTGGGCGGAAACATCATCAAGTATCAACATGGGTGGTTGGGCTATGAGTGCCGAAGCCAGTGCAACACGCTGCATTTCACCACCAGACAAACTCAACGTCAACCGCTCCAAGAAAGTTGAGTCCAACCCAACTTTCTTAAGTGTTTCGGCCATCAGCTGATCATATTCTTCCTCGGGGGTTCCTGTCGGCCTCAGGCTGAGAAAAAGCTCATCTTTAATTGTCAAGCCGACTAGTCCCTGAATCGCTGAGGGGAAGACAATCCTACTCAGATTTGACAGGAGGGAAGGGCTTACTTCCTTGCTGTCGTATCCAAAGATCCTCACCTCACCAGCCATTCTACCAACGCTCATCGGGATTAACCCACAACAGAGGAGAGAAACCGTTGACCTGCCAGACCCCGTCATTCCTATAAGAGCGTAGGTTTCACCAGAATCGATGGTTAGGTTTATTCCCTTTAGAGCCAGTTTTTTCTCTCCTTCTGTCTCACTAAGATCATAGGTGACTGAAACCTGCTCTATCAAGACTGCTGGCTCTCTCCTTTCGATCTTCCTTGCAGCCATCACTCTTACGCCACCTCGATTGTCAATTGCTAGTGCCTGACCACTGATGTGATTGATCATCCTATAGAACATCGGAATCATCAATTGTTTGAAAGCTATTACGCGCTTTAGGGGTGAACCCTCGAATTGGACACCCCTAATAAGCATCGCTTTCATCGCCTGACTGATCTCGTACCACGTGATCTCGACATACCGAATTAAGATCATGAGATAAAGTTCAGCCGCCAAGGGAATTCGCCAATTTCGAATCCGCAGACCACGAAGAGCTGGTAAAAGCTCATACATTGGCGTCGCCGTAGCAAAGGCAATCGCGCTTAAGATCATGGCTACAATTCGACAACCCCACAACAGACCTTTTTCCAAACTCTCAGGTGACAAACGAAAAATGAAAAAAGAGAAAATCGTTTCACCTTCCCTGGCAAAAAAAGCATTGCCTGCCACCGTGAGGATAAAGACGTTGACCAAAACAAAAATCGATGTTTTGGTACACTTTCTTCCTGCTGCCAGAAGAGCAATACCAAGAACTAGGAAGAAAGTCACGCCTGACCAGGAACGGACCACCGCAGCAGCTAGGCTGATAACAATGAAGAAAATCAGCCGAACCGTAGGCTTCAACTTGCCTAAACCATGTCTCTTAATCATCTCATTCCTTCCTGAATTGATTGATGGAGGCTGAATATTCATCAGACCATCCAGCCTCCATCGCTGTTCGATTCCTAGCGGAGCGGCCGCCAAAGCATTCCCCGCTGCTCCATGAAGCCCGCGAAGCTCCAGATAAGAGGAATTCCTAGACTTCCGGCCACCATATCGCCTAGAGCCCAGCCCGGAAAAACGATGAACCAGGCACTGGCTCCCATCCCTCCAATCGACTGCCAGGCAAGAGCACCCAAAGCCGCACTGGCCAGACTGGAGACGATCACGGCGAACAGTGCCAAGACGATGCTTCCGTCGACCACGAAACCGCTGATCTTCTTAAGAACCCACCACCAAGGTAGGGTCAGCAAGAAGATGATGGGATAACCCATCTTTTGCAGACCCATCGCTTCTAGCCGTGGCCCCAGGAGAAAGCCTATACCGACCGCCAAGAGGATGGCGATGATGAGAACCACAACTATGGCCGCCACCCTCAACCCGCTGAGTTCAACTGTTGGTCTCCTCACCCTACCGGCTACCTTGACAGCCAGGCCGTTTGAATAGCCTTCCCATCTTCCAAACTTGTACCTGTAGCCGAACCAAAGAACATAGAGGAGCCATGTGTTGCCCAGGAAGGCTGGAATTGGATTCTGGCCGATGTTGATGGCCAAGGCTGAGCCGGCGAACAACCCACCCAGGAACGTCCCGATCGCCGCGGCCAACATACCCCAGGGGCCAAAGAAGATTGCCCCCGAGACCATCATGATCTGCGGTAGCCAGAAGTAGCCTGCCCCGAAGGCGCCTGGGATGCTCAAGAATGAGCTGCTGAGCATAGCCAGGGGAATGATGATTGCTCCCCAAAGAGCAGAAGCAACCATCAATCGTGTTTGGGTCCTTGGTCTTGTGTAAGCTTCAGTACTTGCCGTCATCTTCGTTTCCTTTCTCAGGTTCTCTTCGTATGAGGTCATTCCTCCCACCTATTTTCATAAGTGGTCCCCAGTGCGCTTTTACGGCTCACTCGGAAAGCCTAAGGTTTCATTCTCCTTTACCTCCTTCTTTCATTTTGCTGAGTTCCTGTAGGGGTGGAATCGTCTCGAACAAATGCTCGTCGAGTTTTTCCCAAACTACCCCTACGGTAGGCTTCTGTGGGTCTTCTATATGTATCACCCTCGTCGGCGTGATAATCAGGTCGACGACGGTATCGAAACCTGTCGTCTCCAGTGGTATCTCAACTACCTGAGTATCATGGACAAAGGCGATGACCACGGTGTTTGTGTCCACCGCGCCGATTTCATAGAGCATTGCCCATTCGAGATCAGCAAAGCCATGCCCTTTGCCAAACCTGACGCCCTGAGTGTTGATGACGCTTGCTCCAGTGATGAAGAAATCAAGACTACCGAGCTTATCAACCCTCTCCCGAATTTGGGAAAGGCTGACATACCTTCCTAGTCTCTCTTGTCCATCCAACAGAGCTGCATAGTTTTCTTGTCCTTCAGGGACCGTCTCATGACTCAAAATGACAAACCCACGCTTGATAGCGTATGTTGTCGTGAGAACCAGTTTGCCATCTTGGATTGCGCGAGCTCTGAGTTTCTCAAGATTGTTATCTGGCGTGACGAAGAAGAACTTCGCTGTTTGATAGAGCTTCATCGCTCTCAGAACCTCAAGGGCTTCCTCCGATCCTTTGTAGTCCAGGATGCATTCCTGAGTATTGAAATCGTATCGGCTATCTGGGAATGCCACCTTTATCAGTTCCGTCCTCACCATCCCTCTTGCCTCATCTCTGCTAGTCACAATTGTTTCCTCCTTAAGTTGATTAGTCTTCTTTCCTATTCACAATGTCAAGGTGCGAGATAGTTTCCCACACCAATACCAAAAAATAACTAAAAAAGCACCGCTTAAATGGTGCTTCTTGATGTTGAGAAACTCAAAAAAATTGCCAATTTATTTTTTCTGTCCATTTTTCTCCTCGGCTAAAGGAAAATATTATTCTGTTAATTCCAAAATTCCAAAATAACACCTTGTGAAAAACTTTGTCAAGACCCAAAATAAGGGTATTTTGGGTCGCACCCGCCTAAAACCGCTCTGTGAGCCGTGTATGAATAATACTGAAAAGCCGAGTGATAAGATTGGGTGGGTCAAGACTTAAAATTAAAGTAAGGTCAGGCGGGAAGGGGCAGTTTAGCTTTTAAAAAGAGGTAAAACTCCTAAAAAGAAAAAGGGGACCTCGATTTCTTCTTCTTTCTCGCCCTGTTTAAAAACCGCTACTGCTCCAACCACCTCCGCTCCTACAATTTTCATCATTTCCTGGACAACCCTAATCGTTCTTCCCGTTGAAACCACATCGTCAACAATGACTACTTTTTTTTCTTTTAAAATTTCCGCATCCGGTCCATTAAGCACTAAAGTCGGCTTTGATTTGTTACTCACCGGCTTCGTCATGTAACCCATGATGTTCTTTCTTAAGATGACATAACGCGGCTTGTTTAACTTCTTGGCTAAAACCTGGATTAAAGGAACAACCTTTACTTCCGGTCCGACTAAATAATCAAAATCAATTTCTTTTAATTTTTTAACCAAATCATCCGCTACTTTCTCCACTAATTCGCCATCGCCGAGAAGATTAAAAGAAGCAATTTTAAGTTTCGGTCCTAAGGGAACAATCGGAAGTTGCCGTTTCAAACCGCAAATTTTAAGATTGTAGTATTCCATTGATTTTTTTCTCTAAATCCTTCGTGTAGTTGACCCCAAAAGTTAAAATTAATCTTTTCCTGCCGCCTTCGCCTTCAAAAACTAAAACTCCTTTCATCTTGCCGGGTGAACTTTTGAGGAGTTTATTAATCGCCACCAGTTTTTTTGAATTGATACCCCTCGGAACTTCAATGCTAAAATCAAACGTCTTTTTTGGTCCTTCCTTTTCTGAAAGAAGGGTGGCTTTTTCCACCAGCAAGCTCAAACTTTCCTCTCTTTTGTCCAATCTTCCCTCAACTAAAACAATCTGGTCTTTGGACCACAAAGAGCGAGTCATTTCGTATATTTTCGGAAAAACAACGGTCTCAATTTTTCCAGTCCCATCTTCAATGGTGGCAAAGGCCATTTCCGCCCCACCGTTTTTGGTGAGAACAATCCTAATTGAAGAAACCATACCTCCAATCTTGACTCTTTCGTTAATTATCAATTCGGGCGAAAGCTCGTAAATCTTATGACTGACCTCGCTGGCTAATAGTGAAAGCACCGGTGCTAACGGGTGCTCGCTTAAATAAAAACCGAGAAGGCTCCGTTCCAAATTGAGACGCTCATTTCGAGAAAAATCCTCTATTACCGGTAATTCGTCCATGGGATTAACCTTTGACTTTTTCTCGCCTGTTTCAAAAATACCCATCTGGCCGTTTGCCCGTCTCCTTTGTTCATCATCGCTTCTGGCTCTGACTCGATCAAGTCCGGCGAGCATCGCCGCCCTTGGTCCAAATCGATCCATCGCTCCTACTTTGACTAAAGACTCAACCACTTTTTTATTAACTTTTTGAGAATCAACTCGCTGGCAAAACTCCGACAGGGAGGAATAATCACCCCCCAACTCTCTCGCCTTTAAAATCGCCTCAATCGCCGCTTTACCGACATTTTTAATGGCTGAAAGGCCAAAGCGAATACCTTTACCATTAAGTGATTCCTTATCCGCTTCGAGACTAAAACCGACCTGGGAGGTATCGATATCAGGCGAATAAACCTTGATTCCCATACGGCGGCATTCCTCGACTCCTAAAGAAACTTTATCAGGATTACCCGACTCGGCGGTGAGAAAAGCGGCCATAAACTCGACCGGATAATTCGCTTTCATCCAAGCGGTTTGATAGGCAATCATCCCGTAAGCAGTCGAATGAGCTTTATTGAAGCCATAGCCAGCGAAACGTTCGATTAAGGAAAATATCTTTTCGGCAATTTCTTTTTTGTATCCTTTTTCTTGGGCTTTTTTAAGAAATTTGACTTTCTCTTTTTCCATAATTTTTTTCTTCTTCTTGCCAATCGCTCTTCTCAAAGAGTCGGCTTCGCCCCAATCAAAGCCGGCAATATCGACCACAATCTGCAGACATTGTTCCTGATAAACCGCCACACCGTAAGTTTCTTCAAGAATGGCTTTCAGGTCTGGGTGGAGATAATGGACTTTTTTAGGATTGTTTTTACCGGCAACAAACTCATTAATCCATTCCATCGGACCGGGACGATAAAGGGCAACCATCGCGGCAATATCTGAAAAAACTGTTGGTTTTAGTTGTCTCGCCACTCTTCTCATCCCCGCAGATTCAAGCTGAAAAACGCCAGTCGTGTCACCTTTAGAAATCATTTGAAAAACTTTTTTGTCATCAAGAGGAATTTCAGAGATATCTATTTCCGTTCCGTCAATGGTTTGAATGAATTCGACTGCTTTCGAAAGAATCGTTAAATTTCTTAAACCCAAAAAGTCCATTTTTAACAATCCCAAAGCCCTGTCATTTTCAGCCGCGTTTAAATCCAAGGCTCTCATGTCATATTGAGTGATAATTTTCTCCTTTTTGCTGTCGAATTGTAGAGGCGTATACTCTGTCAGTTCTTTATCACCGATAACCACCCCAGCAGCATGGGTTGAGGCTTGACGAGAAACACCTTCCAATTTTGTGGCCAGGTCTAAAATCTTCTTGGTGTCTTCCTCATTATCATAAGCTACTTGGAGTTCAGGATTGGCCTTTTTAGACCGCTCAATGGTCATCTTAAAACCTTGAGGTCCAAGAGGAATCATTTTCGCGAGCCGATCGCCAACCGAGTAAGAATAACCTAAAACTCTAGCCACATCCCGCACTGCCATCCGTGCTTCCATCGTCCCAAAAGTAATGATTTGAGCCACTTTATCCTTACCATATTTCTTGGTGACATATTCAATCACCTCATCTCGCCTGTCATCAGCAAAATCTAAGTCAATGTCCGGCGGAGACGGTCGATAGGGATTCAAAAATCTTTCAAAGGGAATCTGATGCTCAAGAGGATCAATCGAGGTAATGCGCAAAACGTAGGAAACTAGAGATCCTGCCGCTGAGCCCCTTCCTGGACCAACTCGAATCTTTTGTTGTTTCGCCCAATTAACAAAGTCAGCAAAAATTAAAAAATAGGTGGCAAAGCCTTTTTTGTTAATAATCTCAATTTCGTAATCAAGTCGGTCAGTAATTTCTTTCGTTGGCATGGGAAATCTTTTTGGAAGCTCATGATAAACTGCTTTCCGAAAATAATCTTCTACTTTTTCGTTTTCAGGAATGGGAAAATAAGGCAAAATCCATTTGCCAATCTGAATTTCCATCTGGCATTTTTTGGCAATTTTCATCGTGTTTTCAATCGCATCGGGAAAATCCTTAAAAAGTGCCGCCATTTCTTTGGGACTGCGAAGATAAAAGTCGGGCGAATCAAGCATGGTCAGGCGGTCTTCGTCTGCAATTTTCTTTTGTGTCTGGATGGCTAATAGGGCATCTTGGGCAACCGCGTCTTCGGGATTAATATAATGAACGTCATTAGTGGCAACTAAAGGAATACCCAACTTCCGAGAAATTTTAACCATCTCCTTATTAACCTTCTCCTGTTCGGGAATTTTGGGGTGAGCTTGAATTTCGAGATAGAAATCATCACCAAAAATTTCCAAAAATTCTTTAGCTCTTTTCTCTCCTTCTTTTTTCCTGCCATTAAGAAGGAGAGAAGGGATTTCTCCGGCTAAACAAGCTGTCGTCACAATTAAGCCTTCGCCATGTTCTTTTAGAGCTTCCATATCTAATCGGGGTTTGTAATAAAAACCTTCTAAGTGGGCTAAGGTCGTTAATTTCATCAAATTATGATAACCAGTGTTGTTTTTGGCAAGAAGAATGAGATGATACTGATCAGCATCTATCTTCGGTTGTTTATCAAATCGAGAACGGTGGGCCATGTAAGCTTCGACACCGATAATCGGTTTAATTTCATTATCAAGACAAGCTAAATAAAAGGGAATGACACCGTACATGGCGCCATGGTCGGTAATTGCTAAAGAATCCATTCCTAGTTCTTTAGCTTTTTTGACTAATTCATCAATCTTGCAGAGTCCATCTAGCAGGGAAAACTCGGTGTGGACGTGTAAATGGGTAAATTTAGCCATTATTTCTTCCCTCTTGCCCTAAAATTTTTTTAATTATTTGTGCCTCCACTTTAGCTCTAATATATCTCAGCACCGCTCGGTGGGCCTCCTCGGTTAATTTGGCCATATTCCACCTTTCAGAAATTAAGACGATGTAATCATCAATCTCCATCTCTCTACCTTCCCGAAGTAAACTATCAACGCCTGCTTTAATCTTTTCCTTTTTTTCCTCACTAAGTTGTGCCACCGCTTGATCCTTCATCGCAATATATTCTTCAAAAGGATCCTCGTCTCCTGAAAATTTCTTTTCGACAATTCCAAAAGAGCTATTAATTTCTATTCCTTTTTTTTTCAGACTCATTTTCAAGAAATAGCGGTTTTCTTAAACTCTCTATAATTTCCGCTGATAAATTCGCAGATGATTTTTCTAAAATAACAATGGCTCTAAATTCATCACCTCCAGCTTGAGGGCGATAAAGGTAAACGGCTTCTAATCCTTTCGCTCCTGCTAATATTCTTTGGGTCCTTTTGGCAATTTCCTTGATACCCTTGTTAGCAAAAGGTTTACCAACCGTATCATTAATCACTGAAAGTTTATCAATATCTCCGTTGATAAAAACTAACAAGCTCTGGCTCTCTATCGCTCTTTGATAAATTTCAGTTATTTGTTCACTGAAGCCGGGTGTTTCGTATGGAAATCCGGTCACTCCATCTTCATTTTTAGTAATTACAAACAAGTCTGAAGTTTTTATCCTTTGGTCTTGGTTTAATAAACCTTCTTCTTCTGCCATAAAATTCCCTTCTAAAACTAGACTTCTATCATTCTTACAATTATCTCTTCAATTTTTCAATCAGGAGTTTTCGGGTTTGGTTGGGGTCTGCCTGCCCCTTGGTTTTTCTGGCTACTTGACCAACCAGAAATTCAACCACAGTTGTTTTTCCTTTTTTAAAATCAGTAACGGCCTGAGAGTTTTCCTTGATTACTTCATTAACAATTTTTACTAGTTCTTGGTCGGAAATTTTTGTTCTTTTTTCTTGTTCTACTAGTCTTTGGACAAATTCTTCTGGTGAAAGTTTTTCGAGTGCTAAGCGTTTGTTGACAATGACATTGGCTATTCCTCCTAGTGTCAATCCTTGATTTTTACCGACCCTAACCGTTTCCTCAAAAAAATGAGCTTTTTCTTGAGTCTCAATCAAAATTTCAGCGTAATCATCAGATAAGCCGTAATCCTTAATCATCCTCCTTTTCTTGTCTTCAGGTAGTTCGGGTAAAGAATTTCTTAATTTCTTAATTTCTTCCTCCCTCCATCTAATCGGTGGAATGTCTGGCTCAGGAAAATAGCGATAATCATGAGCTTCTTCCTTTTCCCTCTGTAAAATGGTGCTGTTTTTTGCTTCATCCCATCCCCGAGTGGTTTTATTACCAGGCTGTTTTTCCACCCCTGTCTTCTCTAACTCTTTTTGCTGACGCTGAATTTCATAATCAATCGCTTTTTGAACAAAACGGAAAGAATTGATGTTTTTTAACTCCACTAGAGGGGTAAAATAAGCTTTTTTGCCTTTGATTATTTTCAAGTTAATCGTTGGTTCACAACGCATCTGTCCTTTCTCCATATCCGCTTCGGAAATACCCAAATAACGAACCAATTGTTGAAGCTTCTGCAGAAAATTCTTCACTTCTTCCGCTGAATTAAAATCAGGTTCGGTAACAATTTCCACCAAAGGTACCCCTGAACGATTAAAGTCAATAAAGGTATAACCTTGTTGATGAATCAATTTGGCCGTGTCCTCCTCAAGGTGAACCCTTCTTATTCGGATAGTTTTGAGTTTTAAGTTTTCAGTTTTCAGTTTGAGCGAGCCCCTCTCCGCCAGCGGCAAATCATACTGACTAACCTGATAGCCTTTAGGTAAATCTGGATAGAAGTAGTTTTTGCGGTCGAACTTTGAGAAAAGAGGAATTTGACAACCGAGAGCCAAGCCGGTTAAAACTGTTTTTTCAATCGCTTTCTTATTAGGCACTGGTAAAGCTCCAGGTAACCCTAGACAAACTGGGCACGTCTGGTTATTCGGCACTTGGCCGAAATGAGCCGCCGGGCATGAGCAAAACATTTTGCTTTTTGTCCCCAGCTCAATGTGTATTTCCAGGCCGATGATAGACTCGTAAGACATAATCTTTTTTAAGGCTGATTATTCCCCCAGCCAATAAAATCAAGGCAATCAAAGTTAAAATCGCCACTGGTCCAAAAAGGTCGGCTAAACCAGCAACCACGAAAAGAGGCAGGGCCGCAGAAATGGCGACAAAAGCCCCTAAGGCGCCGAAAACCCGGCCGCGAACATCAAAGGGCGTATTCTCCTGCAGTAAAGTTTGGGCAGGGACAGATACCCAAACCATACTACCGCCTAAAATCGCCATCAGAAAAGAGGCGAAAAGAACCATCCCCATTCTCGGCGCGATTAAGGCCAAACTGATGATACCTAAAGAAGCCATAAAAATCCCGCTGGTGATGATAACCCTTTTACCTAGTCTTTTAATCGTTCTTTCGACAAGGAAAGCCCCAAGCAAAGCCCCAATTCCGGCCGGTAGAATTAAGAGAAGACCGGCATCTTTAATATCCATCAAAAGAACATCGCTGGCAAATGAAGGCAAGAGGACCACCGCTGAAGCGATAACAACCTGGGAGGTGACGTAAAGAATTATTGGAATCAGTACCTTAGATTCGTTTTTGATGAAAATATAGCCTTCTTTAATATCGGCGACAAAATCTTCAAAACTGGTTTCAATCGTCAAGCCTTTTTTGGGCTTATCCTTAGGCAGAAAGTAAACTGCTGTCGCGGCAATGAGATTAAACAAGGAGGC
>JADDYB010000169.1_pt1 | contig 20055 bp, 11 predicted proteins | sample 8641941 | NCBI WGS metagenome assembly JADDYB01 (sample SAMN16275377, study PRJNA637457) | freshwater sediment metagenome | isolation source: Lake Kineret sediment | place: Israel: Lake Kineret | collected 2013
TGACACTCCACACAAACGTTCTTGGAGAAAAGCCGATGCTCCATGAGAAATAATGGCATCACGTTCCATCTCACCAAACCTCTGTCCACCCTTTCTAGCTCGACCACCGGTAGGCTGGTGAGATAACTGCTTGATAGCTCCGCGAGATCGCATCTGAATCTTATCCTCGACATGGTGACGAAGAGTCTGATAATAGCAAGGACCTATGAATATCTCCGCTTCCAACGGTTCACCTGTAAAGCCGCTAAACATCCTTTCCTTACCGCTAGGGTTGTAACCGTATTGTCTCAGATTCTCCTTGAACTCTCTGATATTAAAATTACGAAAAGCAGTAGCATTTACTCGCTCGCCTCGGAAGGCTGCTATCTTAGAAGCTACAATCTCAATCATTTTGGACATTGTCATGCGAGATGGAATACAGTGAGGGTTAATAATTATGTCAGGTCTAATTCCAGAGGCAGTGAATGGCATATCTTCTTCTCGAAGAATCAAGCCTACAGTTGACTTTTGAGCGTGACGGGAAGCAAATTTATCACCCATGACAGGTTTTCGGATTTGACGGAGTTTGACTTTAACTACTCGCATCCCTTCAGGGTTAGTCGAAACCAAAACCTTATCTACGATACCCTCTTGTCCAACGCCTACAAAAGTGCTAGCATTCTCCACTCTGCCATTTTGAATGTTTTTACGAACTTTCCCAATAATACAATCTCCATCTCGAACAAAGGCTCCCAAACGCGCGATACCATTCTCATCAATAGCAGCATATCGTTCAATTGGTTCATCTTTACGAACTTCAGGGCGTGTGAACTCTTCAACGGTATGACGAGTTCTTTTTTGTGCACTCTTATATGATTTGTAGATAACCTGTCGGAACAATCCTCTATCTATCGAAGCCTTGTTCATAATCAATGCATCCTCTTGGTTATAGCCTGTATATGTCATAATAGCTACAATGACCATACTTCCAGCTGGTAATTCGTTCAACCCTAGAATCTCGTTCATCTGAGTCTCGAACAACGGGCGAGTGGGATATGCAAGGCATTTAGCAGTAGTATCGAAGCGAGTGCTATGTTGAGAGTGATAAATACCCAGAGCTTGCTTGCCCATACCACAGTTATGTGTGATAAATCCGTCTCCAGCTACAAAGGAATGTGTGTCCGATACCGTAGTAAAATCTGATACCATACATCCTTCAACTTCCTTGATGTTATCAATTGGTACAAAGACACATCCATTTTTAGCTGTTACATATTTCATCCATTCCTCCAATCGAATCATATTGGTTGGTGGATTAACGGCTGAACCCTTACGGTATTGCTTGCACATGTGTTGAGATACAGCTACTGTAATATCAAACATTTTAGCCAACTGCGGATGAGTGTATCCTTCATTGTAGTGCATGTCGTGTACCTTCCGTCGAAGTTGAGTTGTCTGCTCGATGATCCTTTGATAATACTTGAACCATTCCACTACCTTCAGGCTTTCAGAAGTTTTAGTAGTTGCGTATCTATATCCGATCGTATCCATATAACGAATCAGATTATCCCTAGAGCTAGAAATTTCCATCTCAATTCGATACTTATCATCATACCCTGGTAAGGCATTGATACGAGATATCTCGATCTTGAGATGCTCAAACAATGTTTTGAGTTGTTCAAACCATTTAAGTGATGAATCCAGATGTTCCTTGTGCTTGTGTTGTACAATTCTAGCCATATCATAGGTTGCTCCTCGCTTTGTCTCGTACTGTCGCGATGAAACATTGATCTTGCATCCATCACCACCCATGAATCCTGCAATATACTCTCTCTTGACTAGATCTGATCCATTCATAATCCAATCAGGGATAGGTATAGTGTTGTTTTCAGTTTTACGACCAACAACGCATCCGAGCAGCGTGAAAAAAGTTGCAAATGAACCATACCGATCGATAACCCATACATGGTGAGTAGTCTTAACTGTCTTATCAGGATTGTAAAAGACGTCTTCACGTTCTTGGATTTTATATGTTTCAAAGCCAAGCGCAGCCATGTCTTTGTTATAAAGTTCAGCATCATATTCGTGACCGAATGTGATTCGTGTACGAGGACTACGTTCGTCTTTACTCAACCCAACATGGCCATCGGCTCCCATAAACCCGATCATTCTAGCAATAACTGGTAGATTTGAATGATTCGATTTTAGAGGCAACAGACCGAGTTGACATAATTCATCCAAATGAGGTTCAATGAGAGACTGTTTGATATTCATTTCAGTAAGAAGCGAACGAGCATCATCGATATCAATCAAAACGTCATCAGTGTTTCTAGCATCATTTAGATGCTTTAGAGAAGGATATAAAGCTATATGATGAACATTAAGATTCAAATCTCCAGCATCCACCCATCCATGCAAAGTTAGAAAACCGTGATCGTGGGTAGCTCTAATAGTTCTTCCACTATGTGTTGCGATTTCAATCATCTTTTTATCTGATTTTCTCGAATCGACTGTAAAATGTGAATGAATCTTGGTTTCCGATGCTTTGAGTGTTACTGGATCGATTGTGATCACAGTGTCACCGTCTTTCAAAGATCCGATCTGTGTCTGTTTCCCCGAGAGGCCAAGGACACCGGTATTTGCGGGTATGCATTGATATGTGTTGCGAGGCGCTTGATTGTGATTGGCGAGAGGAATGACTGATGCTGCAATGCCAAGAATAGCTGTAGGATCCAACTCGCTATGAGTGTAAGGTGGAAGTTCTTGGATCTCTTTCAAAGCATTAGCTGCTTGACTGACAGTCTCTCTCGCGTCTTCAATAGTAGATCTTAACTTATCTACATTTCGAGTAGGGTCGGTTGCTAGTGTTCCATTAAGTTCTGCCTCCAACTGCGCAACTCTTTCAACTGAATCTTGATGTATTCTGAGGGCCTCTTCCAGATCAGCTTTTCTAGCATCAATATCATTAATTGTCTGAGCAAGTTGAATATACTCTTGTTCGAAAGCATCGATGTATTCAACACATCCCTCGTCCAATAACGTCTTCATGTCAGCGTTCCACAAGTTCTTATTCTTGATCACTAGCTCATTGTTAGCAGGATCAACAATCAATAGAGGTCGAGTGGGTCTAGCTCCGTCGGTGTAAATGTGCAAAAATCCGTCCTTAGTCAGGACTATTACAGTGTCTTTGTAGAAAATACTTTGACGACGAAGGGCTATGCAATATACTCGAAGAGATTCTCCAGCGCACCAACCTAGAAACTTCCCGTTCAATATCAGCGGGTTAGACAGCTGCTCAGTTGGTATTTTTGAGATATACGTGGAAATGTACTCCAGGATCTGATTCTCACCGCGTTCAAGACTGATATAGGTGGTCAGTGCAGTATTCTTAACTAGACCACATTGTTGTCCTTCTGGAGTTTCTACAGGACATACATACCCCAACTGACTCATCTGTACTAGGCGTACTTTCAACTGTTTAGCCTTGCGATTGGTAGGAGTATTAATTTTAGTAAGATGAGACCAGACAGCCAATTGAGCATCGCGTTTCAAAGAGTCAGTGATGTTCTCTTTCGCCATATATGAACCTTGAACACCCCAATTGTTGGCAGTAAAGGAGCTAACAAAATTATCTGTAACAAAGGATGGATCGATTTCGCGCTTAACTGCTTGAAGTCCTTGCAAGCCCTTCGTATCGATAGAATCTTGAGCTCGTGACACTACTTCACGCCAAATATTGCCAAACAGTTGCTCCAAAGATCGCCCAGCCGATTCGAGTCTCTTATTACCCCAATTATCACGATCATCCAACTTTCTCACGCCAATTAAATACTCTGTAAAACGAGAAATCATAATCGAAAGCATGTAAAGCTTTTGAGTGATACTTTCAGGAGGAATATGAGTAAACAGCTCATTCTTCAAGTCTTTCATGATGCTGCTCTGCTTGAGGCTGTATTCCATGTCACCGAGACCTTTGTTCTTGGCGATGTACTCGATATCATCGCCGACTTGAGCAAACTCGACAAATGTAGGTTGAAGTTGAACCCAGATTTTCTTCAGATGTTCTCTCTTGGTAAAAAGAGAAATCATCTGCAGGATTTGATTAGGATCTTTCACTCCCAACATACGATAAATCTGAAACACTGTCACCGTATTACCAACCTTCCCAGTTTGTCCTTCAGAACGTCCCATGAAAGGAAGATGAATCTCTAGAGCGTTATTCTTCTTTCCTTTAACAATGGTTACGTTGGAAGAACCAACGATCGTGTTACAAGTCATTTTGCATACAACATCACCTTTGGAGGTAGAGTTGAAAATGAAGATGCGATTAACTCTCAACTTTTCCTGAATCAGGACAATTCTTTCAGCACCCTTGATGATAAAGTAACCAAGAGGATCCTTTGGGCATTCGCTCATCTCAATACGCTCTCGTTCCGTTTTCCCTCGAAGATGGCACAAGACTGATCCAAGCATAACTGGGAACCTACCAAGAAAGGTAGTGATCTTTTCTTCTTGAGAAGTTCCGCGATTCAGAATCAAATCAATGTATAGCTCCGAGGCATATGTATAACCATTATCGCGAGCCATTTGAGGAGTCAACGGTATCCAAGAATTGTCAGATGTAGCGATACGAGGTTTAAAGAACATAGGGTTAGTTGCGACAACTTCTCCTCGCGGAATGCGAAAGGTTCTACTAGAGAGTTGCTTCTTGACAATATTGATTACCCAATTGTCAAAGATTTCGAGATGGGAACCTAAAACACCTTCCAATTCGAAGTAGGTTTTCAGTAGCTTTCCTTGTACATCTATGACGATTTCACCTGGGATCTCGGGGTCGGTAAACTCGATAGCTTCCGTCTTCTTAACTATAGGTGAAACAGCAACTATTTTATTTACGGGATTGTCGATTGGTTGACCATCCATTTTAATCATTGTGTTATAAATAATAGAGAAATTGGTACTTTTGAATTTCAATTTCTAATCATTTTTATTCCAAAAACCTCACAAAAGAGAAGATAAATATTATAAGTCAATTTCTATATCTTGACAATAGAAATAATTTAATAATATCATATTATCTAAATATTATTGTTTTTGTCTGTGACTAAATAAATGTTATAGTTATTAGCTATAACATTTAATTATATAAATTATTAAACTGCAATATTAGCTCCTATTAGTGCAGTCCAAGCTACAAAATATCTCACTGACTGATTATTGTCCCCTGCCATAAGTATTGCTGATTTATTGACAGCGGAAAGTGATGGATCGAATGTAAACGGTGCACCAGTATTAGCTCTATATGATAATGATTGACCAAGAGTAGTTGGTAAAATGAAAACAACACCATTAGGGTTTGTTTTATATCCTTTCACAAAAACATAAACATCTGTATCTCCTGTAGTCTGACCACTTGCAGTTATTTGTATATTAACGATAATAATTTGATTTGGTCCAACAGGGGGAGCATTTGGAGTAGTTGAAAAGTTGAGTATAGGTAAGGCGTTCCCTGTTGCTGGAACAGTTACATCGACCCAGCCTTGGAAAGTCCCTGTAATTTGATTTAAACTACTCTGCGTCACCTGACATGGTGGACCTGTTGGACCTGTTGGACCTGTTGGACCCGTACAGCATGGACCTGTTGATCCTGTTGGACCTGTGAATCCAAAACCAGTTGGCCCTGTTGAACCAGTAGCTCCAGTGAATCCAATACCAGTTGGTCCTGTGAATCCAAAACCTGTTGGCCCTGTTGGCCCTGTACAACAAGGTCCAGTTGGTCCGGGAGGACCTCCAGCAGGTCCGGTCGGACCAATTGGGCCAGTAGCTCCAGTAGGTCCTATAGTTCCAGGTAACAAGAATTCAACGCTCCATGGTTTCCCCTTAGTATCCGTCTTGTATGAATAGATACTTTGACTGCAACAATCCAAGAATTTGTCTCCTGGAACTAAATCACATTCTGAAGATAAAGTTACAACTACACAAGTGCTAGTAGCACTAACATTCAATAATCCGGAATGAGGTATATTACATGCATTTACAAGAGATCCGGGACATTGAACAAATAAAATTTCATTGGTATTAGTATCTAAATAGTAATACTGTAAATCTCCTACAAATATCTGAGAAAAATTAGAGCCTATTTTCTGTAGTAATACTCCACTAGTTGTAACTAAATAATAATCACCTTCATTATAACTAGCAGGGTTTGGACTAGGATTGGTACCAGCATCACCTTTATACTTAATACATCCACTTATCCATTTAGTTCCTTTATTAAAATCCAGAGTACATTCAACCGTCCATAAACATTCGCATGCAGATTGACAAATAAGTGCAAAAATGCGACCACTATTAGAATCGATAATTCTATCGCCTTTTCTTAAGTTGCAAATATCCTCTATCTTGGTTGCAACGCCGTCACTCCTACTAGAGTCGGTTTTAACTGGGTCAACATACCAGATTCTACCTAAGTTAGTAAATTCTGTCCATTCAAAATAGTAATACGGGCCATCTTTTGTAGTATTAACCATATCCCAAAATTTAGGTTGAGGTTGACCCGTAGAAATATGTAAATCCGCATCTCCACCATAATCTAAGAAATAAGTCCCTGCTTTTAATTCAGGGACTTCGAGAGGTAATGATATTCCACCGATTCCTTCATATTTAATACAAATACATTTGAGTTCATTACCTCTTTCACTACAAGTGAACTGCCATAACCTTCCACCATTGTATTCTATCAATTCAAACATATTATTGTGTACCGAATCAATAACCTTATCCCCTAATTTAAGTCCGGGATTTTTAACGGTTAATAATTCTCTACTGCCAGGGCTAGTTGTAGTTCCAGGAGTTACATACCAAATATATCCATAATTACTCCCGGGGCTACAACAATCTAGATATTCAAAATAGTAAAAAGGTTCAATGGGACCAACGGGACCTTTCCAAGCGGAATCTCCAGCATTCCCCGACCCTCCCGTTGATTTCCACAATTCTACGCCATATACAGGAGTTGTTAGATCCCCTCTCTGTAAATAATAGACACCTACAATATGACCGGGAGCTGTGTATGGAACAATTTCAAATTTGTCAGGGCATAATGACATAATGTCCGGTTGAAAAGTACTACCAGTGCAACCACCTTCAGGAATGCCTGAAGATGGTACACCGGCGCCACCAATACCATAGTAGTAAATATTGAGACAATCAAGACTGTTACCTCCTCCTCCTCCCCCTTGACTGCATCCATAACACGAGGGAGTCCATCCAACAACACCGGCTCCTTTAGGACCAATAGCTTGACCGTATGTATAGAAAGTAGATGTTTTACAATCCAAAAATTTATCCCCTGGTAACAAGTTACACACTTGATTCAAATAATTAACATCGGGGGTGGTTGTACCAACTAATCCATTACCAACGTCCCATTCATTACAGGCAGTATTTTGCGATCCCTTTTGACGAATATAGTAAAGATCTATAGTTACATATCCAAATTTATCAATAATTTGATTGGCGAAGTAGTATTCAGTTGGAACGTCTGTTACATGAACCCAAGCTCCTTGTACTAATCTAAATAATTGTGCAGTGTTCAATAATACATAGTCACCATTTTTAAATGCTGCTACTGACGGTAAGCTAGATTCTCCGGTGTAGGTTCCACGATATTCTATACAACCAGTCAAAAATTTAGTCCCGCGATCTAAAATGCAATCTGCATACCACAAACACTCACATGCATCTTTACATAATAGAGTGAAAATACGACCAGTCTTTGAATCAATAATCCTATCCCCTGCTTTTAAGTTGCAAATTACCTCAATTTTATTAACGCGACCGTTTATTCTAGATGCAGCATTTTGAGGTTGTTCAACATACCAAATTCTTCCCACATTGCCGGGAGAAATAGATGGTACTCCTGTAACTGATTCAAAGAAGTAATAAGAATTGTTAGGTTGAGGAATAACTCCAGACCAAATTACATTAGTATCTCCATTCGAGACGTATAGACGTGCATCGCCGCCATAATCTAGGTAGTAAATATCTTGAACAGGGAATGGAATTTCAAAATCAGCGCTTTTGGGGGGAGAAATGCCGCCAATACCGTTAAACTCAATACAAATGCACTTAATACTATTACTCTTTATATCACATTGAATTTTCCAGTAGTATTTCTTACTTGTGCTGTCATATACTAAATTAAATACATTACCATATATGCTGTCTATTATGATACCGTTATTTAACAATTCAGGATACATTTCTTGAATAAGAACGCGAGATGCTATCTCCGTACCCGAACCCGGAACAACATACCAAATGTAACCCCAATTTTGTGTATCTCCACAACATCCTTGCCTTTCAAAGTAATAATACGGTTTTCCCGGATGGATAGCTAACCACGCCGGGTTAGCGTCTCCAGCAGAACCGGGGCCTCCCATACCACCAGGGTTTCCAGTAGATTTATATAATTCTGCGTCATGAACTGTTAAATCGGTGGGTCCTCTAGCTAAGAAATAAATATCGGTTAGATAATCGTTCTCAGCAATGATCGGAGAGAACCCATAGGGAACACACCCGCTATTGTAATGTCCATCAAAGTATCCTGTAGTTCCAGTGCATCCAGTTATTCCATACGGAGGATCTGATGGACCACCTAAACCATAATATATTATTTCGATACATTTCATGTTATTTCCAGTGCCAGTGGGTCCACGTGGACCTTTTGGTCCAGTAGGTCCTGTAGAACCTACGGACCCTCGAGGCCCTTGATCGCCTCTATCTCCTTTTAGTCCTTGGGGTCCTCGAAGTCCTGTAGCTCCCTTCGGTCCCTGACAACCAGGATATCCTTGTTTACCTTGATCACCCTTATCACCTTTGGGCCCTTGCTTTCCCTGAACTCCAGCCGGACCTCTTCTTCCTTCTTGACCTCTTGGTCCACACGGCCCTGGAGGACCTGGACAAGGTTTAGGTTTAGGTTGGCATGGATCACATTTAGTTTTGCAATGTTTTATTTTAGGATCACAACTGATGCTACTTAAACTAGTAATACTGTCGCAGTTTTTACTATCCTTATCGCAACTATCTTTACTACTATTACATTGATTAGATGTAGATTCACAGCTAGATGGATCATCATCAGAAAAATCCAATTTGTTATAATGATGTCTACGCATTTACTTTTGCATAATAAATCTTTTTATTTATCGACAAGTACAAATAAAAATAGAAATTATTTCGAAATTACTTCAAAATGTATAATTAATGTACAGATTTTAACTAGAAATTAGCTAAATATATTTTCATAAATACCTATTGATTAATTGTTATCTTTCTAATTGGATTTATCAATTCCTTTTTAATGACATATTTCCCTTTTAGATCATATAGTAAGATACATAAAAGAGAATGACTCTGATTCTAGGAAGGAACACATTGTTATTTATGACTATTAAATAATTTATCGAACCAATCTAACTGTTTAGAATCTTGACAAATCTCTGTGTAAAATCTATCTTTATATCGCATACGAAGAACAGGACCCTTTCTAGGCTCTTCAGTTGTTTTAATTACTTTAAAATTGACATTAATTCCTTTCTTTCTCAACTCATTGATTTTCTCTAGCTTTTTAACTGCTGCAATCGAAGCAGAATCTCCTCGAATAGTCAATTTAATTAGCTTATCGGTAGGAGGTTCATATGTATGTATTTCTTCAGGAGTAATATAAACAATCGCCCTTTTAATCAATCCTAAATCTATTCGATCCTCATTCCAACTTATTTTGCTGTCACTATTATCAAACGTAAATAATGATACTGTTTTATCATCCTTATCCCCAAACGCATGTTGCATCGGAGTTCCAACATAGATTAAATTAGTTTGTAAACGATCGTAATCGTGAACGTGACCACTGATTACTAATGGATGATTAATATCCCATGGATCGCCAGCTTTCGATTCGATCATACCCATTTTAGCGTTGAGAAATTCTTGATGACAAAAAATAGATGTGGTATTGAGAAGAGGATCTTTAACACCTTTTTCTTCATGAGTTAGAGTAGACATGAACAAACTAGGAAATACATATGGAACAAATAAAAAGCGATGGCCAGCTATGTTGGTATCTAGAACTTTATCATCGACCACGTAAGTATTAGGCCATTGTTTCATTGCATTGAAGGCATGATCATCTGTTAAATAAGTAGAATTATTAGGACGATCATGATTACCGATGATAACAAAGGTCGGTGATATTTGAGATAGTTGTCTAACCAGTTTCTCAGCTCTCATGAGTGGACTAACATGAATTTTTTCATGTGTATGTAATATGTCTCCCAATAGCACTATAAATTTAGGCTTAATATGTTCAGCGATTTTAACTAATTTGTTAGTCATATCATCAGATTCTGGAACATTATTTACTTTAAAATGGGGGTCGCCAACGCACAATACCTTGATCGACATACTTTTACATTTAATGTTAACAGTCTGAATGTAATCAAATTGTCTGAAATATTAGATTATATATCCAATATTTATATTTTTCAAAAATAGATATTATAAGAATTTTATATCTATAAAATTAATAGTTATCTGATAGTCAGTGTCTGGAAATATAACTAAAAATCCATTGGTATTAGCATAATTAATCATATTTTCTAATGATAGATCACCAGATGAAATCAATTCTACAACATATTTTGTAATTATTTTAGAAGTAGGAACATAAGGGTTTTTATTATGTTCCCACAATTCAATAAGTTTATGAACTTCCTCGTGATCTTCTTGAGTCTCATATTCCATCATTCTCATCCAGTTGAAAACAGTTGATACAATTAGATTATACTTAGTTGTGATAAAATCTCTTTTTGCTATATTCACATCATTATATAATAATATATTATAGGGTCCATCTCTCGTAGATAAAATAGCAGCCCATTTTCTGATTCCATGGAGATATTTATCATCAATAAACTTAAGATTACGATTGTAACCTTCGACGAGAGCGTTTTCATTTGGATTATTATCCAGATAAGCTTGATGAGCAAATCTATTTATCAAATTAAAAACCCGACCATATCTATCTCTAAGGTTATAACTTCCTTGGTCATTGTATGGAATATAATAACGATAAACTTGTTTTTCTTGCGGTACTTGAATTTCCAGTTTAGCCGGGGGTAATGTTTTAGATGTACGGACAATAATATAAGCTCCGTCTATCTGATTAGCATGCTGTTGAAAATTTACTAGATCATAAGTATTAGTCTCGAATACTATCGGATTTAACATCACACCATCATTAAATCTTAATTCAATAGTATATTTGGTAATATTTTGTTGCCTTAAAAAATTATCAATAGTTTGTTTGAGCTCAGCTATAGTAGTAGTTAGTTTTGCTTCTAATTTAGCTACAGCAACATCATCCACATAGATATTCATTTTAAATCTATATTTTAATTTTTAATCTTAGAAAATAAAACAAAAAGTGATTATATAAATATGTTGTTTTATCAATAACAAATACTCATGTTTGTGTTGCTCGGGTTTATTAGTTTTATTTCCATTATCGAACTCACTTCGGCGAAAGTCGGATATAAGAAAGTATGTACTCCACAGGGAGTATGTGGTCAGTGCGTATCTAATGCAGACTGTCCTGGATCAACTCCCTATTGCGATACCAATACTCTAACATGTCAAAAATGTGTTACTGATATTCACTGTCGTCATAATGGTGATTGCAACAGCACATGCAGAAATTTTCAATGTGTGGCAGGGAGTGTAGTTTGCGACTCATTAACTGAAGTATGCTACGAAAGACAAGGATTATGTTTGACTAAATGCAATTCTAATTCTTTCTGTCTAACGATTCCTTATGTGCTTCACTATCCTAACAACGGTGTATGCGATATCAACGGGACCAAAAAATGTTATGATTGTCTCAGTACATCGGATTGTAACCCGCAAGCCAATATCTCTTGTGGTTCACAATGTGCATGGTCTCAGGAAGGTCTCGAATACTTGTGTATTAATAGTGATACTTGTAAGAATGGAAAATCATGTACATTGACAAATTCATTCTATATATGCAGTAATTCTTCATCGAATCTAATGGGGGTTTATAACTATTTTCTACTAGCGGCGGTGTTGCTAGCTGTTGCCGTATAAAGAATTATATTATGTTATAACATAACGTAATATAATTTAAGATTGAACGCCTATGGGAAGTAAGTTGGACATATTTTTTTCGAGTTCATCATCATTTTCATCCTGAATCATTGTAGGAAACATTAATTTATGCAGTGGTGTAGTTGTTACATATGTTTTAAATACATCACTTTTATATAAGTCTCTTACATCAGTAGAATTCATTACATCGGGTCTTAACATCCAAGTCATTAACTGTTTTAGTGCAATATCATCCGATCTAAGTGAATGAATATTAAAAGCTGGACTATAAGGTGGTATTTGAATACCATTGTCAGGATTATCTCCGATATATCCAGCGTAAACAGTATTTCTATCATCAATAATAAAACTATTATCTAACCTCATATATTTAGAAAGTCCTGGTACATTTTGAATCATCTTTGTAAGTGGTTTGACAATCAGATTATTAGATGTTCTCTCACATTGGTCATAAGTGTATACAACATGTGGCCTTCTAATATCTTTAAACAGAAAGTCTACTATCGCGTCAACGTATTTTCTCTTTCCAGCCGACCAAACTATTACCACTTTGAAATATGCGAAACATGATACTAAAAATTCTTTGACATGAGGTCGGAGAATACCCCAGATAATAGTCTTTACACCTTCTCCTTTTTTATAAACTACATCATCCAAGGTAATTTGATAAGTACGTCTACGCAAATCTATCAGATTGGGGTCAGTCATAATTTCAAGTTCCTTTAGCTGCTCCATATTTTCGTTGGAATGAACAAGGGTCTCATCTAAATCCAAAACTATACACTTATTTGTAAGCGATTTGAAAGGAATCCCATCTAGGGCAGTTTTGTAAAAAGAAGCCATTGAAAGATTATTTTTCAACAGATAGAAATTTTTTGATCGTTATATTATTTATAAAAAGTATTTTAATCTCTAATTTAGGAATTATATATCCGTATGATTTAAAATATCGTTATATTTCTTATCTAAGCGTTAAAATATATAAATAATATGTACATTATAATGTACATATTATTTATTTAAAAGTAAGTAAATATTTGAGTTGTTGGAGGTCGGCTACCATATTATCTCTGATAGCAGCTAATTCGCTACTCAGATTTCCACTGCTTAGTTGGAGTAAAAAATTAACCATGTCATCAAGATGAGCAACAACATTGTTATCGTTAACGGTATTAAATCTGATAACAACTTCATTATTAGTTAGACGACCATTAGCTCCTTGCCAAGCCTCCATAAATAGATCCAAGTTTGCTCCATATTTTATCAAATAGGCATCGGCTGCTTTGTGAGCTCCATAACTTTTAGTTTGGAAATGGTACATTTTCATAGTCAACTGATGTTGGAAGAATCCATTAACAACGCTCATTTCTATTTTGTAAACAGAAATGAATATTTTAATTTGTTTCGATTTAATTTATATTATCATCTTGAATAAAATATTAGTAGAATACTGATATAAATACAATTTAATATATATAATATATTTACATATTACATAAAAGAAGATAGTTTATGAGTTGGTTTTCAGACGAACATAAAAAGCTTTACACGCAAGCTTTAGGAGCATTATACGAGGATGTAAAATCTGGAGCAAGTGCATTAGTAGATGGTTCGGGGAAATTAATAATTAATGGTTATGGGAAAATACGAGATGGAGTTGTATATTTGGATAAAAAATATAATTCAGAGGATACTAATAAAAAAGTTACTATTGATAGTCCTAAAAAAAATACAACCGAAAATGATACTAGCGAGATTGATATAAGTGAAGATATAGATGATTATCTGATAGAAATAGGTAATACATGTCCAGATGTATTGGTTAGATTGAATAAAGATCATAATCATATTATGAAAATATGGGTGATCGAGGACAACGGAATTCTCAAACCGGTCAGAGGAAAAATAGAATCATATCAATATATTAGTAAATTAATTCATAAATGGTTTATTTACGAATCTAGAAATAATCTAGGATGTAAATGGTATCCTAGTGAAGATTTATATACTGCTTATCGAAATTCATCGAGTAGATTAAATCCAATGGACGACATAGTTTTTAGATATACACAACAGGGTTACAAACCGTTTCATTATCATCCTCTATTTTGATTATCGAAATTGACTTTTCTAAATGTTAATGGATTAATGGAAAAGATTAATGGATGGCGAAATATTATTTCGCTTTTATATATTGATATTGATGATAGCTGCTATTATTAAATCAGTATATCAGTATATTGAAGATGTAAGAATTTACGATCATCACGCAGAAAAGATAAATAATGAAATAGAAAAATATATAGACTTTGATAAGATAGAATTAGAATTTGGAGAATCTGAAATAATATTATAATCATTAATATATTACCCGTTGGTAATATGTTAATTGGAAAAATAATAATAAAATATAACGATTATTTATAGGCCTTGAAGATTGCACGCAGGTGGAGATAAAGGTTGGGTATTGAATATAATAAATCCTGGATCGGGATCTCCAATTAAAAATTCTTTAACAGTTAATTGCTGTCCAAGAATAGGAGTACCTCCGGTAACCCCATAGTGTAGGCATAGAGCTTTATCAGTAACTCCTCTTAAACACATTTTACCTTTAGAACTATTAGATGAATCTGGAACAAAGATCCAAGTAGAATCGATTACAGGCCCAGTTGAACCAGTAACTAAAGGATCTCCAGATTTTGGCGTTGCTGTTGTATTAACGGTAAGATATTTACTATTCTCATTTGTCTCCCAGGAAGCTATTAAATAGCTTCCTGTTGCTCCGGATACAGTCCCGGTTACTCCTGTAGAACCGGTTACTCCTGTAGAACCGGTTACTCCTGTAGAACCACTTACAGATGGTGTGATAGATCCTGTTCCGCCAGCATATTCCCATGAATATCTCGAACAAACATTAAGAAAGAGTCCAGTTGGTCCATTTGGTCCAGTTGGTCCTTTTGGATCATGTAGTATTACAATCTTATTTATATCATTAGTTACAGCATATTCAGGAGTCCCTGTTGATGTTACCATACTAATTTTAGTATAATCTGATGGTGGTGGTAGTGGACTTACTTGCCCAGGAGGAGGTGGCTGCTTTTTGCCTGGTCTGATTTTGACAAAATACCAAATAATCAAGAAAACTCCTCCTCCCAATAATAGAATTAATAGTAGAATTAAGAGCCAGCCCAAGGCATTCATTAGTTAATTTTCATATATTTATTTTTATATATTTATTTTTAATTTTCAAACATTCTAAAAATCTTTCAACTCTTTTTCTTTTCAGTACAATAGGTATAAATATGTTTAACCTTCATTATAGAAAAAATGATATATCAAAAAAGCATGATTTTAATCAGGGAAACATATTAAAAATGACTCTCTATAACTATAGTTTTAGCATTCTCTCTGATGTCTCCACTCATAAAACTAAAATGCTAAATGTGGACCGTATTTTGCCACTATTTTAACTGGATATTTTGTTTGTGTGTTCCCTATATTCTCGCTAAGAATTATACCTCTTGAAAAATTTTGAAGAATCTCCTAACCTATAAACATGTTTTACTTCTTACTATTTTTAAGGTTGAATAGAAAATCATTTTACCATAATTATGTAATATATTTTGTTGGCCAACAAAATATATTAAAGAATAGTAGTTCTCTTTTTCCAATTTGCTGTTTGTGTTTGTAAACGTGTTGGTGATCCTAAATATTGTGCAGGAAGATCGTCTCTAGTTGCAGGAGGTAATCCAGTCACTGGAGGCATGTCAGCTACCGGAGGGAGTCCAACTACTGGTGCTGTTCGCTGAGGTTCTTGTTGTTGCGGTCTATCAGGAGATCTACCTCTTCCTTCAGTCTTACCTCTACCATCATCCCTGTAACCACTTCTCCCTCGTCCCTCCGTCCTTCCACCTTCTCGGTGACCTCCCCTTCCTCTACCCCGACCACCTCTACCTTCTCTACCTTCTCTACCTTCTCTACCTTCTCTACCTTCTTCTCTAGAGCCACCTCTTCCTCTTCCTCGTTGCTTCTGTTGCTCTAAAAATTGCCTAAATCCTTTTCGCTGCCTATCCAGTTCAGCCATCTCTGGATCACGAATAATTACCACATTATTTGCTTGACTATATATCATAGCCCGCTCAACTGTAAACATTGTAGTCGTATTAACTGCCTCGATAACCCTGACCGGCTCGACAAATGGAATTAAAACAATTCCTTGCCAATCGGCATTCTTGCCATCTCTTTCAATAACAGCTGTCTCAGGATACATATCTGCTATCGGACTATCCTTAGTCATTAAATGTGTTACTTCTCTAGGCAATAAATTCTTAGACTTAAGCGGTAATACTGATAATAGTTGATGAATTGGATTTAATACTACTTGACCTGCATGTGCCATATACCCTTTGATGGTTTTAACTTGTGTCAAAACAGAAGCCAGATCTGATAATAAAGGTGTATGATGATATCGGTAAACATAATCAGAGTTGATTGCTGCTGTTCCTTTAGAATAGTAATTATAAACCCATGCCATTCCGATTAGATATTGATGACACATGTCAACAACCTTATCCATGGTAACACCAAAATTATATTCAGGGAGCAGATATCTGGCAATCGCGAAATCTTGGCCTCGAGGCGTCAAAGCATTTTGATACCATGCTCCACGAAACGTATTGTAGTCAAAGACGGTCTCAAACGTGATCTTTTTCCCAACGATCATAGCTCCGCCTTCCTCAATTTTTTCTGTTCTCTTTGCCGCTGCAATAAGCATGCGAGATGGGTATTTAACATCTCTAATCGATTCAGCTTGGAGGAGGCGAGGTTCTTCGCTAGCTAAATTCGTTAGATATGTAGTTATACCATCCCAGTCAAGATCAGTCCCAGTCGTTAGAGATTTACCTGTTTTCTTATATACTTCCATCAAGGCGATGATGGCTCCATCTAGATTTTCAAGAGATGGCATGTGTGGTAGGAAATCGTTACCAATGGTAAAGATCATAATCACAAAATCACTAACTGCTGTTGGAGTTTTAAGTTCCTCTTTTAGTGCCTCTTTCAAACTCTCGATATCGATAACGTCGCTAATATCTTCTCTCATCAAAGAGATTTGAGAAAGAGGAGCAATCAAGCTTAACATGATAAGATCAGCATCCATACCATATAGCACATGAGAACCATCACCAGCAATTTCTCCGGATCGCATCAAATCCAAAATTTTGTGCTCTCCTTCTCCAGGAACCATGTGAGAGGAATATATAACTTTGGGGGGTAAAGTGGATTGATACGAGATGATCCATCTCTGCAGGTAATTATCTAGACGAATCATGAAATCAGTCCCGGGTGTGATACAATTTGGATCAAAAACCACCTTATCACTAGACTCCATTGCCGATCTAAATCTCCTCTGTCTTTGTTGAGAAATTTTACCTTGCGGTGCTACTCCATCAATTGCTATGACAAGAGTCTCTTGAGGCCTGACCTGTGTTATGATTTCTTGCAGTTTAACAGAAATAGCATTGTAAAATTCCGCTTCTAACATTCGAGGATCAGCCTTTTCAATCAGGCTGCGTCTGCGTGGATCATTGTGATCTCCGTAGGCGTAAACCAATTGAGCACACTGATGAATAATCCCGTTGGCGTCTAATGAAAATGTAGATACATATTTTGGAACGCTTCTTCTCAGAACGCCCCTGTAACCCTTGTCTCTTAACCACTTATAAAAATGTGGAATGCCCATGAAAATGTATTTTAATATACAGTTAATTATCTAAATAATTTTAGTTTTCATTATTCATTTTTTAGCAAATATCATTCGATTTAAATGATTCAAATGATACATATATTACATTATATTTTTATTTAAAAAATATCCTAATCATTTCTATATTTCTTTATAATTTCATTGAAATAATAATAATTGATTGCATTTTTTTCTACGCTTTATTCGTCAAATTAAAAATTTATGAATGTCGATTGATGAAAGTTCTTTTTCTAGAAGCCCTGAGAGTGAAATTCCTCCTATAGTTACTCCTATTTTATATAATATACAAACAAAACAAAAAGGGGTAAATACTATCACACTAGATAAAAAACTTGGAAAAGGTGGATATGGTACAGTCTATCTTTGCCGTAATGAAAATAATGAAGAATTAGCTGTTAAATGTATTAAAACGAAGGATTTAGGAATTCCTTCTCTTATCGAAGCATCTATAATGTCAGTAATACAACATCCCAATTTGGCTCAAGCTCTTAAAATTCACTCGACGCCACAAAAATTATACATTGTTCAAGAATTGGCAATATCAGATTTACGAGTCTATCGTTTAAATCATCAAATTCAAGAAGAACTCTGCTATCAATGGGTTTATGATATTGCGCAAGGAGTATCCTGCCTTCATCGACACAACCTTATTCATGGTGATTTGAAGGCTAGTAATATACTTATATATGCCGGGAATAAAATCAAAATCGCCGATTTTACATTAAGTACCAATAAAAAGTGGAATAATAATTATAGACCTTGTACTCCTACACATCGCCCATTAGAAGTATGGCTCGGAGATAAATGGGATGAAAGCTTGGATATATGGGCTTTCGGGTGTACTATATTTGAGATAGTTTACGGTGCTACTTTATTTGTGAATCAAAATAGAGATGCATCTATTAATGCATTAATAGATTGGTATAATTATTTACCTAGGCAGTACCGTTCGCCAGATTTTTCTGTATCCAAACGTGAAGTATTTCATTACACATTTAGTTTACCATCGTCATTTAATATCTCTAATCCTCTAAATTCGTTGATTTTATCAACGTTAATAATATCACCTAGAGGTAGACCAACTATAGATGAAATAATGAAAAACGAAATATTTAATGGACGCTCTCCGGTTCCATCCACGGTCATAAGTACTCCTGTTACTGTGTTATTACCTAAAACGGAAACTAAAGTAAGAAAAAGTTTAAGTAATATTTTAACTAACAAGTTTACGATAGAATTGGCATATGATTTATATACTAGATTGACAGGAATGATCAATGCCAACGATAAAATCAAACTTATTACATGTGCTTGGATAGCTCATAAAATGGTTGAAAGAGAAAATATTACTTTAACTCTATTACCATTCGAATTACATGAGATACTACAGATGGAAAGAATAATTTGTAACTATCTTTCTTACAGATTATATTGCAAATCAACTCAAGTTGTATTTAGAGAGAACAAAAAGCAAAATAAGAACTTTATTTTTTTTTCTGAAAATTAACTTTTTTTTTCAGTTATAAATGGAGCATTACATAGATAAAACATCTGAATCTTCGGAACATTATAGGCGTGAAGACTGCCCGAGCGAAAGTTGTTCATCAACAGATTACAGTAAAAAGAAGAAGTGTAATAGCTGTGAAGACTGCCCGAGCGAAAGTTGTTCATCAACAGATTACAGTAAGAAACAAAAACGTTATCATTTATCTAAGCGCAAAAATAAAAAATCTAAAAGTAAGGAGAAACCCTCAAAACTACCAGACCTTCTTCAAAAATTAGTACCAGTTCAGCAACCAAAAATTGAGACTATTACCGATAAGGTTGAAACAAAGACACATGTAGAAATACCTCAAAATTTAGGAACCGGAGAAACTAGTACCGAGAAAGTAGAAAGAGTAGTAAAAGAAGCTGTTGCTAAGGCAGTCGAGACTACTCTCTTAAAGGTAGAACAAGCTGTATCAGTTAACAATCGTAATCCTATTATCATAGAAACTCGTGGATCTGGTGGACATAGAGGTCACGGTAAAGGATGTAAATGTTGCAGTTGTAGTAGCTCTTCTAGCAGTTGTAGTAGCTCTTCTAGCAGTTGTAGTAGCTCTTCTAGCAGTTGTAGTAGCTCT
>JADDYB010000170.1_pt1 | contig 20037 bp, 19 predicted proteins | sample 8641941 | NCBI WGS metagenome assembly JADDYB01 (sample SAMN16275377, study PRJNA637457) | freshwater sediment metagenome | isolation source: Lake Kineret sediment | place: Israel: Lake Kineret | collected 2013
ATCCTTGAGCAGGCGCGGAAGGTGGCCCAATTCTTGCGAGGAGAGGGGTCTTACACAGGGTTTTATTTGAGGTGGTGAGGTGGAGGCCGATATTTCTGTATGGGACGTTGCTCAGTACGTGTACTGTCCCAGGAAAGTTTACTTCTACAAAACGCTGGGGCTGCCTGTGATATCGAGGAAAAAGATGGAGTACGGTAAAGAGGAGCACGAACGGGAACACAGAAGGGTGAAGGAAAGACGATTTCTTTATGGAGTTGATAGAGATGAAGTGAAAAGTGTTCACCATGACCTGTACCTTGAAGATGAGGAAATTGGACTTTACGGGCAGATTGACACCGTTGTGGAACTTAAGAACGGAGAGATGCTCCCTGTTGAGGTGAAGTATTCTGACTTTGATCAGATATTTGAGAACTGGAAAAAACAGCTCCTGGGATATGGTTTGCTGCTTGAAAAGAGGTTTGGAAGAACAGTGAAAAGAGGGCTTTTTTACTTCCCCAAGCAGAGAACGCGAAAGATCGTGGAGTTCACTGTGGAAGATAAGCAATCGATCTTGAGAGATGTGGTGAGGATTCGGGAGTTGGTCAAATCAGAGAGAATGCCACGGGGAAGAGACAGGTGCGGGTACTGTGAGATGAGCAGGTTGTGTAAAGGATGAAGTTTATGGGAGAAGTCTTCATCACTTCTGTTGCTCCGCCTTTCACATCACAATCCCTGGGAGCGTGCCCCTCTTTATAAAGGGGGTGACGACTTTTCGATGGGCACGCGGGTAGGTTGGAAGGGGGTGTGGAAAAGTTTATAAAGGGTGGAAAGAAAGGAATTTGTCCGCTGTTTCAAAGGCGATACTCGTAAAATGAGGATTGAAAGCAGCCGCTGTCCCATCTGGGGAAGTGACTGACTCAGTTTCAAAGGCGATACTCGTAAAATGAGGATTGAAAGCTTCTTCCCACTTGTTGAGGTCCAAACCGTACCTAGTTTCAAAGGCGATACTCGTAAAATGAGGATTGAAAGAAACCCTGGTTACCGCTGCCTCAGCCTCATCTAGACGTTTCAAAGGCGATACTCGTAAAATGAGGATTGAAAGATTCCTGCGTCGAGAGAATCGCTGGCAATTGTGAAAGTTTCAAAGGCGATACTCGTAAAATGAGGATTGAAAGAGATCCCTGCTTGTGCTTGTGGGGGCAATCCCTTTATCGTTTCAAAGGCGATACTCGTAAAATGAGGATTGAAAGATAGACGTCTACCGCATCTGTTAAAGCGTAAAAGAGTTTCAAAGGCGATACTCGTAAAATGAGGATTGAAAGTGGGCATGGCCTTCCTGCTCGTAGCCATGTTTATCGTTTCAAAGGCGATACTCGTAAAATGAGGATTGAAAGCAGCCAGATGGGGCCAGCTCAAGACGTTTTATTTACCGGTTTCAAAGGCGATACTCGTAAAATGAGGATTGAAAGGGGGGAACCCTGCCAGGCTATCAGGGGATTTTTGTGTTTCAAAGGCGATACTCGTAAAATGAGGATTGAAAGATCTAGAGCTTTGACCTCTGTGGTTCCATCGAGTAGTTTCAAAGGCGATACTCGTAAAATGAGGATTGAAAGCTGCGTAATCTGTTGTTAAAACTTTCAAGACCCCTGCGTTTCAAAGGCGATACTCGTAAAATGAGGATTGAAAGACCACAACAATGAATAGTATCGTGAGCAGACATCCAGGTTTCAAAGGCGATACTCGTAAAATGAGGATTGAAAGTGCCTGGTTTCTTAACATTTCTTCTGTGTTCATGAGAGTTTCAAAGGCGATACTCGTAAAATGAGGATTGAAAGCGAGATTGCTGATTTCACAATCAGGTGTTTCTGCGTTTCAAAGGCGATACTCGTAAAATGAGGATTGAAAGCGAATTTAAAGAAGAATATAATATCTCTTTTGTGCTTGTTTCAAAGGCGATACTCGTAAAATGAGGATTGAAAGCGCTAGTACTTCCTCCCGAAAGCGTCCAGGTTCCAGAGTTTCAAAGGCGATACTCGTAAAATGAGGATTGAAAGCCTGTACCTCTTCCCACTTGTTGAGATCCAATCCGTAGTTTCAAAGGCGATACTCGTAAAATGAGGATTGAAAGCCCTCGATTGTGGTCTGATACTCACTCATGAGCATGTTTCAAAGGCGATACTCGTAAAATGAGGATTGAAAGTTTGGAGGTTGCCCCTGGCGTGGTCATACAAGTTGTTTCAAAGGCGATACTCGTAAAATGAGGATTGAAAGATCGTCAAAATCGATCGTTCGTTATCAAGCCTTGACGTTTCAAAGGCGATACTCGTAAAATGAGGATTGAAAGTCTACAATCCAGCAACAGGGAGAAAAGTTCAGTGCCAGTTTCAAAGGCGATACTCGTAAAATGAGGATTGAAAGTTGGAGGTTGCAGAAGTGCTAGAAATATTTATATAGGTTTCAAAGGCGATACTCGTAAAATGAGGATTGAAAGCAACTTGGTTATCTCGTTCGCACCTATCAAAAAAAGGTTTCAAAGGCGATACTCGTAAAATGAGGATTGAAAGCAATATACCCCATTATTAATACACTTTTCTTGAAATCGTTTCAAAGGCGATACTCGTAAAATGAGGATTGAAAGTGGAAGATGTGTGCCGGTGTGCGTTTGTGAAAAGGGGGTTTCAAAGGCGATACTCGTAAAATGAGGATTGAAAGGCCCCCCGAAGGTCAGCCCCTGTGAGGTTTGCATTCGTTTCAAAGGCGATACTCGTAAAATGAGGATTGAAAGCCGTAAGCGAGAAATACTTTCAGCCCTGGCGGAATGTTTCAAAGGCGATACTCGTAAAATGAGGATTGAAAGAGAAATACATCATCCACCGCCAGGTCATAGCAGAGTTTCAAAGGCGATACTCGTAAAATGAGGATTGAAAGATGAGTAACAGGCTGTTAGTCAATCAGCCAATCGTAGTTTCAAAGGCGATACTCGTAAAATGAGGATTGAAAGACTGGATTTGATTGCCCACATTTTTTGCATTGAAATGTTTCAAAGGCGATACTCGTAAAATGAGGATTGAAAGAAGTAACTGAACGAATTCTCTTTCCTTACAACAACCGTTTCAAAGGCGATACTCGTAAAATGAGGATTGAAAGACATCATCCATGGTTACCCCCGCGGGGAGGCGACCCATGTTTCAAAGGCGATACTCGTAAAATGAGGATTGAAAGATAAATTCCCCATTAAAACTCCAGAATCCTGGCAGAGTGTTTCAAAGGCGATACTCGTAAAATGAGGATTGAAAGTCCTCAGAAGGGAAGAAATTAAGGAGACTCTTGAGTGTTTCAAAGGCGATACTCGTAAAATGAGGATTGAAAGCGTAAATACCCACGCGGCAGCAAAGTATTTATATAAGTTTCAAAGGCGATACTCGTAAAATGAGGATTGAAAGTTTCTTTTGCAGAAAGGATATGCCCTCATCAGACAGTGTTTCAAAGGCGATACTCGTAAAATGAGGATTGAAAGGCACCTAGGGCAAAGTTCCAAAAATAACCACCGATTGTTTCAAAGGCGATACTCGTAAAATGAGGATTGAAAGAGTTTCTTGAATGCCTTCACTGCACTGCCACCAATTGTTTCAAAGGCGATACTCGTAAAATGAGGATTGAAAGAGACGATGAAATCAGCTACAATTTCAGCGTCCTTTGTTTCAAAGGCGATACTCGTAAAATGAGGATTGAAAGTGGAGTTCATTTCCGCATTTCCTGCAATTTCCTGGCGTTTCAAAGGCGATACTCGTAAAATGAGGATTGAAAGTTAAAACGCTAAATATAGACAAAAAATTGAGGTGAGTTTCAAAGGCGATACTCGTAAAATGAGGATTGAAAGGAAATCATGGGTATTTGACAACGGGACAATCAATGTGTTTCAAAGGCGATACTCGTAAAATGAGGATTGAAAGCTTCCCTGATCGTGTTTTGTGTTACAGCTTTCTACGTGTTTCAAAGGCGATACTCGTAAAATGAGGATTGAAAGTCAACTTTTTACATATCAAAAAAATACAAATAGAGGTTTCAAAGGCGATACTCGTAAAATGAGGATTGAAAGTGCATACGATCGGGTGCGACGAAAATTCACGTTGCAGTTTCAAAGGCGATACTCGTAAAATGAGGATTGAAAGCACCCACATTTGGCAATCTCTTAAGATTTTCTCGTACCGGTTCAGCACAGTGGTAAAGGAAACACCGAGTTTCTCTCCTATTTTCACGCTTGATGCAGCAGGACAATTTCTTTCTCTGTATATATTCCAGTCCAGTTCATCCCAATTGTGCGGTTTGTGCAATTCAGAATCTCATGATTTAGAACAGGTCTTCTTAGGGGAGTTTTTCTGGTTTTCTGCGTATGGAAACTCTTCTGAATTTTCTGGTTACAGTAGGTGGACTCGAGGTGATAATGAGCGCATACCGAAAGACGTTCTTGTTACTGCTGATGGGTATTCATCTAAGCAAGGGGATTACGATTGTTCCCTTGACGAGAGTATTCACATGTATTTACCCGCTGGATGGCTTATTCGCCATATAGGCTTACGGTGGAATGGAGTTGAGGAGCAGTTCTTTGATGAAAATGGAAAAGGGAAACCACCGTGTCATGCCACCTTCAGTAACTTCAAGAGGAGAATCGGGGAAGACACACAGCTGGCAGCTGCTCTTACCGCCGTATCTATGGGTTACCCGGAGCACATGCGGAAGATTTCCCTCTTTAGATAAATCCTGTCCCTCATATCTACCTGAGAGCTTCAGGTGAGCGTGAGTTATCCTCAAGGGTACTTCTTCCCTTCTTCTCTGCTCAAAATGCATTAATCTGAAACAATCTTCTATGAATGTTATAGACAAAATAATCTCATCTCATGCCTCAAAATAACCGGTTTTTCTGAATTTTTAACCGGGCTCTTTTAAAAGTTAAAAAAATTTGGAGCAAGTTTAGCGATAAAAAAAACCCAAATAGGTTGAGTTATTATATTCAGCTTCAATGATTTGTGAAATTCATACTCTTCTTCGATTTTTCTTATTTCTTCGTCCAGATAACTGATCCCAAGTTGCAGCAAATTAGCTTCTTTGATTAATTTGCTTATTTTAGTTGATTTCCCTTTCTTAACGATCTGGAGATTATTACGTACTCGTCTGTTAAGCTTCTCTTTTCGATTTCTGAATCTCTTACTATTTGAGATGATCAATAATCTACCATAGTATCTAACAGTATATTCCCTAAACACAAAAAAACATACTGTAAGCAATATAAAAGGAATAAAAATCAATAATTGCTCCAAATTAACAGAGAATACCATTACTTCTCTTATGTGGCTTGGTAGTAGTTTACTGAGGAAGTTAGATAACTCTCTGGAAACAAATGCTATTGCTAGCAAAGTTGTAGGTGTAGAGAAGGAAACATATGTAAAGATTCTTCCTGCTATCCAATATCTCACATCCCATGATTCCGGCATTGCTGGGACCACACCTAAGAAAAAAGGAAGAAGAGCATTCAAGAGAATAAGAATAAGCAGATTTATGATCCTAAATGCCAAGCAAATTGCTACAGTTGTACAACATCTTCTTCTCCCCCCATATTCTACTGGGTTAATAACTTCAACTTTTTTCGAAACTCGGTGGATAATTCAGAATTAAAAAGAAGGACAGCGTACCCCTTTTTTGGGTTATGAGATAACAGCATTGAACCCCCTCCCCAGCCTCATACGGACAGTAATAACTGCGCACCGACACCTATCCGGCAGATAGCATTGACGGCATGTTAACCTTTTAACCCTTCATGCTCTGGACATTCTCGTGTGTCCCACTGGTAACATCATGAGGAAGATTTCCATAAAATATGCTGAGTAATTCCTTCCCATGTGGTATCGGAACTTCTATTCCTTCCTTTTCTGCTACTTTCAGCCACAGTCCCATCGCTGTCTTGACTTCTTCCAGTGCTTTCTCCTCCGTTTCTCCGAAAGCAGAGCATCCCGGTAGCTCTGGGACCACTGCTATGTATCCATCGTCTTCCTCACTGTAAAATATCTCTATCGCATACTTATACATGAGTCATCCTCCTCTAGGTTATTTCTCGATAATGTTTATAAACTGTTTCACAAATGAGGACTTCTCACGGTCTCGGGTCAATAAAACACTGGAGGAGACTGGTGAAGTACAAAACTGTGATGAAACGCTTTTACCATCTCCTTCACCTTCAGATCATAAAGAGTGCAGAAGAGATTTCGAGAAATTTCTGAAGAGGTTACGTTCACAAAGACGAGTAATTGGGAACCCACCTCTACGAGACAAGGTGTCACTGGAAATGAGGAGAAGAGAGACTTTATTGACACTTCGTAATCAGTAAAGAACAGAAAACAATGGCTGTCATACCTATCGAACCCTTGAGGGTAAAATCCTGTGTGAATCGTACAGTGGTCTTCTAATGTTTTCATCCATGCACTGTAGGTCTCGTATCGTACCTTGATCTTCCGTAATAGAGGAGTCACCTTCTGCCTGAGGTTGGATTTGAAGGCGTGGAACAAGGTCCATTCGTCCTTACTCCAGGGTAAAGAGATTAATGTTCGGTGCTTGTATTCAGGTCCTCTGGGTGTGAAGGCAGATACCTGTTCATGACACACTCTGAATGACTCGTCCCAGGTTGTTAATACTGCTTTTGGCGTGTAGACATCATCTTTCACCCCCTGGTATACCATCTTTTGAAAACCCACCAATATGGAGAAGTCTAAAGGTCTATCCGTGACTACCATAGTGTTCCAGTCTCCAAAGGTGAGAGCATGGTAGAAGACGTGAGGGAAGTTTCTCAATCCTCGAAAGCACAATTGTGGATCTGAAAAGTTCAAAAGGTAGACGTACTCTCTGTAATTGGAGGTTGCTCTCATGTGGAGCTGAGGTCCACGAAGGATGCCAAATGTGTACATCTCGTTCAGGTACTTGGCTACCGTGTTCCTGGATAGTCTCGTGTTCTGTGAGATATCGTAGATGGATAGGAAAGGGTCCTCGTAGACCTGTTCAAATACTTTGAAATAGTTCTCTATTCTTCGTTTTCTTGTAATCTTACCCATGTCATCACCTGTAGATAGAAATGAGATCATTAAATCCCAATGAGAAATCCTCTTTAATGGTGAATGAGTAAAAAGAGATCATTCCACCCTCACCAATTTTGTGGTACATGCCAGGTCTTTCTGTGAAGTCCTTTCATCACTTATTCTCTCTGCCAGCACTTCAAGCCTCTTCAGCAGCTCGAGAGCCCTTCTCCCTCTTCCTGTTATGGTGTACCACTCTTCCCTTTTCTCATCTTTCTCGAAATGGTGCTCAATGAGAGTGTACTTCAAGAGGTCGTTCAATCGGTGAGACAAGGTAAAAGTACTGGTCAACTGCATAAGATCCTTGTGATGGCTGTTCCCATGGTCATTGAGGTAGTCAAGGATTTCGTACGTAGCTTCCAGGTGAAGTATTTTGAAAAACTCACTCAGATACTCGTCTGTTTTCTTTTTGTTTTTTGAAGCCATGTCCCTACTCACCCCTCTATTTCAAGCGCCTCTATCTTCCGAATTATGTCGAGGTATTCTCTTCCCGCATTTGTTAATTCCAGTCCTTTGGTGATCAACCCCAATGCCAGAAAGGTGTGTAACCTTTTCGAGACGATGGGAGGACTCGCCACCCCTTCAAGATCTCTCTTCCTTGATCCAGGATGGGCATCCAGGTACTCCAGGATCTCTGCAGTTCCCTCCAGAGAATACAATTTTTTCAGCCTTCCCGTACTTCTACCAGATCTGCTCACCAAAACTCACCTCTGTTCTCTTTCTTTCCAACCTTTGAAAGCCTTCCCATTGATCGCTGGTGAGAATGCTGGTAATTCTCTCTGTTTCCTTTTTCTTTGGTACTTTTCACGTGATCACCTTTTGGCACGGATTTCTATAACTTCAAAGTGAGTACATGCACCTTCGCTGTCAAATTCGCACGTGACGACTGCAGTGAATTCATGCAGATTGTCTAAGGTTATCTCCTGGTCTGCGAATCGATGTTCACAGTCAACGAGAAGGCACACGGAGGAATCAACAATGACGAACCCCACCCAGGCAAGTCTATCCTCAACAACACTTTTGACATCGGGGAGATTCACTTCATGTATGTCTTTCCCGCAGACAGGGCAGATAAATCCTCTATCCTGGCTGGAAAGCATTTCAGATTCATTACCTTCTTTCTCTTCTATCTGTCTTCCTATCATTCTATGCCTCCTTTACAACTTTTTTGCTACCTACCATGTGAGGGGAAAGATAAAAATGAAAAATCTGGACCACCCAAAGGTCCTGTCACTCTCCTCTTTATCTTCAGACGTTATGGGGTCATTCTTCTCAGAAGTCAGACTACACTTCTTACCTTCTTGCCCTTCCAGGCTTTCAATCTTTGTCTCTATTGGACCACCCATGGCTATACCACCTCCTTTATACACTTTCTGGAACCTTCACCTCAACTCTTCCATCGAAGGAGAGGAAAAAGAGCAAAATAGTGACTACTACCCATAAAAAGACTATTTCTCATCCCTTTATGACAGGGAGAACTTATGGGGAGCTATCACATCCAGTTTCCACTTTATTTCCTTCCTTCACCGCAACGTTTATAAATCGAAGTTAAAAATCTAACGCATGAAAAAGAGTGAAAAAATCGACAACTTCCACTTGCTCTTCTCGATGATAGTAGAAGATTTCCGTGTGACGAAGACAGACATGGCAGCAGCAATGGGGAGATCTGGTAGAGGACGGACCACTATGAGCGCTGCGCGAAACCTCTACAACATGTACAAGTTAAAAGTTTCGTTTCCACCGCGCATGAGTCTGAAGAACTATGAAGGCTATGAATTTAGAGCATTCTTCTGTAAAAAAACTGGACAGAGAGGAATTGCACGCACATTCTTTGAATTATACAGAAAAACGATTAAGCAAGAAATAGGCTTAGCAATGTGCTTGGCTGGAAATCACGATTTTTTCATCATGACAAGAAAAAAAGATGTTGATTTAGAATCATTAGGGTTGGAGATTGAGGAATCTTCCATACTGTACGATCCCATCTTTACGATACCTCAGGGATGGCAATATCCTGTGAAAGAGTGTGTCTACCGTTTCTTTAGAAATGATTTTTCCAAAGGTAAGCTGGATCGAATACACCACGGCGTACTGAACTGGGAGGAGCTCCAATGGAACATCTACCAGTTGATGCATAGAAATCTGCGCACATCCTTTAAGTATGTTGCCAGAAAAACAAAGGTTTTTTCTGATTCTTTCAAATACAACCTATACAAAAAGATTATTCCATGTTGCACAATGGCTCACTACTTTTTTCCTAAAGGTTACCATTCTTACAATAAAATCTTCATGAAGGTTAAGAGTGATTACGAGGCCAGCATCATCAAGGCACTGAGCAGTTTCCCCTGCACTACGTACGTTTATCCCCTGAAAGAGAGCGCTGTCATGATCATTTTCCATGAAGGCGTTAGAGACATCTTCATCTTCACAAAAAAATTAGAGGAGAAGGGTTTAGTTGATGAGCTTCTCCTCTGCGTTCCTCTTGCATCTTCATTGTAGCTCATTTCTGCTTTATTCATCCAGGCAATCCTGGACCTGGTCCATCCCAGATTCCGTCTGGGGTAACTTCATCGAGAGGTTCAAAGGGCCAACCTTTTACGTTCATGTGATCACCTCGTTTTTCTTCAGTAGATTTTTGAGAAAAACCTGCTTGAAAAAAATTTGATCACACACTAAAAAGTACGGGGGAGACCAATCCAGATTAAGACTACGAAAAATGGGAGCGATCTTCTCAATCTAACCTATACCTATGATCCTGCAGGTAATATCCTCCAGATGAAAAACCAAGACTCTACCCAGATCATCAAGGAGCAGTGGGATTACACCTATGATCCTTTGAACAGATTAAAAACTGCTGTAGGTGGTCCTTCTGGACAGGGTTATTCTCTGAACTACCAATATGACAGTACAGGCAACAGGACACAGTTAAACAATACCACATACACGTACAATGAGATGAATGAACTACTTTCTTCCGAATCCGATAATGAAAATTGCACCTTCACCTTCGATATCTACGGAAACTGCATACGAAAGGATGATAGCACAAATACATGGGAATACTCCTACGATTACGAGAACAGGTTAACCTCTGTGAAGGAGAATGGACAAGTTATAGAACAGTACATCTATGACGGTGATGGGCGAAGGATCAAAAAAAGTGATGCAACTTCTGAAAGAGTTTATATATACAGTGGATTGAATGTTCTTTACGAGGTGAACGCGACGACCCAAATGAATGCAGTCTACATCTATGGACCTGCAGGAAGAATAGCAAAGAAGGTCAATGACATCATGGAATACTACTATCAGGATCACCTGGGTTCGACAAAGCTAGTGACAACAGAGAATGGTGCAATAACAGAGGAGATACTGTATGAACCTTTTGGTGAACAGATTAACACCTCTGAGGAGAGATACACGTATAATGGAAAGGAAAGAGATGAAACTGGATTCTACTACTATGGTGCTCGCTCCTATGATCCTCAAATTGGCAGATTTTTGACAAGAGATGTAGTAAAAGGAGACTACAAGATCCCTCAGGGCTTGAATCGATACACATATTGTAGAAACAATCCTTTGTTGTACACAGATCCTGATGGTAGAATGGAAAAGAAGTTTGTGATGGATGTATCAAGGAGCTATTCTGGCTACCTTTATTCAAATCAAATTTGGATTGGACCCGTCCCCGAGGCGACGCTCCTAATTGTGGTGCAATCGAGTAAGGGCAACAGTGAGGTTTCTGTGTCTGCAAATCTCCACACAAACATCCCCTATGGAGCTGGGGGTACAGCGAACACAAAAGCAACAAAAATAGCCATTAATGTCGTGAACCCAGGAGGAAGCATAGTAACAGGATCAGTTGATACTCAGTGTTTGGACCTGACCAAAGGTGGACTTTCCTATATTATTCAGGATTCAAACGATAGCAACGTTTTAGTCGGGTTCGACTATAATGCTCTCTTGAGCGAAGAGAATTCAGGAGTCACTTTCATGATCACTTTCAGCCTTGATCCAACCATGACTTTTGGGAAAGACGTGATGATCGTCTTTACAGTCACCATTACGGGAGGTTACAAGCTGATAGTAACAGAGACCGTGACGATACCTGCAGATGATGACAATGACAATGCTGCAATTTGCTGAGGTGCTAATATGGTGTTTGAGGTGAAAAAATACGTTGTAATGACAACATTCGGCGCTGGAAGCTTTGTTTTCGCTTCTCTCGTGTCAATCTACACTTACAATAGAGTTCAAGACATTATGCCTCACCTCTTTTCTTCGCTATTATTCACCGGGATAAGTATTTTTCTTGGGTTATCCCTCATTTTGATCTATGCTGAACGATCCATGAGACCCATCTGGACCGCTGCTTTGGTCACAGCCGGTCAGTTAGGAGCACTACTCATTGCTCATGGAGCCACGCCCTATGGAGACATGAAACTCTTTCAGCTTCTCGGCATGAGATATATATGGTGGGCATCACTTCCAGTAGTTGGATTTTTTCTGAACCCTACACTTGTCATATTCAACGGATTACAATCCATTTTCTTTGGATTGTTGATTTTTGTCTTTCGCCAGATTAGAAAAAAGGACATATTTCTAGTTATTGGTTTCTTTTTCCTTATACTTACCATTTCAGCAGGAATACGTTCTGCTCTCATGTTATGGGACATAGAGGGGGAGATTCTGAGAAATGGAATATTCGGTGCGCTTCTTTCACTTCTCATAAGGCCTTTTTTCGTGGTTGACTCTCAGCGTAGTGAATGTAGTGGGAAGAGTTCTCAAGAGGCATAATCTTGATGATCCAGTGATTATCATGATAGTGTATAAGGGCTATTTCCATCTGAACAGTGGTTTTCTCGGTCTTTAGGAGAGCTCCCAAGCTTTACTTGAATAGGGCTCGTCAATTGGTGTTAGAGAAGGTAATATCCACAACATTTGCACCTTCACCTACGATACGTATGGGAACTGTATACCGAAGGATGATAGCACAAATACATGGGAATATACCTACGATTACGAGAATAGGTTAACCTTTGTAAAGGAGAATGGACAGATTGTAGAACAGTACATCTATGACGGTGATGGGATGAGAATCAAAAAAAGTGATGCAACTTCTGAAAGAGTTTATATACAGTGGATTGAATGTTCTTTACGAGGTGAACGTGACGACCCACATGAATGCAGTCTACATCTATGGACCTGCAGGAAGAATAGCAAAGAAGGTCAATGACATCATGGAATACTACCATCAGGATCACCTGGGTTCGACAAAGTTGGTGACAACAGATAATGGTGAAGTGAGTGAAGAGCTACTCTATGAACCCTTTGGCGAAGAAATTAATACGTCAGAGGAGAGATACACCTATAACGGAAAAGAAAGAGATGAAACTGAGTTATACTACTATGGTACTCGTTATTACGATCCGCCCGACTTTGAGACATAGACACTTCCTTCCCAGAGATCATTCGTAGCAATGGATGAAGGGCATGTATATGCACTTTTGGTGTACCCTCTTTACGGATCTATACAATAGGGTGAAGTTCACTGATGATTGGCAAAATAATTCGAAGAAAAATCACTCCACTCATGAACGAGGGTCGTTATCGTGGTTATCGTGCACCGCAACCTCAGGTTCAGACACTATCAAACGCTCAAACACGTCTGGCCCACCAATTGTCTGCAGATCCACATCCCTCAAAGGCTCCTTTATGGCTAAGACATACCCATGTTTCTTGGATTGGAATCCCAGTGGTTCTAAAATCTTCTCCAGCCCCGAGCAGGGGAGGGGCTGTTCATTGAACGAAAGGAATCGCAGCGCTTTGAATCGTTTCTGGAGCCCACTCTGCCTCCCATATGCAGTGATTTTCTTCACCAGGCGTACCATGTCCTCTTTTGGAAAATCACACACTATGCTCAGTTCCAGGTTGAGATACCTTTCAGGGTTGGTCTTCGTCGTCATGACGGCCACGGCAACCCCTCTCTTGATGACCACATGATTCGCCACCGCCACGACATGTTTGACAACCCCTCCACCCTCATCAGTGATGGGGAATAATTTCCCGTACACGTTGGCAGGATCCCGCATGTTCACCACCACCAGCTCGTCGTCTTCTTCTCTCGTCCTCAGAAAGTCCACTGCCTCGGGCGTGGCATACTGAATCCCCTCCAACCCTTCAATGAATCGCCCCTCCCTGATCTCACCCCTCAAGACGAGTACCCTGCATGCCTCACTGAACTCCTGGGGGGTGACTGCTTCTTTGTTCACCTTTAAGAGGTCTCTGGTGATGATCCCGTACCTCTTGAAGAGCTGACGCACCCTGTCTAAGAGGTACGCCTCATCCCTTTCCTCCCTGAGTAAGGCCCACTTCCCTCTGTCGATGCGGATTCCCTTTCTCTTGATATTCCTGCAGATTGCGTCATCAGAGATCTCTTGAGGAGTGTGGGTTAGATCCCAGGCTGGTGACATCCCCGACATGATGATGGATTCTCTCACTGCATCGTAAGAGTCATTTTCCAGAATACCTAGCTGGAATAACTGGAGGACTGCCCTGCACACCCGAAATTTGTCCATTTGTGTACCAGTGACAATTCCATCAAAAGATAAAGACGACCATATCTTTAAAACGTCTATGACCTCCTCACAGACATCTTGTAAGTCTTCTAAATACTCAGGTGAAACATTCCCAGAAACAATGAAGTCTGCGTCCTTCCTGCAATACAGCTGAATGATCCCGCGATTCGGTATGGTGAAGAGCTCATGAGGAGGCAGTGGGTTGAACCTCCCGAAGGAAACTCTTTTCTCTGCTATCAATTCATTCAAAAAAGTTGGGTTGTAGTCAGAAACTCTGGAAGCCAGAAAGTACCTTTCCCAGCACGTGATGTGCTCTTCAAAGGTCTGGAGCTGCTCTATAACGTTAAAAACTCCCTCTTTCCCTGAAAGTTTCGTTTCCGGGTGCAGGTGCTGCCACTTCAGTATGAAGTCTGCATAACGGGCTGGGGACAGCGGTTTGACGTGTTCTGAGAGTGATTTCAAACTCCTCCGATGGAGCTCCTCCAGGTTACGCTTCCAGCACCACTGGGGGGTATCCTTGGTGCCAACAAAAGAGCCCCTGCTCACTAACCCCTGTTCTTCTAACTGTTCAAGTACTGCGGTGATGACCTCTGAAGGGAGGCCGTACCTTTCCATCAACTCGTACTTGGTGACAGGCCCGTGGTGCTCCAGGAACATTTTCACAACACTGAGCCTGGCAACACTCTGGTCTTTCTCAGATTTTAGTTCCTCAGGCACCCACTCGGAAGACACGTACTCGAGGGCGTTGTTTTCCAGAACAGCGATGATGTCAAAGGCATGGAATGGTGCTGTCCCCTTCTTCGTGTGTTTCATGGCAAAGGCACACTTGTACGTGCTGAACAATTCGGTGGGAATCCACCTTTCCTCAGGGACTGCAAAGGGAATCTTGATCTGCAGGACCCTCTTCTCTCCACAGAGCTGTTCAAGGAGAGATTCGGGCATTTCGTGGTCAGAGACTCTTTCCTCCACCTCTGATGTCGTTAAATCTCCCAGAATCTGGAGCATTCTTGCCAATTCGTCTGTTGATTTTGCCTCTTGGTAGTCTAGAAGGGATTGTAACTCCTTTTCCAGGTGGGTAACTTCTTTCTCCACCAGTAAACTCTTGATCAGGTCCTCGTCAATTAACTGCTTGAGTACTTGCCTGTGCAAATGGATCAACCGCAGCTTTCTCTCCTCATTGGAGATCCGGCCAAAATCTCCGAACTGCCCCACCAGCAGCAACTGGTGAATGAAGGGGGATGGAATCCTGGTCTCACAAAAAGTGACTGCAATTTCTTTTTTCTCTATCTTCTGGAGGATATTCACTAAACTTGGCAGGTCAAAGGCATCTTCAGCACTTTCTCTGAGCGCCTCTTTTACCACAGGGAAGGTCTTGTCCTTGAGTTCTTCCAGTAATTCTGCAGCCTTCAAACTCTGGAGCCACACAGGCACTTTCTTCCCTGCGTACTCCCGGAGGATGAGAAATGACCTCACGGCGCCGTGGCGAAACCGGGAGGCAAAGACAGCAGAATTCATGAGAATACTGTCTGCGTTTTTTCTGAGAAAGTCACCAGTCACCAGTGAGAACACTTCTTCTGGCTCTAAGAAAACACCCTCAGGTAACGTCACCAGGATACCGTCGTCCACCGTGGCTGCATTCACCTGCACACCGTACTTCCCCTGTATTGCTGTCATGAAAGTGTGGCCCCAGAGATCGTTGACCCTCACCCCGAAACACGAGTGTATCGCGATCTGCTGCTGTCCCAGTTCGTTTTTGAAAGACTCCACCACGATCTGCCGATCAGAAGGGAGAACGCCCAGCATCATGTACTGCTCCCTGTAGTACTTGGCCACAGCAGAGGCACCATCTCTGTCCAGTAAGTACTCGGACTGAAGCCACGCCTCTAACTCTCCTGATTCTATCCTCTCCTCTACCTCTCTCCTGAACTTCCCGACCAAGACTCCCAGGTCAATAGTCCTGGAGGGACGGGGACCTCCCCAGTAGGGTATGGTGGGCGGTACTCCTGAAACTCTCTGGACCATAACCTTTTTCTTATCCAAACCAGTCATCTGCCACGTTTGAGAACCCAAAATGAACACATCTCCCCGGCGAATCCTCTCCACAAACCCCTCGTCCAGGGTACCAATCTTGGACTTATCCTGGTACACATCGTAGTTAGAGACATCAGGAATGGCCCCACCACATCGGAAGGCAATCGCCCTGGCACCGCGAACGCCGCGAACCCTCTTGTTCACCTTATCATAAAACAGCTTGGGAAATACCCTCCGGGACACCTGGGAGGAAAGCATCTCCACTGTTCTGTCAAAGTCTTCCCTCTCCAGAGAGTGGTAGCAGTACGAACGTCTCACCATCTTGTACAACTCATGAACATCCCAGTCGTCTGCAGCTGCACAGGCCACAATTTGCTGGGCCAGAATGTCTAGAGCATTGAAAGGAATTCGGGTCATATCGATGATACCCTCCTTTATTCCCCTGATCACGACGGCTGACTCAGCCAGGTCGTCAGGGTCTGTTGCTATGATTCTCCCTTTGCTAGTCTCTTTCAGGAGGTGACCTGCTCTCCCGATCCTCTGCATGCCGCTGGACAGGGATTTGGAGCTCCCCACATTACAGACCAGATCAATGGTTCCAATATCGATACCCAATTCTAAAGAAGAGGTGGCAACCACTGCATTCAGTTTATTCAACTTCAGGTCTCTCTCCAGGTCCTGTCGTATGATCCTGGACATGGAGCCGTGATGGCTCCCTATGGAGAGACCCAATTCATCTCCTATCTCCTTTAGTTTTAAAGCCATATGTTCTGTCCTGTACCTTGAATTGGTGAAAATGAGGGTGGTATCATGGTTTTGGATCATTTCAATGAGCTTTAGATACGTTGAATTCCAGACTACATCGTTTTTCGCTTCCAACAAATTGTCTACGGGGGAGATTACCTGAAGGTCAAGGTGCTTTCGCGCCCCAATGTTCACAATTTCACACTCCCGGGGGGTGCCATCATCATTCATTCCCACCAGAAACTTGGCTATCTCCTCGACGGGTGACTGGGTGGCTGACAGTCCAATCCTCACCGGTTCTCGCCCCAAGAGGGACACTAACCGTTCCAGTGACAAAGACAGCTGGACTCCTCTCTTGGACCCCGCTAGTGCATGGATTTCGTCCACGATGATGTACTGGATGTTTCTCAAATTGTCCCTGAACTTCTGAGTGGTCAGTATGATGTAGAGAGTCTCTGGCGTGGTAATCAAGATGTGTGGTGGGTTCCTGGCCATTCGTGCCCTTTCCTGAGCAGTAGTATCCCCCGTCCTGACCCGGGCACGGATGGGCTGGCAGGAAATGGCTTTGCTCTCTAGAATTTTGGTGATGCCTCTCAATGGCTGGTAGAGATTCCTGTGTATGTCATTACTTAAAGCTCTCAATGGAGAGACATACAGAACATAGATGGTGTCTTTCAGGTTGTTGGCAATGGAGAGCTTGAAAAGTTCATTGATACAGAATAAAAAGGCAGCAAGTGTTTTTCCAGACCCTGTTGGTGAAAAGATAAGCGTATTCTTCCCGCTCGCTATGAGAGGCCACGCCTCTCTCTGAGAAGGAGTCAAGGCGTCAAAGGTAGTGCGTACCCATTCTGCTGTGTAGTCTTCAAAGAGTGTCATGACATGATGGTCAGTTTGGGTGAGCCTTTTCATAACTACTCCCCTTTTCGTGTGACTTTTTATATGTTTCTGTCTGTACCTCAAGGATAATCTCTCACTTTCACGCGAAAGCTGGTGGAATGAGAACTGGAATGGAGGGCGAGCTGTCGAGCAATTCCTGCAGGTTAACTGCATTCTCTAACTTTTTTCAGTACTAAACGGCATGAATCGATGTGGAGGTATGATTTTTTCCGCTTCAATTGACTTGAGCTGTCTTAAAGCCTCTTGAGAATCCTGCAAAGTAATATTATGAACAGAATACCGAGCTTTTTCAAATAACTGGGTCAACTTACGCAGATGCGGGCTCCCCACCTGTTTTTGAAACTCCCAGGGAGTAGAGTCCACAGGTACTTTCATGCCTTTTTTGCGCAAAGACTCTAAAGAAGCCCCATACGCATTGATGACCACGTCCCGGGGATCCCCATCAAACCGGTACTCCCTTTTTCTTACCATAACCTCGGGGAAGGACACCAGAATAGGTTCTTCCTCTGATTTTGATGGGCTGAAAGCGAGGGCAATGCTGACCATGATGATCACGATGATGACCAGAGATAAGAGGATGACTACGTACTGGTCAAAGGCAGTCGGTTCTGAAAGGATGAATACTGGTTCATCTCCGGGTGCCACAGCTGGCAATACCGGTGCCAGAGGTTGTGATTGTGGAGATACGCTGAGGAATTCTCTGTTTTTGATCCTCCATCTAACGAAATAGATGTAGAGGGAAACACCTATCACGGCTATCAGGCCGAAAGCGGCGAATGATGCCCACAAGCTTTCTTCCTTTCCAGGGAGCTGTGCCATCTTGCGTGACCTCCTTTCGAGACTCCCTTTGAATCCTGTGACAATGAGGACAATGATCAGTACATCGCAGAGGAGGGGAAAATAATCTGCTTTGATCATGATATGTCTTGTGGGTCTGACTCCAGAGGTGGTGGGGGAGGGTTTCTCTTCTTGAAACATGAATACGAGCTGACCAAGAACTGCTGCAAGTATGATGAATGCTGCGAGTTTCCACAGACGCATAAGTACTACGAAGAGGAGAGCTTTAAAAAGGTGACTTTGGGTGAAGTCAGTGAAATGATGACGTTAACCTACTCCCTCATGAACAGTAAAAGTGACTGGAATAAATTATGAGAAGCTTTGCCACATTTCATAGATTGTGAAAAAGCTTTTATGACCCGAAAATGTGGTTAATGGTATTTATTGGATCGGGTGGCGCCTTCCCCCTCTCATTTTCCACAGGATCAGACCTCCCCCGACTGCTCCGATGACAATGCCTCCCAGTATTACGTACAGACTACTGGGCGGACATCCCTTGTTGGAAGCATCTCCTCTCTCTGTGGGGCACTCATCCTCACAATCGGTGACTCCATCAGAATCACTATCGATTTCACAACCATTGGCATCCACTTTGTTACACAGGCTGTCAGGACACACGTCTCGACAGTCCTCGACACCATCACGATCTGAATCTTTGAAGGGGCAACCACCGCCGCAATCTATACCGTACTCTTGGCAGTCTTGTGTCTCATTGGTACAGTGGTCCTGACACAGACCTTCCACCTGGACACTGCATTGTCCATAGGTGCACATGTCACACAAGGGGCACCCAACACATGGCATTTTAAGGACGAACGTTAGTGGTCCCAGGGGGGGCTCTGCCGTCACTGTTACAGAGTGCAGTTGACCATCACCCACTCCTTCAGAAAGAAGCTTTTCATTCATGACAGCATCATAGACTCGGAGTTCAAACTTCTTTTTGTCCTCTGGCGTAAAGTATATGGTGATAGAATCATAAACTGTGTATGATGTGCCGCATCCTTTGTCAGTCCAGATAAGTGCGTCACTGGTTTCGTGAGATGGGACAGCCGTGAGCAAAAGCATACCCATGGAGACGAGGAGGGAAACTCCCATTTTCTTCATGATAACACCTTTCTGGGTTTTGATGACAACCCTGGAGGTGATGACGAACGAAATTTAGTGATGTATTCTTTCACCCAGATTTCACCTCAACAGGTCTTGTGGTTCTCAGTTGCACCTCTCTCACCTTTGAAGATAAAAAGGTTTGCCTCGCAATTTGACAAAGACTGCACATAGAGTAATTATTGAAGACAGTCATTGTTGTCCTGTGTAAGATGAGTCCCTAGTAGGTCATTTTTTGATGGAGAGAGGTTAATTATCAACAAGGAGTTGAGGAGGTCGACCTGGAGAAGAGTTTTCACAGAGATCAGGTAGTGTATAAAGAGACCAGTATGTCAGATCACCGAAGAGCTAGTGAGCAAATAAGAAGATAAAACAAAAAAAAAGAAAAGAAAAGTGTATTTAGTTAGTTAAGTCCTTACTTTCTTCTGAATGCTACGCCTAGGAGCACCAGGGCAGATACAAAGACTGTACCGAGGCAGATTCCACCGCCGCAGGTGCAGCCGCAGTCTGTGGCATTGCCTGGTGGTGTGACACCGGGGTTGTTCTTTACCTGGTTGACAGCAGCTAATGCGTCAACACGACCCCAGCCCCACAAGCAGTCCTTGCCCGTGTTGCCCTTGTCGATGGCTGAAGCACCTACACAGTTTTTGACCTGCAGTGGTGTTGCTGAACTGTTCGCCTGGTGCATCAGAGCAGCTACACCTGCCATGTGGGGTGTAGCCATGGACGTACCAGACATAGACTGG
>JADDYB010000171.1_pt1 | contig 20015 bp, 16 predicted proteins | sample 8641941 | NCBI WGS metagenome assembly JADDYB01 (sample SAMN16275377, study PRJNA637457) | freshwater sediment metagenome | isolation source: Lake Kineret sediment | place: Israel: Lake Kineret | collected 2013
TCACAATACCGCCGGTGCCGGTGTGAAGGACATAATCCCGGGTGACCTTGTGGCCGCCGCCGGTGCGGGGGTCGCGAACCACGCCGAGTACGTCGACGTTCCCCGCAATCTAGTCGTCCCGCTGCCTGACGGTGTGAATTATCAGGAGGGATCGACGGTCGCCCTGGGCAGCATTGCCATGCAGGGCATCCGGAGGGCGGCCGTTCAACTCGGTGAATACGCCGTCGTTTTCGGCACGGGTATCCTGGGCCAAATAGCCGTTCAGATGCTCAAGGCCTCCGGTGCCCGCGTGATAGCTGTTGATCCGGATGAGAACCGCCTGAACATGGCACAGGATCTTGGAGCCGAACTCTGCCTCAAACCACAGGGAGGAAACTACACCAAGGACGCGCTTCATTATACCCAGGGCCGGGGAGCGGACGTGGTCCTCTTTTGTGCGGCCACGGATGACAGTCAGGCCTTGTCCGATGCATTTGCCATGACCCGAAAAAAAGGGCGGCTCATCATGGTGGGGGTCTGGGGCAGGGAATTGAGGCGCGAGGACATTTACGGCAAGGAGCTTGATTTTCTCATTTCCACCTCCTACGGGCCGGGTCGTTATGACCCCTTGTACGAACAACATGGCCTGGACTACCCATACGCCTACGTCCGCTGGACAGAAAATCGAAATATGGCGGAATATTTGCGTCTCCTTGGCGAAGGCAAAATACTCGTCAAACCTCTCATTCAGGCCATCTATCCGCTGGACAGGGTGGAAGAGGCTTTCGCGCTTCTGCAGAGTCCGCAAAAACCTCTGGTCATTCTGCTGGATTACGGCACCGAGATGGAATTTGATTTACCAAAACACCCTCAGGAACCGGACACTGTCAAAACCCGTTTAAGCGCGATCCCCGTGGTCAAAAACCGAGTGAGGATTGGCCTGATCGGCGCCGGGGACTTCGCCACAAGCGTCCACCTCCCCAACATGAAAACCCTGAAGGATAAGTGCGTCATCACGGGCATCTGTGATGTGATGGGCCACAAGGCTCAGTCTGTTTCCGAGCAATACGGAGCCGGGTACAGCACTTCTGACTACCGGCAGATCCTGTCCGATCCGGATATTGATCTTGTGATGATCTGTACGCGTCATAACCTGCACGGGAAAATGGTTCTGGAAAGTCTCAAGGCAGGTAAACACACCTTTGTAGAAAAACCTCTGTGCACGACAAGGGAGGAGTTGGATGCCATAAGGGCGCTCTGCGGATTCGATGAGGGGGCAACGGACATGAAGCGGGACAACAGAATACTGCCCATGCTCACCGTGGGGTTCAACCGGCGATATTCGAAATTTGCCCGCGAGGTCAAGAAGTATACCTCCATGCGGATCAACCCCCTGTTTATTCATTATAGAATGAATGCCGGATATGTTCCCCTGGACCACTGGCTTCATTCAGAAGAAGGTGGCGGCAGGATCATCGGTGAGGCATGCCACATTTTTGATCTTTTCTCTTATCTGGTGGATAGCCCCGTAAAAGCATTAAGCGCAGGGAGTATTCGCCCCAAGACCGGCAGCATCAACAGCTCTGATAACAAGAGTGCCGTCATCGAATATGTAGACGGGTCCATTGCCACATTAGAATACTTCGCTGTCGGATCAGGTCTGTTCCCCAAGGAATATCTGGAAGTCCATTTCGACGAAAAAACGATCGTGATGGACGACTACAAGTCCATCAGCGGTTACGGCATTCGCGTAAACAATATAAAAAGTGAAATATCCGACAAGGGTCACCTGGATGAACTGATGGCCATCTCAGATGCCTTGCGGGAGGGGAAATTTCCAATCCCTCTCGAATCCATTTTTGAAACAACAAAACTTGCCTTTGATGTGAGCGATTCCTAAAATCCAGCAGGTAAAATCATGACTGATTTAAACAAGGAAGTTCGTATCTTCTGGGAAAATAAACCCTGCGGTACAGATTCATCAATCGTCGGTGATCTACAGGACAAGACGGCAGACTGGTATCAACGGATCGAGGATTACCGATATGAGATCGAGCCCTTCATTCACTCCATTGCACAATTTACCCGGCATCACGGAAAGACCCTGCTCGAAATCGGGGTAGGCGCCGGCACTGACCACCTGCAGTGGGCCCGAGCCGGTGCTGTTTGTCATGGGGTAGACCTTACCGATGCCGCTATTGAGCTGACAAGACGGCATCTTTCGCTACATGGTTTTACATCCGATCTCAAACGCATCAATGCCGAACAATTACCTTATGCCGACAATTCCTTTGATCTTGTATACTCCTGGGGTGTCATTCACCACTCGGAAAACCCTTCGAATATAGTGCGGGAGATACGACGCGTCCTGAAACCCGGCGCAATGTTCATCGGCATGATGTACGGCCGCCATTCCGTAACAGCCTTCAGGTACTGGGTCAAATTCGCCCTTTTAAGGTGGAAACCATGGCGTAGTTTTTCCGATGTGATATGGCATCATATGGAGAGCATCGGCACAAAAGCTTACACCGCATCTGAATTGAATGCGTTGTTTTCAGACTTCACTTATTTTTCGGCGAAACCCGTCATCACTTATCACGACATCACCAAATGGCCAACCTGGATCAGTCAATTTTTCCCTGACCGATGGGGCTGGTTCATCGGTTTGAAAGCGATTAAATAATGTGCGGCGTGGTTGGTGCCATCGTTTTCGACAGCAGTTCTTTCCATGTAACCGGGGCCTACATATCACGAATGCGCGATTCCATGGCCCATCGAGGGCCTGATGGAGTGGGCATCTGGATTGATCCCGACAGAAGAATCGGGCTCGGCCACCGCCGTCTCTCGATCATAGACCTCTCGGATGCGGCATCCCAACCCATGGGCAATGAGGACGGCAGCCTCTGGATCTCCTTCAATGGTGAAATTTACAATCATGCGGAAATTCGTGCCGAACTGGAAAAAACCGGTCACCACAGATGGAAGACGGATCACTCTGACACGGAGGTCATCATCCATGCCTTCGAAGAATGGGGGATTGACTGCCTCCACAAATTCAGAGGGATGTTCGCCATAGCCCTATGGGACGCGAGGAAAAGGGAGTTATGGCTCGTACGCGACAGAATCGGTATCAAGCCCCTTTACTACAGCATACACCATAATCGCTGCACCTTCGCCTCGGAGATCAAGGCACTTCTTCAGGACCCGGACCAGAAGAGGGAGGTGGACGAAGAAGCCCTTTTTCATTACCTTTCCTTCCTGACCACCCCGGCCCCAATGACGCTTTTCAGCGGTATAAAGAAATTGCCTGCGGGGACCTGGCTCAGGATCAAGGAGTCCGGTGAGGTGCTGCATCATCGGTATTACGATGTGTGGGATCACACGAACCCCCTTTATGAAGTCGCAGACGACGATGTTGCCGCCATGATCATTGAGGAACTCCGGACTTCGGTGAAGCTGCGAAAGATCAGCGATGTGCCTGTCGGTGTTTTTCTTTCAGGCGGGATCGATTCAAGCACGAATGCCATCCTCTTCTCCGAGGGAGAATCTTCCCCCGTGAAAACCTTCACGATCGGGTATGACAGGGACTACAGCACTTATAAAAATGAGCTCGCCTATGCGCGAAGAATAGCGCATCAAGTTGGGGCGGACTATCATGAACGGATCCTTACGATCGACGATCTTCTGGACTTTCTGCCTCTGATGGTTCATTTGCAGGATGAGCCCATTGCCGATCCCGTCTGCATTCCCATCTATTACCTGTCAAAACTGGCAAGGGACAACAATGTGACCGTCTGCCAGGTCGGAGAGGGCGCCGATGAGCTTTTTTACGGTTACCCGGGGTGGAAAAGAATACTCGAACTGGAGCGTCTGAATGACCTGCCCTTCCCCCGAGCATTGAAGAAGCTGGCACTCGGCGGCATGAAACGCCTGGGAATGGACCAGAAAGTATACTTCGAGTGGTTGCAGAGAGCCGTAAACGGTCAACCCGTCTTCTGGGGCGGTGCCGAGGCTTTCACCGAAAATCAAAAAAGAGAGATTCTCTCAGTGCGACTGAGAAACAAATTCTCGACAGTCTCTTCGTGGGAAGTTCTTGAGCCGATATGGAATCGGTTCCAGAGCAAGGCGGGCGGTAAAACACACCTCGACTGGATGAGTTATCTCGATTTGAATATCCGGCTCCCTGAACTGCTGCTCATGCGGGTGGACAAAATGAGCATGGGGGTTGGCCTCGAGGGACGGGTCCCTTTCCTCGACCACCGATTCGTCGAGCTCTCCATGAGCATTCCAGAGGAGACGAAGACCAGGGGCGGCATCCTGAAGTATATCCTCAAAAAAGCGGTTCGGGAGGTGATTCCGCAGGAAATTATTGACAGGGAGAAGCAGGGGTTCGTCGTTCCCGTATATGACTGGTTTTTCGATCGCCTTGGGGCAAAAACAAGAGAAGCCCTGTCGGTCTTTTGCCGGGAGACGGACTTCCTGGACATTGGGGCAGTCAACCGATGGATGGATCAGGGCAAAGGATCACAGACCTGGTATTTGTTGAACCTGGCCCTCTGGCATGAAAGATACATCGCTCACTGATGCGACCATTCATGAATAAGCCATTTCCGAATTTCGCAAGGGAACGTTCCAGGGAGCTCATCAAGTCCGACTTTGTTCAGAAAGTCATGGAAATGTACGGCAGCCGCCTGGCGGTTATCTGCCTGGGTCTGTTGAACACTGTTGTTGTGGCTCGTTTCCTGGGGCCGGAAGGCAGGGGACAATACGCCGTTGCAACGGCAATCGGAACATTGGCCGTTCAGTTTGGCAACCTCGGCCTGCACGTCTCAAACATTTATTATGTGTCCCAGAGGAAAGGTTATCTGCCGCAGTTGCTCGGGAATAGCCTTGTGGTCAGCGTTGCCTTGGGTGGCGCTTTAGCAGGGCTGACGGCGTTTATTTTCGTGCTCAACCCGGACTGGATACCGGCCGGGTGGCCGCTACTGTCGCTGGCATTGCTGTTTATCCCCCTGGGCTTGTTTTACATTCTAGCACAGAACCTTCTCCTCGGCATTTATTCGATTCGAAGTTACAACCTCATTGAAGTATCCGTAAAAATGATTCTTGTGTTGCTGCTGGGTCTATTGTTGCTCATCGGGTCCGTGTCCGTGGAGTCTTTTTTTTCTGCGGGCGTTTTTGCCTCGTTGATTGCCTGTGGTTGGACTTTCGTCGCGATTAAATCCCATATGCATGAGCCCTTGAGCGTATCCCTCGGTTTATTGAAGAAGACGCTCTCCTACGGGTTTAGATCTTATTTAACGGCTTTTTTTGTTGTCGCCATCTGGCGCACATCCCTGCTGATGGTCAAGTTCCTCCTCGGTGATGAGGAGGCGGGTTACTACTCTATTGCCATTTCCATCGCCGATGTCGTCTTGCTTTTGCCCCTGCTCGTGGGCACCTTAATGTTGCCCAAATTGTCGTCTATCCCGGAACCCGATAAAAAATGGTTCTTAACCCGCAAGGTTGTCCTGTACGTTTCGATCGCGATGCTCGTTATCATAGGGATCGCCGCAATACTCACAGAACCGATGGTTGTCTTTCTTTTCGGCAAAGAATACCTCCCGTCCGTTTTTCCCTTTTTCTGGCTTCTGCCGGGGATCCTCTTTTGTTCCATTAACACAGTGTATATACACTATTATTTGTCCGTCGGCATGCCCTCGGCCATTCTATATGTTCTTGCCGTTGCCATGATAGTCAACCTTGTTCTCAACTATATTTTGATCGGATGGTTCGGCACCAATGGGGCGGCTTCATCCTGGACGATGATTTACGCCATCCTGCTGACATTCAGCTCGCTGTACTTCACTCTGAACAGGAAGCATCTAAGTAGCATGTCACTTCCCACTTGAGATCACACAACCACTTCACGGTTTTCCACTCTTCAAATTTCCCTGCAAGGACACATGATCGAGAACAATTTCGGGATAAAAAAGAGACTTGAATTCATCGAGGACACACTCCGGAAATCGTTTCCACGCCGAGTCCTGGATATGGGTTGCGGTACGGGTGCTCAACTAACTATCCCTCTCGCTGAACGATTACCCGACATACTTTTCGTGGGTGCCGATTCTGATTCCGAAAGTATCAGCTTCGCCAGAAAAAGTCATTCGCTGCCAAACCTTGACTTTGTTGAGGCCCGTGAAGTTACCAAGGGTGATGTGTTCGATTTCATTATTTTGGCAGATGTTATCGAACATGTCGAAGACCCAGAGGCATTTCTTTCCTGCCTGCACGGCATGTTGGTCGAAGGCGGCAAGCTTATCATTACAATGCCAAACGGCCACGGCCCCTTTGAAGCCGTCTCTTTTGCTCAGAATCTCCTTCAGATCACACCGCTGTATGGTGCCCTTCTGGGGGCGAAGAGGGCGATTTTCGGTACCTCGTCACTCCCGCATGGCAGCCACACGCTTTCTTCGAGCCCTCACATCAACTTTTTCACATACAGCAGGACAAAATGTTTGTTTCAAAGGTCCGGGTTTAAAATGATTCAATACCGGTCAAGAGTGTTTGTCTGCGGTTTCTTTTTTGATCAACTGATGCGTTCGGAGTTCATCTGTGAATGGAATGCGAAGATGGCGGACTATCTTCCGCCTCAACTCATCAGCAGCTGGATGTTTCTTCTCGGAAAGGTCGAGAAGGACATGACCTGCAGTTTCCGTATCACCCCTTATGAAAAATTTCGGAGATCGCTCATCAACAAGGTCATACCATTGAACCCTTAACGACCCCGAATCAAAATTATTGAATCATTGTCTTTAGGACGGCACTATGAAGACCGGGTCCTTTGAAGCGATCGAAAATAAATACAGCGGCGTACTCCTCGAGGTCGAAGCAGCCATTAAAAAACTGCTGAACACCATCGACATTCAGGAGATAGCCAAATACAATATCGGTTTGTCAATTTACGAGAACTTCAGGTATGAATATTTTATCCAGCGGGAGAAGAGGAGATTTCTCCTCACGTTAGACGAGGTCAACAAATCCAAAAAGGCTTCGTCGGTGCGCGATTTGGGATGCTTCATCCCCTATTTGCCGATCGCTCTTTCCCTGACCGGTCACAAAGTCAAAATTGTCGATAAATACAACTTGTACAGCCAATCGTTTAAAGACAGCATCCAACGAATATCTGATGATTATTAAATAGAGGTGCACGATCTGGACATACTGTCCGATGACATGGTACGGCTCGAATACAATGATGTCGTGCTTTTAATGGCTGTTATCGAGCATTTGAACGGTTCACCGAGACGCCTGATCAACAACGTCAGAAAAATCATGAAGCCGGATGCGTTACTATTTTCAGAAGTTCCGAACATCTCAGAATTTTCCAAACGTATCAGAATGATGTTTGGGCATTCACCCCTGCCCCAATACAAGGATTACTTTTATTCCGAGTATCCCTACGCAGGGCATAACCGGGAAATGACAGTTGAAGAAGTTCGATTCCTTTTTGAGAATTGCGTTTTCAAATTATGTCGTTGTTATGTTACGATTACTCGAATGATAGAATTGGTACTTTATCGTCGGCGCTCGTTAAATTATTGAAGCATATCGCACCCGTCCGCTACAAAGGCGAGGTCATATGGGTCAAGTGCCGCCTTGATCAATCTTATCCTCATCACGGATGAAAATCCCATCGTGAAGATTCTCATCATCTCCTTCAACTATTTCCCTTCCGTCAATCCACGAGCGTTTCGATGGACGGCGCTGGCCGAACACTGGATCAAGGCAGGTCATCATGTGGCTGTCGTATGCAACCGGACATCGGGCCTGAAGGAATTCGAAAACATCAATGGGGCTGATGTTCACCGCGTTGGAGGTTCTATTGTCGAAAGAACAAAAACATTAATGCATCCATTAGGAGAAAGGTCGGCTGGCAGGAGCGAGGCAGCCCTCGTCCCCGGTAATCCCGCCGGGGGCAAATCGTTTCTGTTGGATATCGCTAAAAAAGTGTATGACAACACCTGGAAGAAAGTCTATTGGCCTGATTACGCCTGTCTGTGGTACTCCCCCGCGTCAAAACAAGCAACATCGCTCCTGAAAAAGCAGCGTTATGAAGCTATGATCAGTGTGTCCCTTCCGTTTACAGGCCATATCGTCGGGCTTCGCGCACACAAAATTCAACCTGACGTAAAATGGATTGTCGATGCAGGAGATCCCTTCTGCTATCTCGAGGATACCCCGACCAATAATCATTTCCTCTATCGAAAACTGAATTACAGCGTAGAGAGACTCATATTCAGAAAGTGTCACGCGGTTGCAGTCACCACAGAGCCTACGTTGACGACTTATGCCGAACTGTTTCCTGAAAGTGCCGAGAAGATTCACGTCATTCCACCGCTGATGTCGCACACGCAGGGTGATTATAACGCTAAACCATTGTGGCAGAGAAACGATAAAATAAGGCTTCTATTTGTCGGAACATTATATCATGGTATTCGCAATCCCGATTTCTTACTCACGCTTTTCCGTAAAATACTGGAAACTGAATTGTCGGATAGAATTGAATTACATTTTGTAGGCCGACTCCATGATAGCGAAAAATATTTTGAACCTCATCGGTCTTTCATCGGAAATAGAATATTTCTTCATGGGCTTGTAGACCACGCCTCTGCCTATAGAGCCATGAAAGAAGCTGACATCCTTATTAATATCGGCAACAACACTCAATATCAATTGCCAAGTAAAATTGTAGAATATGCCGATGCCGGTAAACCTATTCTCAATTTGATTAAATCAGAGAAAGACAGCTCGATATCATTTCTGAGACCCCACCCCTCATCCCTATCAATACTTGAAGAAGCTCCCTCGCTGTCACCTGAAAAATTTTCAGAAATATTAGACTTCATAAGAAACGCGCGCTCGGTCGATGCATCATTTATTGATGAGTGGCTATCATCTTTCAGGGTTCCTGCCATCGCCTCGTCTTATGAAAAACTTTTCGTCTGAATCGGTTGGATAACAGAGCGAGGGATTTCTGTTCCATAATCGCAATATGAGAAGGGTTGCAGTCACCGGTGCGGCAAGCTTTATAGGACAACACCTGGTCCGTCATTTATATACACACGGTGATGCCGAAGTGCGCATTCTTATTCACGAAAATAAACCGAAACATGTGATGGACATAAAAGGGATAGTGCCTGTCGAGGGCGATCTCCTGAAGCGAGACACTCTCACGCGCTTATTGGAGCCCGATTGCACGGTGATTAACCTGGCCTATCTCAGCCGCCCACCCCTCCGCGAAAATCTGAGTACCATCGAAAACCTGACGGAAAAATGTTCAGAGATGCCCATCAAGAGGCTGATTCACTGCAGCACCGCCGTGGTCGTCGGCGGGGTTCGCAATGATGTCGTTACGGAAGAGACACCCTGTGACCCGCAAAACGAATATGAAACGACCAAATTGCAGATCGAAGAATTGTTAAAATCAAAGGCCCAGGGCCGTTTTGAGCTTGCGATTCTCCGGCCGACGGCCGTGTTCGGCCCAGGAGGAAGAAATCTAATTAAATTGGCCGACGATCTTACACATGGCAACAGGATATTGAACTACATTAAATCTTGTCTTTTTAATCATCGCAGAATGAATCTCGTGTATGTGGATACCGTTGTGTCCGCTCTCCTGTTTCTGGCCTTTACAGCTCAAAAGATGAACGGCGATACTTTTATCATTTCAGACGACGAATACCCGATGAACAACTATCGCGACATAGAAACCTATTTGATCAAGGAATTTGGTTGCAGAGATTACCCGCTCCCGAGAATTCCTCTGCGGCCGTTTCTATTGTCCTGCATGCTCAGACTCGCGGGCAGGTCCAATTCGAATCCACACCGAATATACCGGTCTGAGAAAATCCAAAGCCTAGGTTATCAGAAAGAAACGTCATTTGAGACCGGTCTTGCATCGTTTTCCGAATGGTACAAAGAAGCGTATCTGACGCCACAACGGACAGAATGAAGATACTGAATGTCAATACCTCTCTAGATGCGGTGAATGGAGGAGGTACGGCGGAGAGAACCTTTCAGATGAGTCGTTTTCTGGCGAAAGCCGGAGTGGACTGCGCCATCCTCGTTACAGACCTAGGCTTAACAACGGAACGACTAAAGGAACTCCAGGGTATTGAGGTATTAGCATACCCCTGCCTGTCAAGGCGCTTTTATATCCCCAAGGGTTCATATAAAAAAATATGGAGTCTGATTGAAAGGTCCGACATCATCCATCTGATGAATCACTGGAGTTTTCTCAATGCATTGGTTTTTCTGATAGCGAGAGTTCTCCATAAACCATACGTCGTGTGCCCTGCGGGAGCTCTGCCGATCTATGGCAGGTCCAAGGTTCTTAAGTGGCTTTATAATCTTATCATTGGCAAAAATATCATCCGCCAGGCCGACGGCCAGATTGCCATAGCACCGGTTGAAATTGCTCAGTTCAGAGCTTACGGAATCCCTCCGGAAAAAATATACATCATACCTAACGGAGTTGATGCCGAAAATTTTCTCTCAAAGGACACTGGGGCTTTCCGCAAAAAATTCGGCCTGGGTGATGCCCCTTTCATCCTTTTTATGGGACGTTTAAATACTATCAAGGGACCGGATTTATTGCTTCAAGCCTTCTGCAACATCGGGGACAACGTTAAGGATCATCATCTGGTCTTCGCAGGTCCCGATGACGGCATGCTCGCCCAGTTAAAAGAGATGGCCGTCGCATGTGACATAAGCAACAGGGTGCATTTTATAGGTTACCTGGGCGGTGCAGATAGGTCCCAGGCATATCACGCTGCCGATCTTCTGGTCGTTCCGTCCAGACAGGAAGCCATGTCGATTGTGGTCCTGGAGGCCGGTGTTACCGGAACACCCGTCTTAATAACCGATCAATGCGGTTTTGACGATGTACTCAATATCGGCGGAGGCCAAGTTGTACCGGCGATCGTAGAAGGTCTGCAAGCAGGCCTCAATGAAATGCTCAGAGGCCCAGAGGGATTGAAGGCCATGGGTGAAAAGCTTAACAAATATGTGAGTACCCACTATACCTGGGATATCATTGCGAGTAGATACCTGGATTATTATGCACTGCACGTAAGAAAATAGTTTTTATTGCATCTGTTGCGTGAATTCGCCTGAATAAAAAATTACTACCAGTCTAACCCGAAAGGTCAACTCCTCATCTCCAAGCGTTTTAAACATATCAAGCAGACTTTAACTGGATCTTATTTGTGAACATTCTCATTATCACCCAGTACTTCTGGCCGGAGAATTTTCGTATTAACGACCTGTCGCTGGGCTTGGTTGAAAGGGGTCATCAGGTGACTATCCTTACCGGCATACCCAACTACCCCCAGGGGCGATACTTCGCTGGTTACGGGCTCTTCAAAAACACGCGTCAGGACTACCAGGGTGTTGAAGTGATTCGTGTACCGCTGGTGCCGCGCGGCCCGGGTGGCAGGATACGCCTTGCACTGAATTACCTCTCTTTCGCACTGAGTTCCAGTATGCTGGCGCCGTTTCTCTGCAGGGAAAGATATGACCTGATCTTCGTCTATGAACCCTCCCCCATCACCGTCGGCCTGCCGGCTCTCGTATTAAAGCAATGGAAATCCATCCCCATTATGCTCTGGGTCCAGGACCTGTGGCCGGAAAGCCTGACTGCCACGGGTGCAGTGCACTCCAAATATTTGCTGAAAATGACTGAGAGATTTGTGCGTCTCGTTTATGAGGGATGTGATATAATTCTCGTCCAATCAGAGGCTTTCTTTCACCCCATAGAAAAAATAGGAGTCGATAAGAAGAAAATTCTTTATTTTCCCAACAGCGCCGAGGAGCTTTACCAACCCGTCACTCTGGAACCTGGGGCACCCGAACGTGATCAAATGCCCGGCGGTTTTCGCGTGATGTTTGCCGGAAACATAGGCGCTGCACAGGATTTTTCGACGATCCTGGCGGCGGCGAACAAACTGAGGCACCATCCCGATATTCACTGGCTGATTCTGGGGGACGGGCGTATGAGGCCCTGGGTAGAAGAAAAGATCCGGGAGCTCGAATTGACGGAGGTCGTGCACCTCCTGGGCAGGTATCCGGCGGAATCCATGCCGCGTTATTTCTCGCTTGCCCATGCCCTGCTGGTCACCCTGAAGAGGGATCCGATTTTTTCATTGACGATTCCAGCCAAGGTACAGTCCTACCTGGCATGCGGCATACCCGTAATCGCAGCAATGGATGGCCAGGGGGCACGGGTTATTTCGGAGGCCGGAGCCGGCATCGCCTGCCCCGCCGAAAGCCCCGAAGGGCTGGCGGATGCCGTACTCAGCATGTACCGGATGTCGGACGAAGAGCGCAGGAGCATGGGGTCGCAGGGCAGAACGTATTTTGAGAAACACTTCGAGCGTGCAACCCTCCTGGACCAGCTGGACCAATGGATGAGAGAACTGCAGAAGGAGACGAAAACATGCGCATCTTGATTTTGGGAGGGGACGGCATGCTGGGACACCAGTTGTTCAAATATTTGAGGTCCCGGCATGATGTCCGGGTCACGTTGCACCAGCCGCTTTCCGCCTACAGGCCATTTGATTTATTCAACGCCGAGAATGCCTATTCCGGACTGGATGTCATTCAACTCCATCGTCTCATGGAAGTTCTGGCTGATTTCCATCCCCAGGCGGTGGTGAACGGTATCGGCATCATCAAGCAGAGAGCCGACTCCACGGAAAGCATCCCCAGCCTGGAAATCAACGCCCTGTTTCCCCATCGACTGGCCATTCTCTGCAAGATGATCGGTGCGCGACTCATCCACCTGAGTACCGATTGTGTTTTTTCCGGGAAAAAAGGGAACTATTCGGAGGTCGATCTGTCGGATGCCGAGGATTTATACGGCCGAAGCAAGTTCCTGGGGGAGGTGAACGCCAGTCACTGCCTGACCTTCAGAACCTCCATGATCGGCCGGGAGCTTGCCCGCAAGCAGAGCCTGCTGGAATGGTTTCTCGCCCAGAAAGATACCATTCAGGGATTTCGGGGTGCCACATTTTCAGGATTTACGACCCTGGAGCTCAGCCGAATCATCGAAAGGATGATCATTGATTATCCGGGGGCCTCTGGCCTTTACCATGTCTCGAGTGATCCGATCAGTAAATATGACCTGTTGATGCTCATCAAGAAAAAGATGCAACTTGCCGTTGAAATCGTGCCGGATGGTACGTTCCGTTGTGACCGCAGTCTCGATTCTTCGAGATTTCGCAGAGAATTCAAGTACCACCCGCCCAGTTGGGAACAGATGATTGAAGAGTTGAGCCGTGATATCAAAGGAGAGAAGTGATGATATTTGAAGGGAAGAACATACTGGTAACCGGTGGAACGGGATCCATGGGAAAGACGCTCGTACGGCGTGTCCTTACGGGTGAGCTGGGAACCCCGAGAAAGGTCATTGTTTTTTCGCGAGATGAGGCCAAACAGCATGACATGCGGATGTCTTATCTTCACAAGCTCGTCGCCACCGATGAGGTGATCTACCGCAATTTCATGAATGTCCTCGAGTTCCGGATTGGTGATGTTCGCGATTTTGCAAATGTCTGCGCTGCGGTCAAAGATGCCGACATCGTGATCAATGCGGCGGCATTGAAGCAGGTGCCGACCTGTGAGTATTTCCCCCTGCAGGCCATCATGACGAACTGCATCGGGGCCGCGAACATCGTCCGGGCGATTGAGGAAAACGCGTATCCCGTGCACACCGTTGTCTCCATCAGCACCGACAAGGCATGCAAGCCGGTGAATGTCATGGGCATGACCAAGTCGCTCCAGGAACGGATCATCACGGCAGCGAATATTTTGAATCCCAAAACGCGTTTTATCACTGTCCGTTATGGCAACGTGCTGGCTTCGCGTGGTTCCGTGATTCCACTCTTTCACGATCAGATCAGAAATGGCGGCCCGGTCACGATCACGGTCCCCGATATGACACGGTTCCTGTTGAGCATTAACCAGGCCGTCGATACGGTGTTTGAAGCATTGCGCTCTGCAAACCGGGGTGAAACCTATGTCCCGAACGCGCCCTCTTCGACGGTGCTGAACATCGCCAAGTCTCTGATCGGAGAGCGTGATATTGAAATAAAAATAACCGGAATTCGACCCGGTGAAAAGATGCATGAGATCATGGTCTCGGAAGAAGAGATAAATCATTGCGTGGAGCATGGCGAGTATTATGTCATTCGGCCCATGCTTCCCGAACTCAGAGAGAACATCGAAAAAGAAAGAAACGCTCTTATGAAGGAATTTAGCTCGGCGGACAATGTGCTCAGCCTAGAGGCGACTTCCTTGTTGTTAAAAAAACACGGCTTGATGATCGAGGATGTTGATATATCCCAGCAGGGGGAACTGCTGCGATAGCGTTCTTCAAGAATTGGCAGAGCCAAAAACGTTTATACCCCCGGGAAGGAATGACCTATGGCCATGAAAGTGATGACTGCCGTTGGCACGCGACCGGAGCTGATAAAGCTGTGCAGAGTCATCCACGAGCTCGATCAGCACACCCGGCATATCCTGGTGCATTCCGGCCAGAATTATGACTATGAGCTCAACGAGATATTTTTCCAGCAGTTGGAGATAAGAAAACCTGATTATTTTCTGGATGCCGCAGGTGAAAGCGCCGCAAGAACGATAGGCAACGTCATTGTCAAAATGGATGAGGTCCTGGGAAAAGAAAAACCCGACGCCTTTCTCCTCCTCGGCGACACCAATACCGGCCTTTCCGCCATCGCGGCAAAGCGTCGAAAAATACCGATATTTCACATGGAGGCGGGCAATCGCTGCTTTGATGAAAGGGTGCCCGAAGAAATCAATCGCAGGATCATCGATCACATCAGCGATATCAACCTGACCTACACGGAGCATGCGCGGCGGTACCTGCTGGCCGAGGGGATCAGGCCGGAGACGATCATTAAAACGGGCTCCCCCATGAAGGAAGTGCTGGCATATTACCGTCCCGGGATCGACGCGTCGGATATCCTGGAGAGGATGAAGGTCGTCCCGGGCAATTATTTCGTCGTCAGTGCCCATCGGGAAGAGAACATCGATAGCGAGAGCAATTTCTCTGATCTTCTAAAATCTTTGAATCGTATCGCTGAACATTTTGACAAAAAGCTCATTTTTTCAACGCATCCCCGGACTCAAAAAAGACTCGAAAGTTCAAGCATGGGCAAACTGGACCGTCGCATTCATATTTTAAAGCCCCTCGGGTTTTTAGATTACGTCAAATTGCAGATGCATGCATTTTGCGTCATGTCCGATAGCGGAACCATAACCGAAGAGTCCTCTATTTTGAATTTCCCGGCCGTGATGATCCGGCAGGCCCACGAACGTCCTGAAGGAATGGATGAAAGCACCCTGATCATGTGTGGGCTCAGGGCGGATCGTGTCATTGAATCCATCGCCCTTGTCACTTCCCATTTTTCCGGAAGCACACGTCCCTTCAAGCTCGTTGCGGATTATGACACTGAAAATGTCTCAAAAAAAGTACTGCGGATCATTTTAAGCTACACGGACTATATCAATCGCACCGTGTGGTTTAAATAAGATTACCCCCATAATTTCCAAGCGATATGCCTTCAGTTTTGATCACAGGGGCTACGGGAGCTGTGGGGCCCTATGTCGTGGCGGTGCTGCATGACGCGGGCTTTCGGATACGTACGCTGTCCATAGATTCACCACCGGTGGGCCTGTGGCCCGAGGGGATAGAAGCACGAATGGGCGATGTAACCGATCCGGCGGCTGTTCAAACGGCAATGCAGGGTGTGCAGGGTGTCATCCACCTGGCTGCCCTTCTTCATATTGTCAATCCGCCCCCGGAACTTCAGGGAAAATATGAACGGATCAATGTCGAAGGAACGGCGACCGTTGTCGAGGCGGCCCGGCAGGCAGGTGTCCAGCGCCTGGTCTTTTTCAGTACGATCGCCGTTTACGGTACTTCCCCCGGGAACGTCCTGACGGAAGAATCCCACACCCATCCCGATTCGTTTTATGCACACACCAAGCTTATAGCGGAGGGGATCGTCCTCGCAGCGAAAAGGAAGGATGGGAAACCATTAGGGACGGTGCTTCGTTTAGGCGCAGTTTATGGGTCCCGGATCAAGGGCAATTACCAGCGACTCTTGCATGCCATCGCACGCAGCCGCTTTCTGCCCATCGGCCGTGGGGACAACCGGCGCACCCTCGTATATGACAGGGACGTGGCCCGGGCGGCCTTATTGGCCTTGGAGCACCCGGAGGCCGCCGGGAAAATCTTCAATGTCACTGATGGTGAATTTCACACCTTGCATGATATCATTTCAGCCATATGTCAGGCCCTCGGCAGGAAGCCGCCCGGGTTTTCACTGCCGATGGGTTCGGTTCGGTTTGCCGCCGCTATCGTAGAGAATGCGGCAGGACTTATGGGTCTTTCGCCACCGATTACCCGTGCTGCAATCGATAAATATACGGAAGATGTCGCCGTGGACAGCCGCCGCATTCGAAAGGAGTTGGGTTTTAAGCCCCTCTACGATTTGGCTGCGGGTTGGAAGGCAACTGTTCAAGAGATGCGACGAGCGGGCAGTTTGTGAACAGCAAGCGTATATTCGACATCATCACGGCCATCATTTTACTGATCGTCCTCTGCATACCGATGCTCCTCATCGCCATCATGGTGAAGCTCTCCTCCAGAGGGCCTGTTTTATACTGGTCGGAAAGGGTGGGGATCAATAATACTACTTTCAAGATGCCCAAATTTCGCACCATGCGAGCGGACACGCCGGCAGTGGCTACGCACTTGCTGGATAATCCCAATGCTTATGTGACCCCCGTGGGATATTATCTGCGAAAATTCAGCCTGGATGAAATCCCCCAGTTGTGGAACATTTTCAAAGGGGATATGAGTTTTGTCGGCCCGAGACCCGCCTTGTTCAATCAGGACGACCTGGTTGAGCTGCGGACCCGGAAAGGCGTTCACAAACTCATTCCCGGGATAACGGGCTGGGCCCAGATCAACGGCAGAGATGACATCCCGATACCGCTGAAGGTCGAATATGACGAATACTACCTGAACAATAAATCTTCCTTTTTCGACCTTAAAATCATATTGATGACTGCCATCAAGGTGCTCAAGGCGGAGGGTGTTCGGCATTGATCGTCATCGCGCGATGCTCCTGCGCGGGCTTCCCCAAAAGAGCATGAGAGGGCCGTATTCGTGTAACATCTATCGGGTATGAAAAAATCATAAATCATGAAATATCTCATTCGGAATAAAAACTTCTACTGGATGATTTTTGTCGATGCCGCTCTTGTCACGACGGCATACATCCTGGCTTATATCCTTCGATTTGAAGGTTCGATTCCACAATACCAGATATCAAACCTCCAGAAAACCCTGCCCTTCCTGATCCCGATCAAACTGATCGTTTTTTACTTCTTTCAAATGTATAAAGGGATGTGGAGATATACAAGCATCCTGGACATAAAAAACGTCTTCCTGGCATCCACGGCCTCTTCCATTATTCTTTTGATGACCACCATTTATGCCTATCAATTCCTGGGTTTCTCACGATCCATATTTATCATTGACTGGGGATTGACGATTTTCTTTGTCGGTGGGATTCGAATCGGGATAAGGCTGACCCTCACAAATCATGCTTCCAGCCTCTGGACGATCTCTCCCTACAGAAAATCCTGGGATAGTTCCGCCAAGAAGCTGCTCATCATCGGTGCGGGTGGCGCCGGCGAAAAGGTCCTGCGGGAATTGCTGGATAACGCGGGTGTTTGTCTCAACCCGGTCGGCTTTCTCGATGACGCGAGGGAAAAACTGGGGAAATCCATACACGGGGTCCCCGTGGTCGGTTCTTTGGACCAGATCGACGAGATCCCTCTAGAATATGACGAGATCTTGATCGCCATTCCCTCGGCCAGGGGCGAGCAGATGAGGCGCATCATCGACGCCTGTGAAAGAACCGGGAAAAGGTTTCGCACGGTCCCGAGCATGGGAGAGTTGATAGAAGGCAAAGTGTCCGTCAACGCCATACGCGAGGTCACCCTGGAGGACCTGGTGGGCCGTGACGAGGTTCACCTGGACCAGGAAAAGATCTCGCAGTTCCTGAGCCAGAAACGGATTCTCGTTACGGGAGCCGGCGGATCCATCGGTTCCGAGCTGGTGAGGCAGATCAGCCGGTTCAACCCCCGGTCCATTGCCCTCATGGATTTCAGCGAATTCAATCTCTTCAAGATCGAGATGGAGTGCCGGCAGAGATTTTCCCATCTGGAAATATTCCCCTGCCTGGGAGACATTCGTGACCCCGAAACCGTAAACAGCCTGTTTTCGAAATTTTCACCCCAGATTGTCTTTCACGCGGCGGCCTACAAACATGTGCCGATCCAGGAAGCGCACCCGCGTGAAGCGTGCATGACCAACGTTCTTGGAACGAAAAACCTGGTCGAGGCCTCCCTCAAAACGGGCGTGGATCGGTTTGTCCTGGTCTCTACAGACAAGGCCGTGCGTCCCGCCAATGTCATGGGAGCGACGAAAAGACTAGCGGAGATGCTCGCGGACAGCATGAACGGAAAGTCAAACACCCGCTTCATGTCCGTGCGATTTGGTAACGTCATCAGAAGTTCCGGCTCCGTCATCCCTCTCTTCCAGGAGCAAATCGCCCGGGGTGGACCCGTCACGGTGACCCACCCGGAAATAACCCGTTATTTTATGACCATTCCCGAAGCCGCACAGTTGATCCTCCAGACAGGCGCCATGGGGGAAGGAGGGGAAATTTTCATCCTGGAAATGGGAAAGCCGATTCGCATTCTGGACATGGCAAGAGATTTGATCCGGCTTCAAGGGTATGAACCGGAGAAGGACATTCCGATTCAATTCATTGGCCTTCGCCCCGGTGAAAAGCTCTACGAGGAACTCATCACGGAGGGGGAAGGTATCGTCTCCACGTCGCACGAAAAAATCATGGTTCTGCGTGGGAATTCCTCCGACCGGGCGTTCTTTAGCAGCCAAGTTGACAAGCTCATCAAAATGGCAGATACTTATGACGATGTCGGTATAAGGGCAACGCTTCAGGAAATTCTCCCGGAATACAATCCTCAACCGAAGTGAGACCACACCAGTCATCTCGGGCATCTAGCCCCCACTTTTATGCGGATCCAGAGGATTTGCAGGCGCTGGCCTGTTGTCTCGTGCACGGTAGTCCATAACCAATATCGGGTGATGTTCGGACAACCTCAACATAAACGATTTTCGAGATGGAGAAACGTATGCACATAGGTCACTCGAATGGTCATTGGATCGGGAGGACCTCTTGAGACAGATCTTATTGAATAATTCCGGGGCGGTTATAGCCCGTATGCCGCGACCGCTGTGCGAACGGGGAGCGGTGCTTGTGCGTGTTCGTTACTCGCTGATCAGCACAGGCACAGAGGTGGCACCTTTCAGGACTCAGGGCGCTGAAGGTGGAAATGAATCAACGCCCACACCCTATCACCGAATCGCGGCCGCCTACCTTGGCAAGGCATTGGGCAATCCTGCCAAAGCTGCACAGAAAGTTGCAGCCATCGCCCGCAGCATGATTGCTGAAACTACCCCAAGCATAAAGAGCCGTCCTGTGCATGATTCCGTTTCTGTAGGCGTGACGTGGACGCGATGCAGTGCAACGGAATTCGAAGAAGCCCCTGACTCGCTTCGCATGGTTTCAGATGAGTCGGAATTCGGCTATCAACTCATGTCGCAGGAGATTTCGGTGCCGCCAGATACGATACCGATCGTACACGTCGAGGGAAAGATCGAAGCCGGCAAGTTGACGATCGGGTTGCTCGATGAGAAACGCGAGCGCTGGATCGGCAGCCGCAGCTATGACAAGTGCACGTTCCGGGATCGCTTGATCTTTTATCCCGGCAGCAGTCGAACGATCACCATTGTTATTGCCAACGCCGGCACAAAAACCAGATCTGAACTTCACATGGGATCGGTGAGAGTTGTTATGGCGCCGCCC
>JADDYB010000172.1_pt1 | contig 20005 bp, 16 predicted proteins | sample 8641941 | NCBI WGS metagenome assembly JADDYB01 (sample SAMN16275377, study PRJNA637457) | freshwater sediment metagenome | isolation source: Lake Kineret sediment | place: Israel: Lake Kineret | collected 2013
TACATCAAAGCGCCTTACGGCGGCTGCGATGTCTTGATCATTGCTGGTATGGACAGAGACGCTACCCGCAAAGCAGCTCAGGACCTCATCGACAAGCTATAAATTCACTTTTTTTCTTTCTTTTTTTTAGGATTTGTTCAGAAAACTCTTCTAATGCAGAGTGTGAATCATAAACTTCAACACTAACTCAGACAGTGTTCTCCCCTCCTTTCCAACATCACCCTCTTACTCAGAAGGTCAGAAGCAACCACTGTGAGAAATCCCTCACTACTGTGCCTCTCAATAAAGGTCATCACTTCTCTGCTAACCCTTTCATGCACCCACCCCCTGTGGGGGAAAGATTTAAAAAGCCACAAAGATGTGATGCTGTGTCCTTCCTTCTGAAAAAGAGAAAAGTGTTCCATGGACATATTGCCCTGTAAGAAAAGAGCGTTTCCGCTTTCATGGTTGCATGGAAACATTTAAAAGGAATGAGAGAATTCAGGAAAAAAGGAGGTCAACATTATGGCTGAAGAAAAACCCCACTTGAACGTGGCGTTCATTGGACATGTGGATCACGGAAAGTCCACACTCATCGGCAGAATGATGTTCGAGCACGGAGAGATCAGAGACACTCTGATCAGGAAATTCGAGGAAATGGGTGAAAAAGGAAAGACCTTCAAGTTTGCGTGGGTCATGGACACCCTGAAAGAAGAGCGTGAGCGAGGTGTCACCATCGACCTGTCCCACAGGAAATTCGAAACCCAGAACAACTACATTACCATTGTGGACTGTCCAGGTCATCGGGACTTCGTCAAGAACATGATCACCGGTGCCTCTCAAGCAGACGCTGCAGTCCTCGTGGTGGATGTCAAAGACGGCATCATGCCCCAGACTAAAGAGCACGGCTTCCTGGCCAAGACACTGGGAATCAACCAGCTCATTGTCGCTATCAACAAGATGGACCTGGTGAACTATGACCAGAAAAAATTCGAAGAACTGAGAAAAGAGATCGGTGAGAAATTGCTGAAGCTTATTGGCTACGACCCTGAGAAGACACCATTCATCCCAGTTTCTGCCTTCAACGGTGACAACGTATTCAAGCCCTCTGACAAGATGTCCTGGTGGAAAGGAGACACCATGTTCCAGGCACTGGACAGACTAAAGCCGCCGGAGAAACCTGTTGATAAACCACTGAGGCTGCCTGTTCAGGATGTATTCACCATCAAGGGAGTGGGTACAGTGCCTGTGGGCCGTGTCGAAACGGGTATCATGAAAGTGGGAGACAACATCACCTTTGAACCTGCCACCACTATCCTCGGAAAATCCATTGCTGGTGAGGTCAAATCCATTGAGATGCACCACGTTGGACTGAATGAAGCAACACCCGGAGACAATGTCGGGTTCAACATCAGAGGTGTCGGCAAGCAGGACATTCGGAGAGGAGATGTGGTTGGTCACGTCGATTCCCCACCAAGTGTCATCAGGCCAAAAGATACCTTCAGAGCTCAGATCCAGGTCATCAGCCACCCAACTGCGATAACAGCAGGGTACACACCAGTATTCCACTGTCACACTACCCAGGTAGCCTGTACGTTCGAACAGCTGGTAGCAAAACTCGACCCCAAGACCAGTTCTGTATCTCAGGAGAATCCTCCCTTCTTGAAGACGGGAGATGCTGCTCTCGTTGAGATCAGACCAACAAAACCTATGGTTGTTGAGGTGTTCAAAGAGATTCCACAGATGGGTAGGTTCGCGGTCAGAGACATGGGACAGACGGTAGCTGTTGGTGTGTGTCTAGCTATTCACAAAACAGATTAAGAGTGGATCATGGTGCAGAAAGCCAGAATTCGACTCGCAGGTACTGAGCCACAAAAACTGGATGATGTCTGCGAACAGGTGAAGAAGATAGCAGAGAAGACAGGGGTAGATCTCTCAGGGCCTATACCACTGCCCACCAAGAAACTGAGAGTGCCTACCCGAAAATCTCCTGATGGTGAAGGTACTGCTACATGGGAACGGTGGGAAATGCGCATCCACAAGAGGCTCATAGAAATCGAGGCTGATGAGCGGACTATGCGGCAGATCATGCGCGTCCGTGTACCAGAAGGAGTGAACATCGAGATTGAGTTGATATCTTAAATAATTTTTCTTTTTAAATTCTTCTAGCTCAGGTGTTCAGGTATCTGGGGTTAGAATCTTTTTCAATTTTTGTAGTTCTTCGTAACGATTTTCAAGGTGAAGGTGGCACTCCTCTGTTCCAACTACACGAATGCCTGGCGAGACTCTTTTCCGTGCTCATGAATGGAGGAGACAGGTGTGACCTTCACATACGTGAATTTCATGTCAATGCTTCAGGTGGCTCATAGACCCATACAGTCCTTTCAGTTTCTGAAACTCCTCCTCATCGTAGAATGTACACGTCCCCTTTGAGTATTCCTTCGCTACCTCCAGACAGAATCGGGCTGCTGCTTCCACATCCAGAACCTGATTGGCGCCAGTAGCACAACCCGGGACGATGGTCTCTGAAGTGATGGCAACTCCTACTACCGGCGCATCTGTCACTGTGCAGGGCTGCATGATCGCGTTCAAGTGGTATACTTGATTGGAATAGGGCGTGATATCCTGCATCGTAATGGGAAAGACCACGGGGAGCTTTCCTGTCACCCTTTCCTGGATCGTTAACAGATCCTCACTGACCTTGAGGATGTACCCCTCCTTTACGGTGGGAGAGATGGCAAAGCCCTTGTAGTTGATGACCCTGTTCCCTCGAGTGGTATCAACGGACAAGACTGCATCCATTCTCGCATCGACCAGGTGCCGCATCATGGTAGAAACACGTAAGGGCGCGCCCATGAAATTGACGAGCTCATGCGGTATGATGGGTGCATGAGGGCAGACATGGGTAGTGACAATGACAGAACCTTTGAGATTGAGCCTTTCAAGGGCCAAGGCACATGATAGAACAGTCAGAGCTCCTTCTGCATCAGACACGAGCCCAATCTTTTCTCTGGCACCAATACCTCCTAACTGGCCTATGATCCCTAGAGTAGGGGTGCCATTCCCGAATTCTATCTTCACAAAGTCGGTGGACCCTTCCTCAGTCACTGTTTCTACGTCTACTCTCGAAAAGAGAGAGGCCACATCTTCTCCTTTCACGTTGGGGTTATCCAGTACCTCATAGATTTTTAAGACCTCTTTCAACATGACGTCACCTGATTCGAGTATTCGTGAACGTGTATGAAGGTTTCTATTTTCAGGTAGTCGTGTGAAGGTGAACGTTTCTCTTGTTCCTTTTTCATGGTCAAGGTGCTCTGCCACGACCCTTGGTTGAGCAAAACCTATATATAATAGAACACCTCCACAAGCTTCATGCGAGGAATGTGGCTTTTCTACTTGTGTGTGTTCCTGCTTGCTTCACCAGCGGAGCTCTTGGTCATTGACAATTTTGAGACTGAGAAGCTGTGGGAACCGATGGCATCTGCGGGATGTACCATCAACGTGTTCCCGGACCGGGTGAATGTCAAAGAAGGTCAGGCATCACTCCGGCTGGAAGTGCAGTTTTCGGAGTCCTGTGACGAAGGGAAATGTTATGCAGGTATAGGTCGTGAGGCACCCGATTTGACTGGTTATGCCTTTTTGAGATTGTGGGTAAAGGTGAATCAACCAGTAAAAGCGCTCTTTGGACTGTATGTGGAGTCTGCTGATGGCAAAGGCTACATTTATGCTGGGCCTTTAGATAAAACAGGGTGGATCTTGATGAATGCCCCCTTTTCAGAATTCGCGAGTGAGGGGGAGCAGTCAAAAGGGGTGAATCCTGGGAGTATTGAGACACTTTCTCTGATTGTGGCAGCAGATGAACCACTTGCAGTGACGATAAATGTGGACGGACTTGTAGCTCTGACAGACACGAACGGGAATGGGATTCCCGATGCAGACGAGACTACCATAGTGGGAGCGGCTGAGAACTCTGAACAAATGGGCGACAAATACTTCGAACAAGAAGACTACCAGAAAGCGGCGAAGTACTATGGAGAGGCAATGTCCATGTACCAGCAGCTCGGTAACCTGGAAAAAGCGCAGGAAATGGATTCAAAAGTGAGGGAAAGCAAGGCATGGGCAAAATATAAGGAAGCAGAAGACCTATACCAACAGAAACTATATGGAAGGGCCGCAGAAGCCTATGAAGAGGCAAGGAAACTGTTTGTCGTGGTGGGCAATGTGGAAATGGTGGACACTATTGAAAATCGGCTGAAAGAGTTGAGTGAGCTCACAGGGAAGACGGTCCCTCCTTTATCGGGAACGCCTTATGACAGGCCGCAAAGAGCAAAGAAGGGGGGAGTTGGCGGGCTGATCTTCGTGCTGATCGTGGTGTGTGTCGTGGGAGCAGGAGTGTACGTGTGGAAGTTCAGAGGTCAGAAACCAGAACCAGAGAAAAAGGAACTGCTCTCTCCTTCAGAGGCGAAAGCGGAAGAAATACGGAAGTTAAAGGCAAAATTCGTCTTTGGTGAGATCAATAGAAGTGAATACGATAAGAAGTTAAGGGAACTGGAAAATAAAAAGTGAAAAGGAAATTGTTTTTACTATTCTATTCTTGTCTTATCTTATTCTTTAAGGACAATGACGAGACCTGTGCCATTTTCCATTTTCACCAGGTGCCCATCTGGGGTAACATACATGATGTAATTTGCAGGTGAAGAAAACTCCAATTTCAGGCATTCCCAGGTCTTTTGAGCCGCTTCTATGGAAACTGTATTTTGTGATATCGTTGCTTTGACCGCTGCTGCTTTCATGGGTTGGGCAGCAACCATGTTGATGAGGAGGGTACCTCCTTTCTCGAGGGTAACAGCTGAGAACATGATGTCCCACTGATCGATCATGTTGTTGTCCAGGGTGAAGGTGTCATTCCCTACTCTGATAGTTTCATCATACGTCTTCCCCGGTTTGGAGGCAGTAATGTGGACAGAACCAGGGATAAAATCTGCTTTCATAGTCTGGAGTTCACCATTGACAGTGGCCTCAAACTCGTAGTGAAGGCATCTGCCAGACAGGTCGACGACGTAAGAAGCTTTTATGTGGAGAGCGACTAGGTCAGTCTTTAAGTCGGTGGCAGCATCGATGAAATAGGCTTCTGTTTCGTTGTAGAACTCCTTTTTGGTGACAGTGTATTGATTGTACCCGATGAGGGTGCCGTTGTCAAAGAAATCAAAGGTGTGGGTTGCACCCACTTCAAGGGTTGAGGGTTTCAATGCAGTGGTAGTGGTCTGGCCTAAACATAGGGAGAAGAGGCAGATGATCATGATGCTCAGGTTGGTAATGGATTTCATACAGTGAGATGGGGATGTTCTTTTAAAACCTTTTCTCTCAATTCAGTTCACCTCAATTCGCAGGCTGAAAATGAGGAGATCATCAAAGTGACAGATATTTCTTTGGGGTGCTGACAGAGAAGAATTCGCAAAAGTTAGATGGAAACAGACTGTAGAATCTTACCTCTCAAGAGAAATTAGTAGCATTCATACCAGGTTCAGTGCATTTATTTGAGGTCTTTCACCTTCTTCTCGATCTCCCTTGTAGACACCAGATGCGTGTGAATCCCCAGTTTTTTCGGTCTCTCACCAAAGGCCATCCCTAAAACCTGGTTCAAATGCAGCACAGGGATCTCGAACTTCTGCACTTTCTTCTGTCCCTGATCAAATTGCAGATGACAGAAAGGACATATGTTCAGAATAGCATCTGGCTTGGCTTCTGAAATGAAGGCAAGTTTCTCCTCCAGAACGTTTAAGGCAACCTTCTCATCGCCGCTCCACACTCCACCACCAGCCCCACAGCAGGATAATCTATTCTTGAAGTTCACTGGTTCACAGCCCACTGAAGCGAGGATGTCTTCTACGATGTGGGGGTCCTCCACGTTGATGGACTCGTGATGGTGTGAGGGACGCAAGTAGTGGCACCCGTAGTGGACAGCCAGTCTCAGCCCCAGATCGTGGGCCTTCTTTTCCTCAATACTGTCACGCAGAGACGAGAGGACGTCGACGAAATGCACCACTTTCACCGTTCCATTGTACCTTTTCCCCACCTGTTCCAAAATTCTGTTGATCTCTTCTCTCTTCTCCAGGTCTTCTCGCAGCTGGTGGTTGGCACCAAACAGAGAACCGTAGCACCCATTGCAGATAGTCAGAATGTCCAGGTGATCACGTTCTGCCTCAGCCAGGTTTCGGGCTCCCAATGTCAACCACGTCTCGAGGTCATACCCTCTGAAAACACCGGGGGCAGGACAGCATGAATATCGGTGGTCTTCTAACTCTACGCCCAGCTTCTCAAAGACGAATCGAGTAGATTTTTCAATCGAGGCGTACATGTTTTTTGCTATACATCCTGGAAAGAGAGAAAACTTCATTTTGAAGCACCTTGCACCATTTCTCTGAATTTCAGAATGTCTATGAGCTTCTGCAACTTTGAGAGCTCTTCTGCATCTGTAGAGACATCATGGGGCTTGTCTAACCCAATGACCGACCGTATCTTGGCTACTTCAAGGGACAAAGGAAATCCATTCCCCGTTCTGTACAGGTTCTCGATAGCGTTAACGTGGAGTCTGGGGAAGTTCCCCCTTCTTACTGCTAAATTCCGCAAAAGTATGACAGCATCTACTGTGTTGACGCCTTTAGGGCATCTCTCAGCGCAGTTGTAGCAGGTTGTGCAGTCCCACAACTCTTTGAGGTCTGTCACGTCCCTCCCCTCGTATGCCATCTGAATCAAGGCGCGTATTCGTAATCGTGATTGTCTCCCTGCGGGGCATCCTGCCGTACATTTCCCGCACTGGACGCACTTGTCGAGGTCACTCATCTGAGCTGCTTCCTCAACTGGGTTCATGGCCCCCCTCCAGAGCGTCGGAGATGAATTCCGAGACAGTGTAGATCTCTATGGGCTGCTTCCTCTTTTTCGCATTCTTGAAGTTGTGCAGACACGAGAAGCATTCCGTCAGAAGGATCTCTGCCGTCTCGTCCGCTTCCGTGACTCTATCCCGGGCGATGTTGACAGATTTGACACCATAAGCTCCTCTGACTCCTCCTCCAGCTCCGCAGCACTTGGCCAGTTCTCTGCTGCGGGGCATCTCCACAAAGTTGGGCGCAATCTGCTTTATGATTCTTCGAGGCTGGTCATAAATGCCTGAATGTCTCCCCAGGTCGCACGGATCGTGGTAGGTGACCTTCTTGTCAGTGATCTTTTGAAAGTCAAAGCGAGACAGCACTTCCAGAAGATGGTAGACATCCATGCCCAGGTCTTTGTACCGGGGGTCGTCTTTAAACGTCCGGTAGCACTTGGGACAGGTACACAGCAATTTTGTGGCGCCCGTTTTTCTGATTACGTCTACGTTCTGCTGTGCGTGCTCTGTGCTGGCTTCGAATCCCACATCCGGGAAGACCCCGCCGCAGCACACCTCATCGACTCGTGAGTAAGAGATACCCAGTCTATCGAGGAGATTCATGATCTTCTCTGCAGCTTCCTGCTCACGATACGTGCCAACGCAGCCCACGAACAAGGCGTACTCTGGATTTTGCTTTTTGTGACCAATTTCTGGCCTGGGTTCTCCATAAATGTTCCCATGCTGGAGTACAGTATCTCGCATGATCTGGTGCCCTTCTATGAAGTGGCCCAGGTTGACGAGCTCCCTTCTCGTGTCTTTCACGATTTGGTACATCTCCAGGTGATAGGGGCATTTCTCTGTGCAGGTCTTGCACAAGGTGCATTGAAACGCGTTCTCAAAAATGCTGCTGTCAAAGTGACGCTCAGGGTCTTTGGGGACATCAAATCCGGGGAGTCTCGTGCTCTGCGTCTTCTCTATGACAAACCCCTTCTCAGTGGAGTAGGGGTCATAAACGCCGAGGGCGTATCCTGCTAACTCCTGTATATCCATGAGCTTTAATTTGGAAGGATCTCCTTCGTAGTTCTTCTCGTGGTAGATGCAGTCTAAGTGGACGCCACATTTGGTGCAGGATGTCACCAGGATGTCGGCTCCCGTGTTGACGGCCTCTCTTATCCTTTGTTCCCGCATTTCTTTAGACTCCTTGTTGCAGTTTAACCAGGAGGACACACCGCAGCACTGGGCCTCCTCCCGTGTGTGCTCCATCTCTGTAAAGTCTGAAACCTTCGAGATGACGGAGCGAGGAGCATCGTACAACTGATTGTACCTCCCCAGCCTGCATGGGTCATGGAATGTCGTTTTCACGTTCAGTTTCGGAAGGTCAGGACATTTCTCCTCCAGAAATTGTGAGAAGTGCTGTACGTCAGCATTATACACATTCTTCAACATGTGGTAGCATTCAGCACACCCTACCACAATTTTCTTGCCTGCCAATTTCTCCTGCATCCTCTGCCTTACTGCCTCAAACTCGTCGAGACCGCCAGAGTAGTACAGGTCGTGGCCGCAGCACCCGTAGATGATGGCAGGTTCTATTCCCAGCCTGTTCATGACCTTCACGGCAGCTTGCGCAGCACCTGAGTAGTTCGTGTCCCGCATCAACAGTAAATCAAAAACGGGGGCGCATCCGGGAAAATATGCTATTTCAGAGTCTTGGTTGGTACTCACATCCTTTAACCAGCCTGTGATATCTGTTTGAGCCGCCAGTTTACCCGCTAACCTGAACACATCTCTGTGAGATCCTCTGGGCTCGTGTAAGTACCGTCTGTACCTCACAACGTCCTCCAGCTTCAACTCTGAGGGACACGTTAAAAAGCAGAGCTTGCAGCTGGTGCAGTCTGGGACTCCCTCTGTCACTTCACAGGTTAACATTGTCTCACCATCCTCTCGGCTGATTCAACAAACTTACCTCCTTCAGCTGAAGAGATGTTGAAAAACTCCAGCTTCTCGCCGCCAATGCCCATCAAATCCAAGACTTTCTTGGCCAGAACCACTTTGTCCTTCTCCTTGAGGTTCCCATCAATGAAGTGGCATGTCCCCTCCAGACAGGCACCGATCATGACGCCCTTGGCACCCTTGATAAAGGGGTACAGCATCTGGGTTAAAGTCACCCTCCCTGAACAGGGGACTCTCACAATCTTGATCTGGGGTGAGTACCGCATCTTGGCAGTTCCCGCTAAATCAGCAGCATTGTACCCACATTGGCTGCAGCAGTAGGAAATGATGGAATCTCTGTCTTTTTCCAGTATGCCGTCCACCGCCTTCTGCAGCTGGATATCGGAGAAGTAGCGTAACTCTATGGCATTGGTAGGGCACACAGTCGTGCACATGCCGCAGGCGTGGCAGGAAACATCTATCACCTCGTAGGTGTCACCCTCCGTGTCAATGGCATCGTAGTTGCAGATTGTCTCGCACTCGCCACATTTGATGCACATGTCTGCGTTAATGGAGGCAGTGATTAAGTCGACCGTGATCTCATCATCTTTTAAGAATGTCGCTACTCTGGAAGCTACTGCACCTGCGTCGGTGATGCATTCTTGAATAGGTTTTGGCGCTTCTGCAGTCCCTGCAATGTATATCCCGGTCGTTGCAGTATCGACGGGAGCGATCTTCACGTGATAGGGAGCAATGAACCCATCTTTCCCTGGTACCAGGGGGATGGTTTCAATCAAGTGTTTTGTACCCTCAGATGGCACCATAGCAGTTGAGAGCACGACGAGTTCAGCTTTCAGTAACAAGGGTTCATTCAACAAGGTGTTTTCTGTCCTCACCAGTAAATCGTCTCCATCTGAGAGGACTTCTGACACGTTCCCTCGAATGTACAAGATGCCCATTTCCCGCGCCTGGTCATAGTACTCCTCGTACCCTCGACCTGCAGCTCTCAGATCAATGTAGCAGATGGTCACCTCAAGGTCGGGGTGGTCTGCCTTGATTAACCGCGCATTCTTGGTCGCATACATGCAGCAGATCTTACTACAGTATTCTGTGTACCTGCGGTCCCTTGACCCTGCGCACTGGATGAATACAACGGACTTGGGTATCTTCCCGTCAGAAGGTCTTCGCAACACGCCCAGGGTCGGTCCACTGGGACTGATGAGCCTTTCCAGTTCTAATCCTGTGATGACGTTTGGGTGTTCCAGGTTGTACTCTGTCCCTGAAAGGTCGTACTGCTCATATCCCGTCGCCACGACGATGGCACCAACTGTTAGATCAAAAACCTCTTCCTCGTCCTCACAGAGAGCTTTTGCCTGACAGATAGTGACACACCCCTGACACTCCATAGTTCCATTCAACTTCAGACAGGTCTCAGGGTCCCGCACGTATTTGAGAGGCACTGCCTGTGAATCAGGCACGTATATGGCTTTCCTGAATCCAAGACCCAAGTTGAACTCACTGGGGACGACAATGGGGCACACATTCGTAATTTTTACCGCTTTCTTTGGACACTTTTCAACACACACCCAACAACCGACACAGTTTCTCGTCTCATAGTCAGGGAGAGCACCCTTCTCCTTCTGGGTTAAGGCAGGTGGGTCTCTCTGTTTTGCACACAGTTTGGCACAGGCACCGCATCCGTTGCACAGCGTTTCATCAATTTTAATGCGGTCCAGCCACAACTGTCCGTCCAGTTTGAGGGTTTCCGCGACAAAATCAGTCCTGGCGCAGTCCCCACATCCCGTACAGGTCTCAATGTTAACGTAACGTGGCTTTTTCCTTATCTTTACGGTATATTCACCGGGATGTCCTGAAACGTCCTCCACATCTGCCATGGTAATTAGATCAATGTGCTTGTTCATGACTGTCTCATTCAAAATAGGAGAAACCGTACACATAGAACAGTCATCAGTGGGAAAGGTTCTGTCCAGTTTAACCATGTTCCCGCCAATGTTGGGTTTCTTCTCTATCAGATACACGTGAAATCCTTTGTCTGCCAGTTCCAAAGCTGCATGCATACCACTGATACCAGCCCCAATCACCATGACATCCTTTACCACAGGAACTTTTGCCTGGCCAATCTCCTGCAATGTCCTGGAAGCCTCCACAGCTCCCTTTACCAGGGCTAAAGCCTTTTTCGTGGCCTCGTTCTTATCTTCTGTTGCCCAGGAGCACTGTTCTCTGATGTTGGCCATTTCCCATAAATATGGGTTCATTTTCTCTCCAATGCATTCTTTGAAGATTTCTCCGTGATGCTTGGGTGAACAGGAACAGATTACCACCCTGTCCAGCTTTTCTTTCTCAATAGTTTCCTTTATGAGATCCTGACCGAGCTGTGAGCACAAAAATAAAGATTCATGAACTATTAAATCATCTTCTTTGGATAATTCCTTTTTGAGGTATTCCATGTCCACATTTCCTGCGATGTTCGTACCGCAGTCGCACAGGAAGACTCCTATCATGTATGATCACCTTTACTGGTTCAGTCATTGAACCCTTCTTTATAAGGTTTATGTGTATGACGTAGAGGGAGTTAATAAAGTTTTCGCTGTAAAAAATGTGAAAAATAAAGGAGGAAGGTTTGTGTGGGTATGGGTTATTTAGTAAAAAATTGTGAGTATTTTACAATATAATATCATGGATCTGACGATTACTTTTCGGATCTAGGTCTCCAATAAGCAACCTCAAAGATTTTTCGATATTCTGGGTCATTGGAATTGACCATAGATATCAAATCGTCTGTGCGTGAACTGTCCCCATATGCGAGGTCACGAATGCAGTGGGCGATACGAAGTGGAGGAGCATCACTTTTGCGGGTCATGTCGGCGAGGTGGCCGAAGATTGATTCGTCTTTCGATTGGTGATATCCATAAATGTAGAGGTATGCGTCAAGAATAAGAAGTGATGCAGCTGTGTATATCTCTGTTTTTCCTATTTTTCCACTTTCAAACGAAGTTTCCACCTGTTTCCAAGTGGTCTCTTTGTAGAAGGTCACGCGCTGGGGGACCTTCGGAAGGAAGCGAACACGTAATGCTTCCCACCACTGTAGCCGAGGCTTAAGATCTAATGAATAGGAAAGGAGGTCAAGAATAGGATTGCAGAGATCGGGCGTGGTGAGGAGAATATCCCAGAGGATTATTTTGCTGGGTTGTTCTCGATTCAAAGTCTGATCTAGAGCCCGAGCCCGAGCCAGATCCCGATCCAGATCCCGACCTAGAGCCAGAGCCCGACCTAGAGCCAGAGCCCGAGCCAGAGCCCGAGCCAGATCCCGAGCCAGATCCCGATCCAGAGCCCGACCTAGAGCCCGACCTAGAGCCAGAGCCCGAGCCAGATCCAGAGCCAGATTCCGAACCAGATCCCGATCCAGATTCTGAGCCAGAGCCCGAGCCAGATCCCGACCTAGAGCCCGACCTAGAGCCTCATCCCGAGCCAGATTCTGAGCTAGATCCAGAGCCCACTTGTAAATCCTAGATGGTCTATTGGCAAACAACTGGAGACTGGTTAGGGCATATTCAAGAGAGACACCATAATGAGGGTTGGGTAATAGCATGATCAGCTGTTCTTCAAAGCTCCTTTCTGAGACAATGCTCATTTCAAGTGAAGCACTTACTGCCTGGAAGGCTACTGAAACAAAATTCGTGAAACGAGACTCCAGAGAAAGGAAATCTTTCAATGCCCAGAAAAATTCCAGTTTTATCTTCAATGAAGGAGAAGGAACGAGATTTGATGCTTCAAACAAAAGTAATCTGAGCAATTCTGCATCCTCATCCTCTTCATACAGAAATTTACCTGTAACTCCAACGATTCTCTCTTCTGACAAGTTTATCACAAAAGCAATAAGTATTAAGGCAGTTTTCTCCTTCTTGTCCTCTAAATCGTTCCATAACGATTTGAATGCCGCAGTTGTAGCTTTTTCATTCCCCTTCTCTCTCCCAGCCCATGCACGTATTCTCTCCAAAATCAGTCTCAGTTCCTCCCCCTCTCTCGTTAGTGTAGCTGAACGCAATAAATAATACAGTATCCTCTCCTGATGATCTTTTTTTGCTATGATTCCATCGAGCAGTAATCCACCCAACAACAGAGAACGTACAGCATCGTCACTATTACCTGTTTCCTCAAGAATCTTCTCTACGAGGATTTTCTGACTCACATCTGACTCGAGACTTGCGACAAGGAGCCTGATCACCTCATGCCATCGGGGGTTCCCACAATTCCCTTCAATAGTCTCCCAGGTACTCAATACACCAGCCGTTTCGCCTCTTCTCTTGATACAGGATGATACTAAATATTCTTGAAACGTCAGGTGGACAAAACCGTAACGATTATCACCAATCTCCATGAGTAACCCTGCACGCTTCTTCACAAAATCAAGAAACTCTTCTGCCACGTCCTCAGCGTCATTGTCCTGGTCATTGGTCTTCTCCTCTTCAGCAATATAAGTACTTAGAAATCTTTTCAGATCCTTGTAATCGACAACAGCACGCTGATTTTTCTCAGTGCCAATACTCTGGCAGTGCATCCAGTAGGCAATCTCTTCTATGCGATGCCTGTTCCGTCGTTCCTCTTTTCCCCTCTTCTTTATCTCTTCTGTATGGTATTTCCAGATATGCCAGGTAACAAGGAGAGTCTCCGTGCATTTTCGATAGAGAACAATCCTCTCTTCAGGTAGTACAGCATCGATTCTGTGCACAAGCACAATAATCGTGAGGAGGAGAGGATTTTCAGCCAGCTCCCGAATTGCTCTGTAATCATCACTTTGGAGAATTCTGACCAGATCATTGATGTACATCTTCCTCTCACGTTCATTGTCTATGCGAACCTTGTACCAGTTTGTGACAAATTGTTCTACTTGGGGAAGCTGCAGCCGTGCTAGCCGGTAGTGGGAAAACTCTTTCTCATCAAAACGGAAAGGACTGCCATAACCGATGATTCGTGAGGTTACCACTACCGTGTTGCGTGGATAGGTGGTGATCAACGTACGTATGCGATCACGCACGATTTGCTTGAACTGTGGGTTCGGGAGCTCATCCAACCCATCAAAGAGGAGTATGGCCTGACCAGACTCCAGGTAGTGCTCAAAAAAGTCCACATCTGCACTATTCAAAGTGAAATCTCCCTGAACAACTTCCTGGATGTAGTCAATTAATGAAAGATTCTTTCGTGTTTTCAATTCATCAGCATATCTGCGCAAGGTAATAAAGATGGGAAGGCGCTCATCAGGCTTTGCATTGTACCGTGTTTGCAGAGGTGCAGAATGCCCCACTAGGGCCAAAAACTTCAGTAATGTCGATTTTCCAGAACCAGGATCTCCGAGGACTACAGTCCGGGCGCCTCGTTCAAGAAACGAGAGAGGATCAGTCCGGAAGGTTGTTGTTACATCAGCCTTCTCTGGTACGGCAGTGAGGGGGATATAGATGTCTTCCATGGGGACGCCTCGCGTTGCTTCTTCTTTGTAGACTGACATTCCCACAAATTCAATCTTGCGATAGAGGGTATTGATGCCGTCATTGTATCGTTTGCGTGTGTCCTGAATTGTTTTCTTGCGGGTGCTGCCATCGGGAACGAGTTCAGGGTAGTAGTAGAGACACAAAGCAGGAGTCTCCAAAAAGAGAGATAGTAGATTCTTGTGGCCCCAGTGTTCGATCTGGAATTCCAATCCCAGTTTTTCGGGTAGACTTTCAAACCAGGTGACGTCTCCTCCATCTTTTCGGGTGGAGGATTCAATGAAGTCCTGAGGAGTGACCAAGATCCATTTTTTTATTTTGAGGGTTTCGTTTTCAGTAATTTGTTTCAGGGACTTCTCAATTTCACCTCTATGCTTTGGACTGAGTGGTGATGGATAGAATCGATATTGATAGCCAACCTTTTCGTATTTTCTGAAGCCTTTCTCAAAACTGTCCAGTTTAAAATAATCTCCTGCTGCATCGCTGAAAATGGTGAGATTCTTGCCAGATCTGCGTGCCTCATGAAAGAGAAGGAGATCAACAATACGGGCAAATTCTGTACCCCCTTCAGTTCCTTTTGGAAGCATGTCGTACAATGTTTTTACTCCTGGAAACCTTTTTTGAGCAGACATTAAACCTCCTCCTGTACCACCGATGGCCACCTTCGTAGGGGCATGAAACTATATAAAGGTGACGCAGACACTTTGGGAATCTGTGACTTTGGGCCGCATAATTGATTGTGTGAAGAGAGGTTATTATCGACGTTTCTCTGCCGAAGAATTCAGATGTTCGAAACTCGGTGGATAAATCGAATTTGGTTTACAGACTCTGATTTTCATTTCTTGGGTTGGGTTCCTATTTATCCACCGTAACTGGTGGTTCTTTCAGGATTTATGAACTGCCAAGATAAAAAAATATTGATTGAACCCATCCTCTTGAAAAAGCTTTTCAACTCCTGGCATCTACGATTCTCATGGTTTATTCTGAACCAATTTCAGTGAGGTTCGATGATGGGCCCCTCTTAGAGAAGAAACCCTGTGTCCCTCTCTGCTGGCATGCTCCCGGGGTGGTGTCGTGATCAGCAGAGAGAACACCTACTATGCGGTCACCTCTCTAATGGGTATGTCCATCAATGTGACAGGGGCATACTATGTCCTTTTTTTCAGGGGGATTGGTCTCTCCTTTTCTGAAATTGCCCTCTTGAACACGGTGTACATGGTGATGCATGTCCTGATAGAGTATCCCAGTGGAGTCCTGGCAGACAAGTACGGGAGGAAACTCACCTTTCTCCTGGGTATGGGCCTGCACTCTGTTTACTACACAGGAGTTGGGCTCAGCCACGCCTTTCTCCCCATAGCGATAGCCTACAGCATTGGTGGGACGGGGATGGCTTTCATTTCTGGCACCCTGGTGGCATGGATAGTGGATGAGGTGAAAGCAGAAAAGGGGGAAGAACGCATCAAGTTTGTGTTTGGACGCTCTTCCATTTATGCGGGTATTTTTGGAGCTTTTTCTGGAGTTCTGGCCAGCCTCGTGGCAGTCTATGGGTTGCACATGCCGTTTCTGGCTGCGGGAGGACTGGGTTTCTTGACTGTCGGTGCTGCCTTTTTGCTGATGAATGAAAATTATGGTAACGTCCAGAAGAGTTACAACGCGATCTTTGTCTCAGGTATCACAAAATTCTTCTCAGAGTCCCATCTTCTGGCATTGACCGTGCTATCCATTTTATTCAACATTTCCATCGGCATATTCATGCTGACCTGGCAGGTCATTCTCACTGACGAGGGCGTATTGAACGAGTACATAGGGATTTTGTTCGTCAGCATGTTTCTGGCCATGACAGTGGGAGGGATTGTGGCCACCCGACTGTTCAGGAGAATGGATAAAGTCTCTGTTCTAAAAGTAGTCTTGATAGGAGCAATCCTGTGTTACCTGTGTGTTGGGCTCCTGGCACAATGGTGGGCATCACTGGCATGCTTTGTGGGCATTGAGGCCATCATTGCTGTCTGGGGAGCTGCGTTCTACACCTGGATAAATCAGTACATACCTTCTGAAGTAAGAGCAACCCTTCTGTCTGCCTACAGTACCATTTTCGCTGTGTGTTATGCTGTTTCTCAGCCCTTTGTCGGGAAAACGATTGACATCTTTGGTAAATCCTCATATTTTGTTGGAATAACCCTCTTCTTGACCTGCTTGTTAATTATCGTATTGAAAGGAGGTGATATGCATGAATGAAAGTGAACCCCCGCCCCTTCCTGAGAGGCCGATGCAGATAACTTTTGACATCACGTACCGGTGCAATGTCAGCTGTATCCACTGTTACGCCAATGCCTCTCCCAAGGGGGTGGAATTGGATGAAAAGACTACTTTAGGAATTATTGACAAGATTATAGAAGCGAGGCCTCTTGTCCTGATTCTCAGTGGCGGAGAACCGATTTTAAGGAACGATGTAGAAGACATTCTCTGGCACTATAAAAATAAATTCTCGACCATTTCATGATTCCCGATTAATAAGAAGCTATCTTTTCCTCAATTCTCTCCCTGTATTCCTCATACGGATACTCCAGTGTCTGCCTCTCAAAGTCATAGTACAGTATCTCCGAAAGTACCATAAAATTATTGCACACTTTCTCACCAGTGGACTTATGGAATAACAGAACATTTAAATCCTGAACTGGTGTTAAGAACTTCATGGATTATCTATACATCTTTCCGACACTACCCTCCCCATTGTCCAAAGGAGTAGTTCCTCTGGGTGAAGGTGGAGGATGTGGAGGAGGAAATGGAATGCCAGGATGAAGCGATACACTCGAATACGGAATCGAGAAATCGTATGAATCGATGATTCCTTTCCTTTTCCATAAAACAATAATGTTGCGGATGTGTTCTTTCTCCCTTCCATGAGGAATAAAGACATAACTCAAAAGAGAGTCTTTAACCCTCACATGGAAGGAAGATACAGGTAGTTTACCAAAGGAATCCACAATAAATTTCTGGTATTTGGTTTTGAATAGGAAGCAAAAAGAGAGATATCCTCCTTCTCTTAAAGGGTACAAAGGCACGAATATATCGGTGAACTGTGAAATCTGTTTTAATCTTTCATAAAAAGTTGTCTTTTTAAATCCATATTTTTTGACCAAAGAAGTAAAATCCATGTCGAGATTGTACTTTAGATCGGTGAAGAGATTCCATAATTCTTCTGTCCATGCAGTATTCCTGGGAGTCATGTCAAGCATGGAAGGCTCGATTTTTGTTTCGCATCTTTTTGAAATCTCGTTATAAGCTGTCTCATAACTCGTGTTGGGGACAGGGGGTACATGAAAATTGCTGCGAATTCCACTTAAGACTGTTTGTTCGTAACCTGTTAAATGGGATAAATCCACTGGTAAATAACTGTAGAATATGAGATTGAACGGGCCAGCCAATAAACAATAATGCAACACATACTTCTGTTCCTCTAAGAAATAAGAAAAGGAATCTGGATCGTCCACTTTTAACAGATAAACGTATTCATTGATCTGATTGCTCATCAATAATCTCCATTGTGGATGAAATAGTATTTTCTTTTCATATAGTTCATTTAGGCGATCTCTAGCGGTGTGACGTGAGCATCCTATCTCCCTGCCTAATTCGGAGTAAGGTGCTCGTGGATTCTCCAGTAGAACATGCTGGAAAATAAATGGCATACTTCTATACAGTCTTTCGGATAACTTCGGCACTTATTTCACCGGTGCACTTTTACATCACCACTTTAAAAATCTATCGTAGTGGTATTCGCCGGTGAAGGACATTACAATAAGAGGTGAAACAATGAAGAAACGTGCCAAAGATGAGACTGAGAAAGAGACCGAACCCACCGAAGAGCCGGAAGGACATGGATCTGGTGGCGGTGGCGGCTGCCCAGGTTAAGAATATATTGATTTTGGAGAAGATGGCCATCTTCAGATTTTTTTATCCTTATAATGTAAGAGATTAAGAATCCATTGAAAAATAATTCTTTGATATTTTAGATTGAGGATATTCAGTCAAGTATTTCTCTTTAACTTTCAGAGAAATCAGAGAAGTTTTTATGTTAAAACCTCTATGTCTAAGACTCTGTTAAGACATAAACAGTATATTTTTTCTCTTCTAGGTCAAAGCCTTTATATACTGTAATCTAATTTTTAATGAGCGTGTTCATGCTCAAGTTAATTGTAGAAGAGGTGACACTGCCGTGAATAGTGCCCCTCCTTAGAGGTCACGAATGACATATTCGGCACTCAGGACCAATGTGTGCAAGAAAACAAGAGTTTTACCGATGTCATTCATGACATAATATTGCGATAATTACTAAAAAGCGATATTGTAAAAGATGGTTTTCACATTTAAAGAGAAATATTATTTTTCCACTGCTCTCTCGGCTTCAGTTTATATACTCACTGTGTGTAGGTAATAGTGACAGCGAAAGTTGTCAAACGTATAAACAAATAAAAATCGCATATCCCAACAGAGGAAATCCGCCAAGACCACCTCTGTTGGGGGCGAAGGTGATTCATATATCCAGGAAAGAAACCACCTCCGCCGTATCTAAAAACGGCAATGAGGAATATAAGCCTTCCGGTTCTCGTTCCACCGGAAGAGAAGTTAAACGTTCTGAGGAGAGAAAGATTCTTCGAGAGTTAAAGAAGACGATTTATGAGAATCTGCGAATAGAGACACATTGGAATATACAGTTTACCAATGAACACATATTTGACATACTCATGAAAGCGGGCTTACGGCATTCTTTTGTGGAGGATACATGTAATAGTTTGCTTCGGAAGGGTGTGGAGACGGCGAATGCTGACACTGTGTACTATAGACTGAAGAAAGTGGATACGGAAAACGGCATACGGATGTTTGATAAAGCGAATTATCAATTAATGAAGACTGTACAGAAACAGAGGGCGATTAGTCCGTATCCTTGCTTATCCTGTGATATACATCCTGTAATGTTCTATGGAGACAAGGAAACAGATGGAGTTATGGGATGTAAGCCTAAAAAGGGTTCACATAGGGCTTTTGAGTATTTGACAGTGTGTTTGAGCCAACAGGAAATACATCCAACAGTGTCAGCGAGACCATTAACGAAAGAGATGAAGATATGGGATGTACTGGAGGAGGAGTTACAGTATGCCTTCCAATTCACGAAGAGACCATTTCTTCTGTTTATGGATCGAGAGTTCTATTCCGCTCCCGTCGTGAATATGGTCGAAAGACATAAACAGAAGTATTTGATGCCAGCTAAGAAGACGGCACCCGTTAAGAAACTGATGAAAGAGAATAAAGCACCTTGCGTTATGCCGTACACGATGGAAGGGAAGTACGGGACGGCTGATACTATGTTAGTATTTGTGGATGATGATAATGGGAAAACGAGAGCTTTCGCCACCAATTTGAAGATAGAAATCTTTACCAACTGCTGAATCCTTCTCTGTGTAACCTTTGAAAGAGCAGCGACACTCTTTGTACTCTTTTTGTGTTTTACCACCTGATCTGAAGCCTACTTGATTTTCCTCTTTGACAGCTTCGTCATGATCTCGTCAGGCGACGTTCTACCACGAAAAATTATCGGGACTCTACAGATAAATCAAAGTACCACAAACCTTTAATAAGCAGCCACTCAGAAATTAACCAAAGAGAAGAGAGGTTACTATGGTTGTGCTCTACATACTCCTCGAGTGCGAGAATGGAGAAATTTCAGTGACTC
>JADDYB010000173.1_pt1 | contig 19953 bp, 14 predicted proteins | sample 8641941 | NCBI WGS metagenome assembly JADDYB01 (sample SAMN16275377, study PRJNA637457) | freshwater sediment metagenome | isolation source: Lake Kineret sediment | place: Israel: Lake Kineret | collected 2013
AGAAGGCAAAACCTTCAAAATGAATTCGTTGAAATGCCTTCTCTCAGAACTATGAATATGAAAGTTCTCGCTGCTACTTTATCATATCTTCGTACAATTAACAACAAACCGTCAGAAGCTACTTTTAGGGATGAAATAATATTACCCCATTTAGCGTTACTATTACCGACTACTGAATTAGATCCAGATGAGCGTAGGAGGCTTATAATTAGGTTTAAAGCTCAAATTTTGATTTATATCCAAGCTATTGATACCTTCCGTAGCGATGAATAATATTGTTCAGGTCTATTTGATAAAGTTTAAACTATTTTTAGATAGAAACGAAAAATAGTTTCAAATTGTTTTTTATATAATAAAAATTATGCAAGTCCCTGTGTCAGCTAGTGTTTATAATTCTCCCGAAGAAAATAGTTGGGTAGTCTCGAATCAAGGAGAAGTTGATACGAGGGTCCCCGCTTCTAGAGGAACTTCCGTATGGTCTTGGTTACTAGTTGTAATTGCTGTATTAGTAGTAGTTGGATTCATAATATGGTATATAATATGGTCGACTAAAACTAACAATACTGGGGGTATCAGTACTGCCTTAACTATTACAGGGGTTCAATTCTCAGTTATAAATGCTACAACAATTCAATCCACTTGGACTAAGGTAGGTGATAGCGGGGATATAGTAATAATGTATGCAAATCCAACAGGGCAAACAATGAAGTTCGATAAGAGTGGAAACCCCCTTGGAACATATAGTAAATCCGAACCAGTTGCTACACCAAATACTAGTGCTAGTATAGGTGGGTTGACTAGCGGAAGCACTTATGATGCCGTATTAGTTGTTACTAACAGTAAATATCCCGGTCAATGCAACACTGGTCAGCATCAAAGCGGTCTAGTTTTGTCTACACGAGGAAATGTCCCTGTCAGATTCAGCATACAAGCAGCTGGACAAGGCGGACAAATCCGTTATTATCCTGCAGCAATGAATCCATCAGTAGTTGCATACACACTAAACGATGCTAGCGTTGCCGGAACTCTTTTTCACCAAGATTCAGATGGATACATTTGTACTACTAATCAGACACAACAGTTAACAACTTCTACTAAGTGTGATGATGGATCATACGTTCTATATTCAAAACCAAGTACAAATGGTACTAATGAATTAGGCATTATTCAAAAGAGCCAATTGGCAACATCATCACTAACAAACGCTAAATGGCAATATAATGGTTCTGGAAAGAATGAATGGTGTTTGCTAGGATCTAGTCAATGTATGACTTATGATCCTAAAAGTCCAACTATTTCAGTTAATGCTGGAACTACTACAACCACAACTACAACCAATTCTGTTCCTCTCATTACCAACCAAAAAGTTACTGTTACAACACAGGGAACCAGATGGAATAATCAAAACTATACGTGATAAACCACCAATACTACAGAAATATTTCTCGAGAAATATTTATGTCTATATTATAATGATACTTATACATTATACAATGTTAGATATATTTTATTTAGACGAGACTCTGACAGAAATTGTTTCGATAATAGATTCTTTGTTTGTATGTTAAACAAATGGACTCAGCTCTACTTGATTTACTTCGTAAAAATAATGAACAAAATGCGTCCGAGTTTACTCATTTAACTACATACGGCCCTAGTTCTAAGTGGAGTATTCCTGATGCAAACTGTGAATCTTTTTGGCGATCATATTGCGATTTAATTAGTCAAGGTAAGGATGGAAATTATTGTTTAGCGGAGATGCCAAAGAAACATATGCCGATTATTGCAGAATTTACACTAAGATTTCATCCGCTTGAAGGACAGCATACTGAAACATATGGATATGATTTTCTTTTATCGGTTGTATATTGTTTTCAACAAGCAATATTGCGTGTTCTTCAGATATCTGATCGAGCTATCGAACTTATTTGTTGCGTTCTTGATTCTGAAGAATATCTGGAAGATAATCTTATTGTAAGTCGTTTCAAACTACACTTTCCTTATTGTAAGACTGAAGCTTCTATTCAAACAAGAGTGTTACGACCATTGGTATTGCAAATCTTGCGTACCGAAAATGTGATTTCTCGCCTTGCTCATCAACCAGTTAATAATTGGGAAACTATTATCGATCCATATACTGTAGAAAACCCATCTATTATGTATGGTAGCTCTTCTCTTCCCGAAGTTCCTCCGTTGAAAATGGAATACATTTTTCATCGTATCGAGCAAGAAAATATCGATACCACTCAAGCTCAACTCATGGAACTGGAAGATGCATTCTTCCCTGGAAATCACGAGCACGTGCAGAACGGTATAGTTCACGCTAGTTTATTTGCAGGTGATAAAGAATTAGAATATTGGCTACCTATGTTTATGTCAATATCGTATTGGAAAGGTATAACTATTTCCAAGCACACCGCCCCTGAGCTAATGAGATTGGGCAATCAAGTAAGTACAGAGAGACCAAATCTAAGACTAACTGGTACAAATACCGATTCTCCTACAGGAGAAGACGATATGGGAGAAATAGCCGAAAGGTTTCTTCCGATGCTCGGACGTGAACGCGTAGAGGGCGATCATTTCTGGCTGGATGTAGGTAGAGCTCTATACGGAACTTTTGAAGGTCAAGAGAGAGGTCTACAATTATGGATACAGTTTACAGAACGATCTGACGATCATACAGCCGAAGAGTGTCAAACGCTGTATCCAACCTTTTATAATACTATTTTAACTGTTAAAACTTTGGCATGGTATGCTCGTCAAGATTCACCAGAAGAATATGAGAGGTGGCATAAAGATTGGTATACCCCTGTACTAGAAAGAGCCACATCAGGATTAGATACTGACGTGGCAGAGGCATTATATCGAGTTTACTGGCTTGATTTTGCATGCGCATCATTGGGTAAAGGTAGTTTGTATCATTTTACTAACCATATCTGGAAGAAATTAGATAATGGGCATACACTAAGAACATACATTAGTGGAGATTTTATCACGATTTTTGAGAAATATCGAACGGTTGTAAGTGTTCGTATTCAAGATTCGACAGATCGTAGGTTCAAGGACTCAGCTGAAATTTTGGTGAAGAAGATAAGTAATCTTATTACTAAACTTAAGAAACGAACTTTTAAAAATAATGTTCTATCTGAGAGTTTGGAGAAATTTTATATTGATGATTTTGATAGAAAGCTTGACTCGAATCCTGATCTTATGGGAATGGTAAACGGTGTGATGGAAGCGTGCGATATGGAAGCAGTAATGCGCCCCGGTAAACCAGAAGATTATGTAAGTAAAACTACCGGTTTGATTTGGAGATATGATCTACATTGGAAGCATCCGTTGGTAATTCGTTTACTGGATTGGCTAACAAAGGTATTTCCCAATAAGCAACTCTTGGATTATTTTGGAAAGATATCTGGATCTTGTTTGAAGGGTAAGAATTCTGATAAGTTATTTCCGATCATGACGGGAAGTGGTGATAATTCAAAATCGATGATTAAGAAAGTCTTCGAATCAGCATTTGGTGCATATTGTATTACTTTTCCTACTACGCTGTTTACAACAAAGAGAGCCGGAGGAGGTCCCGATCCGGCAGTTGCTCGATCCAAATATGCTCATGTGGCATTTGCTCAGGAACCAGATGCGGATGATCCACTTAAGAATGGTACTATCAAGGAGATGACAGGAGGTGATCGATTTTTTGCTCGTTTCTTGAATGATAACGGCGGTGAAATCGACCCGATGTTTACTTTGTTTCTTATGTGTAATACAGTGCCTATTATTCCTCATAGTGACAAAGCGATGAAAAATCGAGTGAGATTGATTCCCTATTTGTCTACATGGGTTTCTAATCCTCCTAAAACGGTAGATGAACAATATGCTAAGAGATTGTTTAAGAAAGATCCATTCTTCGAGAATCAGATTCCGGAATTAGCGCCGGCATTTATGTGGTATATGGCTCAAATGTATGGAAAGTATCGTAAGGAGGGTCTACAAGAACCTCCACTGGTTACAGAGTCAACAACTGAATACTGGAATGAGAATGATATATATTTACAGTTTATTAATGAGAATATTGCTCGAGCTTATAAGGGAGGTAATGATTCTCCTGATGGGAAAGATGGGGTTGTTGATGAAGAAGCTAAACTTACTATTTCTGAAGTTTATTCTAGATTTAGGGATTGGTTCAAAGAAAATTTTCAAGGGATTAAATGCCCTGATAGACCTCTGGTTAAAGGTGAATTGGAGCAGAGAATGGGTAAAACTTATAAAAGAGCCTGGAGAGGAATTAAGTTTCGAGTAAATCTGGCGCAAATTTAATGAGAGATGAAATAATATATCATATAAATACAAAATATATTTATATGTTTCTAACTAAAATGGAACCCATACTAAAAAGATCTCGCTCTCTTAACTATTATGAACTTATAAAGCAGTTGGGACAAGGGTCATTTGGAAAAGTCTATTTAGCTGTTAACCCAGAAAATAGAAGAATAGCGTTAAAAGTAATTGATATACCAGAAGATAAGCCATATTTATTAGAACAAATTAGAAATGAATTATTATATCTAAAAAGATTGTCACAGCCTCAGTGTAACCCTCATGTTATTTGTTACTATGATAGTTATGAGGACAAACAGAGAAAACAATTTCTAATAGAAATGGAATACATTGACGGTTTAGAATTGGATCAATATATAACAAGACTGAGACAAACTCAACCTCCAGAAGTTATTTATTACTATTTACTTCTTATTGCTAGAGCTGTTACAGATGGCTTAAATTACAGCCATCGAAAAGGTATCGTTCATAATGATATAAAACCATCTAATATTATGATAGACTCAAATAACGTTCCTAGAGTTGTTGATTTTGGATTAGCTTGTTCTTCTATCAGTAACAAAGGAAGATACTGTCTGAGCTCAGGAGGTTCCCCTAACTTTGTAGCACCAGAGTTTATTACTCAATACACGATTAGATATCCTGCTTCGGATATGTGGGCTCTTGGTGTAACATTATATTATTTGGCAACAGGGCAATATCCTTTTGATTTTAGTATGACCAAAACATTTAACGACATATTTGCAATTATTAATAATAATGAACCTAGAAGACTAAATAGTACAAACCAACAGCTTAATAACTTAGTTAACGGTCTATTAGTTAGAGATAAAAATAGAAGATTGACAGGGGATCAAGTTATGGACATTTTGAATATAATCCCTCAACCAGTCGTTGCTCCGGTATTACAAGAAAATATGGCCGCAGTAAGAGATAGGTTAGGATCGCGATCAATGGATTCAATACCTCGACCAATGGATATATCTATTAATTCAATCCCTCAACCAGTCGTTGCTCCGGTATTACAAGAAAATATGGCCGTAGTAAGAGATAGGTTAGGATCGAGATCAATGGATTCAATACCTCGACCAATGGATATATCTATTAATTCAATCCCTCGACCAATGGATATATATGGGAAACCAGTAAATCATCCTATGGATATATATGGTAATTTAGGATCTAGATCGACGAATAGATCTGGAACTAGTCATCAATCTAGACAGAAATGGAGCAGTATGGATAAAAAATCAATGATAATGTCATTAATGTTCTAAATTTATATATTTTCATATCATGTTACAGGACGGGAGGATTGATTCCATTATACATCATATTTTCCATATCTTTTCCATAAATTTGATGTTTGTATGTCAAAAATCTCGGATCAACTATCTTCTTTATTCTCTCAGTAATAGATTCTGGGCACATAGATCCGTAATCGTGGGTTAAATCAAAAATTTTAACGTTTGGATATATTAATTGGTCTGCAATCAATTTATACATTTTATTGGTTTGACTAGGAACATAGTAATCGTAATTAGATATATTTTGTACTATCTCATCTTTTCCCATGTGTGAATTGCCAACACGTATATGAAGATATACATTAGCTGGATCTATTTCTATCATAGTCTGTGTTTTTCCACGTACAGGATCACTAATTTCTCTGTTATAATATAAATGATTTGATTCAACAGTCCAATTGGTAAAATTAGTGAAAAATCCATGATATCCAGGGGGAATATTTCCTAATATTAAACAAGCTTGATCTACAATATATTTTCCATATGGCGTTCTGAAGAAAATAATACAGGATAGCCAAGAATATCCATTATTTTCATCTTTTTCATATTTTTTTTCGGTTATGTTATGATCGGTATCGGTATCGGTAGATATAACATATGAAGCTGCATACTTGGCTACTGATTTTGTGCTTTTATAAGCGGATTTGGCTAAAGATGTCGCGTAGTTCATTATTTTTCTGATATGTGTATTATGTTTAAACATATCAAATTTTGTATAACAATTGTAAATTACCAGCAGTCTGTAAAGGCATTAGGATTATGATCTAAGTAAGCGCATTCAAGTACATACCACAATACCAACACTAAAGTTGCCAGATAAATAAAGCTAAACAATGCCACAGCAGTATCATTGTAATGTTTTCTAGCATGACCATCTATAATTTCATTAGTATATTTGTCTAACTCATATGGAGGTACTAGTATCATCAAAAAGACAGCAGATACTAATGCCGAAACGGTTAATGCCGAAAATAAACGAATACCCATTCTCCAAGTCGCGGTGAGTAATACGCATAATAGAATGATGTATAATATAATTGCTGTTGGAAAATCCATATTTTTATTTAATAAAATAAACAAAAAATAAATTTAATATAGAGAGTTAATTTATAAAGTTTATAAATGCTATATTATTAAATTTATAACATAAGCTTTCGTTTACATATTAAGACCTTTATGAGTTTAAATATTCCCCGTATTTATTTAAAAATATGCTATCTCTAGTTGATATAACTTTACACATTCTTGATCTAACTGATGATAGATCAAGAGAAATTATTGGTAATATAAATCAAACCGAATTATCTGTTAAACTACTTAATCAGTTATATAGTGCTAGAACAGATCGCAAACGGTTTATCAATTCTCTTAGCTTAAATCTTGCAGACGAAATGTACTTGAAAATTAATTTACCAAAAGAAAGGGAAGATGATTTGTGGTCTAGATTACATTATTCCGGATCGAGTATTACCGAATGTATGTTTGAGAATATCACAGTAAAAGGTACTCTCAAATCCAATCATAAACTATTATCTAATGATTATTATTCACTTGAATTTTTACAGCATTTCGAACAACTTTGGAAAGCTGATAAAGCTTTGCGCAAAATCGAATGGAAGTTACTCTGTACTGGTTATTTTACTCATCACAGAGATCTGTTATTTAAATTAGATAGAGATATAATAGAACTTATATTAAGTGACAAAACCAAACTCATTGATATTGTTGTTACTGATATATTCAACTCAGATATTGCCGAAGTTTTACTCAATAAACTTAAAAGAGACATGCCAGATCATTCGAAAGAGATTGAAAAATGGTATAAACTCGACAGTAATCATTGTTTAATAATATTAGCTGATACATATGATAATACTTATGATGGATATAATAGTAAATTATTAATGGAACGTTTTACTACTAGAATCAAATCAGTTAGACATTTGACTAGTGAATTTAAAAATCTAATATAATTCGCATTATAATGACTAATACAATAATAAAATTGACAAAACTCATAATATCATTTATCAAGATAAAATGATATTACTTTTAGCTTTCTTAGCTATCGTATATGGACAGGGTAGCTGTGGTGAGTTAAAATGTTATGAAACCGAGAGACAAATATTAGTAAATTTTGATCAAAAAACATTAATCGGTTATAATGAAACAATTACTGCAAAAGAAAATAAGGTAGAAAAGTTACTCGTTTCATTAAGAGATGAATTTATCGAGGATTTTTTCGATCCGCCTTTACCGCAACGTAATTGGAGGGATATATCAGATAAGGCTAAAAATACACAATTATATAACTTTTTTAAATCCTTTCCAAAAGGAGCTAGTTTACATGTTCACGGATTTTGTAATGCTTTTACCATTATAACAACAGGGACTTATGATCCGACTTGTTATGTAGATCTTAGAAAGGATTCATCTACATATGGATTTTTCCAATATTCTTCTAAATCAATCGATGGTTGGACAAACACAGTTAATGCAAGAAGCACTAATAAAAATATCGATATTCTATTGTGGAATTTTACTCAATTCTGGACTCCAGAATTACATGTTAATGAAACTACAATGTGGAAAAATTTCGACTTAGTTATCAAACGTATCGAATCATTACTTACTAATCCAGATGTATTACACACATGCTTATTAGATACATTTAAAAGATTAACTAATGAAGGCATTCAACATTTAGAGCTTAGAATTCCGTTGAACCCGGATTTAATCAACACAATTACATATAATCTTATGTTATATAATAGTTTCGGTAGTAATTTAACTATTAGGTATATTATTGAACATGCAAGAAGTTCAAGTGTAAGTAGTGATGTCTATTCTACAATGGTTAAGACTTTAGAATATATGAAAATCAACAGCTGGGTAGTTGGATTTGATTTAGTAGGCGAAGAAGATTTAGGTTTATCTCTTCATGACTACGCGTCAGATTTTGTTAACATTTATAATTATGCAAACAATAATGGATATGAACCACTTAAATATATCTTTCACTGTGCTGAAACGGACAATGTAACTAGAACTAGTAGTAACTCTTATGATGCAATTTTATTGGAGTCTATAAGATTGGGTCATGCGCTTGGACTACGCAATCATCCAGGTATAGTTAAAATCATTAAGAAACAAGGAATCGGTTTAGAAATTTGTCCAGTTTCAAATCAGCTCCTTCGATATTTTGATGATATAAGGACTCATCCGGGCTCTGAATATATAGCAGCAGGACTTCCTGTCACTCTTAATAGCGATGATCCAGATATATATGGGTACGATTCGCCTTCTCCTACTCCCGACTACTTTATGGCTTTTCTATCATGGGATTTATCACTGTCCAGTCTCAAAGAGATAGCTGAAAACTCTATTATATACTCATCATTAGATAGTAATACCAAGAGAAATAAACTTACTGAATATCAAACATTATATAACAACTGGATTGATTATATATATACGATAAATATACAATAAATATGCAATAAATATGCAATAAATATACAATATAAATTAAAATAATTTATATCAAAAAAAGATATATAAAAGATGAAAAGCTTTCTCCAACAAAGCGTCGAAAAATACAGAAAAGTAACACCTACTTTGAATACAATTGAAAATATTTTCAATATTTCAAGCGATTTATCGAGTGGAGTATATGATCATATTGCGTTTAGAACATTTAAATGTAGTGGTGGAATTTCCATTGTTTCTGATGAACTAGAAAAATATGGTTATCAAGAAAAGGAAAGTTATATGTTCCCGACAAAGAAAATACGAGCGAAGTGGTACTTAAATCCAAAAGATCTATATTTACCTAGAATATTTGTTAGTCAAATCGAAGACAATTTATTAAGCAGACTGGCTCAGAATATAATCAGAAGTAACACTGATTCATCGCATTCAAAATTAATAGGTTTTCCTGGATATATTGACGAAGATGAAGAAGGAGAGTCCAAGATTAAATCTTGGGTTCCATCTGTCTTATTTGATGAATATCAATATCTGAAACAGGAAAGCCAATATGCGGCATGGACTTTAATTCACGGAACTATGATTAATCATGTTGCTTTTTCTATATCTAATTTAAAACATCCTGAAATGTCAGGATTCGACAGTTTAGAAAGAGTAAATACATATATCAATAATCTAGGTGTGCCTATAGTAGATGTTGATGGTAAAACAATTAACGTTTCTCGTGACGGATTATTAAAGCAATCATCAACGGTAGCTGATAGGTTGTGCCTGCCTCTTCGTACGTCCAAACACAACGATGATCCAACTTTGATAGACGTTAATGTAGGAGGAGGATTTGTTGAATTTATCGATAGGCAGAAAGAAGGTTTTGACCCTGAAAATCCATTAAATATATTCGAATCAACTAATGTCAACAACAAACAGTAGTAAATATTGTTTATTAATCGATAACCAATTATAAAGAAGCTATAGAAATTTGTAAGAATTTCTATGGGAAAATCTTAGTTAACGACAGATTTATTTTATGCGAAAAAAATTGATATCAATAAATGATAGTTATGAAGTTCTTCAAACCATGTCGGACCACATTAGAAATTTTTTCTCCCTATCTGAAGCAAACAAATCTTATCTTCATAGTCTACCATCACCTTTTCCAACCGCTGTCGATGAGATCGTTTACTACCGCACCTATAGTAGACGAAAAAAGAACGGAACTCAGGAGCATTGGGCTGACACGGTTATTCGAGTAACGGAAGGAATATTGTCTGTTAGAAAAGATTATTACATTAAACATAATCTAGGTTGGAGAGATGAGGAGTGGCAGGATTTTGCTAAAGACTTTTCAGAATATATGTATAATATGAAATTTCTACCTCCTGGAAGAGGTTTGTGGGCCATGGGAACTGAATATATGTATGAACGTGGTTCTGCTGCTCTCAATAACTGTGGAGCGTGTACTACTAAAGATATGATTCTAGGTGCTACATGGACTATGGATATGTTGATGTGTGGTGTTGGTGTCGGTGCGTCGGTTGACTGGGAAGGTCATGTAGTTGTCCCTGACAAAACGAGATATGTTCATCATGTGATTCCAGACTCTAGAGAAGGCTGGGTTAACTCTTTGAAGCATTTATTAGAGGCATATATACCTAACCAAAAAGGTGAAACTAAGAAATTTCCAAAATTCGACTATAGTAAGATTAGAAAGAAGGGAGCTCCTATTAGAGGGTTTGGTGGAACTGCATCTGGCCCTGGACCGCTGCAAGATCTCCATTACAGAGTTGAATGGTATTTGGATACATATATCAAATACAAAGAATCTCACTCTGCGGAATGTGTAGCCGATATGTTTAAGACTTTCTATGAAAAGGGATTTTACCTATCCATGCAACCAAATACGGAATACGGTCAAACCGAATTCGATAAGAAATACAAGCAGATAAAATATAGCCGAACTATTCGTTATGACAAAACCAGATGCTGTGCTGATATTATTAATGCGATTGGCGTATGTGTAGTGGCTGGAAATGTTAGAAGAAGCGCTGAAATATTATTAGGAGATCCGGGAGACGAGACGTTTCTCAATCTGAAAAACTATACCCGTGACCCATCCCGTGAAGATATTGGGTGGATGAGTAATAATTCAGTCAGACTTGATCAGACTTGGCAATTTTCCGAATTTATTCCTTCGATTGCTGAAAGGATTAGGAATAATGGAGAGCCAGGAGTAATCAATCTTAAAAATATTCAAAGGTATGGTAGATTTGGTAGGGAAGCTGGAACAAAAGGTATTGTTGAAGACCAAGCAACAGTGAGTAATCCTTGTGTTACTGGCGACACATTGATTCTCACCGATAAGGGTAAAATTCCGGTTACAGAACTAGTCGGGAAACAATTTCTCGCTCATATTGACGGAGATCATCATAGTTCAACATCTGATGGATTTTGGTCGACTGGTGTCAAAGATGTTCTTAAGATCACAACTAAATCAGGCTCATCGATCAAAGTAACTAAAAATCATAGATTACTCACTAATAATAGTTGGGTTGAAGCACAAAATCTTCAAGTTGGCGATGCAGTACAATATCAGTTTCAACGTAATATGGATGATAAAGATAGAGAAGTTTATAATTCTCTAAATTATTATTTTGGTCCATGTTTGAGATCTTCTTATGATACTATTACTAATATCGAAGATGCCGGACAAGAAGAGGTTTATGATTGTACCGTTCCCAGTATCCATAAATATGTGGGAAATGGATTCGTCAATCATAACTGCGGTGAGATTCCATTGGAACCATTTGAGCTGTGTAATTTGTCGGAGTGCTTTCCTTCTAGATGTTTTAAGCCTCGTGATCCTAACAGCGGTCCTCTTAATGCCGATGATGAATATTTTGATGAGGATGAATTTTTGAAAGCATTAGAATTCGCAACTTTTTACACTTCAACGGTTTCACTTCTTCCGACGCAATGGGAAGTTACTAATAAAGTAATCGCACGCAACCGACGAATTGGAGTAAGTTTAAGTGGTATTGCTGATGTATATGATCGTATCGGTCAAGCTCGACTTACGCGAATTTTGAGAAACGGATATAACCATGTTAGAGAAATCAATAGTAAACTAGCTAGAGATTCAGGAGTTCCTCCTTCAATTAGATGCACTACTGTCAAACCTTCTGGATCTATATCTCAGTTAGCAGGCGTTAGTTCTGGAATGCATTTCCCAACTTTTAAATATGCAATTCGCCGTATTATGGTTAGCGATACTTCTCCGATCTGTAAGGTTTTAGTTGATAATGGCGTACCTTATGAAAAGAGTGTGTATACGAATGGAACATATGTATTTTCTTTTCCAATTGATCAAGGCAAGACAAGAGCTGCTACAAATGTAAGTATGTGGGAGCAGTTCGCATTATTGGCTACGCTTCAGAGAGAGTGGGCTGATAACATGGTTTCATGTACTATTTACTTCCAACCAGAGTCTGAAGGTTCTCATATTGAACATGCTCTAGGCCAGTTTATTCCTCTTATCAAGAGTGTCAGTATGTTGCCTCATACTGAAAATGGTGTATATGCTCAAGCGCCTTATGAAGGCATCGATTTAGAGAAATATAAGCAACTAGCAGCTGAAATCAAGCCGATTGACTGGAGTAATTACGGTGGAACAGATGGAGAGATGCCCACTTATTGCACCAATGGAGTCTGTGAGTTGCCATCTAAGTAAAATATCAAAAATAATAATTAAGTTTTTACTTAATTATTATACGGAGCCTAATTATAGATCACAACTTTATGAGCATTTATGATAAGGATATTCCATCGTTTCTACCTCTTCTCTAGTCATTATTTAAATAAATTTATTACATTGATAATTATAGCAACTATCTCATAAATTAATTTATTTAGGCGTATGAACCAGATATTGGTACTTTCGTGATAGATTATTACAACACTTAGAACATGTATAATAATAGCAATCAGGACAGATACACCAACAAGTTTGACATACTGTAATTGATACACAACTCGGGCATAATACACTATCGCATTTTTCACATACTAGATATTCTCCCTGTCCACATTTGTGACATTTTCCCTGGTAACAAACAGCACATCTATCATTTAAATACACATGATCAGAACAACAATTGTTATCACATAATTTACATTTTAATATAGTCTCTGTAAAACATGTGATACAATAATCCATTTATATGATGTTACTATCTTTTAGTACGTTTGTATTCCATATTTTCCTTATATTTTTGATGAGCTGTTAATTTATCAGTAAATAATCTAGATATAGCTTTAACTTGATCTTCAGTATATTGCCCTGACCTTTTCTTTAAATATGCAGCAATAATAACAGCTTCAGAGGTAGAGTCCCAATCATTTAACAGTTCATTTCCATCAATATGATTGGTAGTCTGATTGAAAGGATTATAATATTTAGCAGATGGTCGTATAATAGTATTATGATAAAACATTTGATTTTGATATTTTTCATTGTCCCATTCTATATTCTCTCCGTTTGGTATTGGAACCAATCTTGTTTCAATACTCTGTTCAGGAGCCCATGGTTGTTTGAATATATATCCATATAGATAGGTTAATTTTTTAGGTCTATTGCCACCAGAGAACGGCAATCTAAATTTTAAGTGACCGTAAACTGGTTTAATAATATTATACCATCTCATTTGCATATTCATATTATCAACTATTATAGCTTCATGAACATCTAGATCTGTATCTTTTGTAATTTCAACAGTTCTAACGTCTGATATAAAATAAACATCATTACGATTCGACCAACTCTGAGCCACTTCATCAGTAAAATATATATTATATATTCTAATTTTATCAGTTGGTTTTATATTAAATCTGGATGGATCATATAAATGAAATTCTATTTCAGGGTAAAGTTGGCTTATTATCTCAATATTATTTCCCGGAGCAGCACCTGCATATATGAACTTAGGATTGGATACCTTAACAGGATCCCAAAATATGTTGATAAATGATATCAGAGCTAGTAATAATTTTCTCTGTCCCCAATATAAATTCATATTTCTTTGTTCTTTTGGTATTTCGTAATATGTTCTTTCGGGAGATTTTATGGGATCTAGCAATAAATCATTAACGGTATAATCGGTATAATTAGTTTGCATCTTTAAGTATAAGATAATGAATTTTAAAATAGAAATGTTCTGACTTGATTTCCATAGCTGAATTAAATCATATTTATATATTTTAGAAACTGATCAAAATAAATATGAGTTTCTTCATTTAGAAGAACTATTAGAATTCACCATCACCTAGAACACACTAAATACTGCTTCTAAATGATCTCTTTTTCTGATGATGAGAAGCAAGATTCTGTTGCAAAAGTACTCGAGATGAAAATCAGGGAAGTTTATCATGGATCATCACTAGATAACATGGATAACATTGTTAATTACGGATTTGATACTTTAAAAATAGGATCCGGTTGGGGTACTACATATGGAGATGGCATTTATTTTTCTTTTGACTCTAATGTAGCAAACGCTTATGCTGATAACAGTAATGTTGTTTTGGAAGTGAAGATCAATTATAAGCCTTATCTCTTACAAGCTAATTATAGTCCAACTAATAAAAAACATCAGAAAAAACTAGAAAAATTGCGTAATAGAGTAGTGCAAGAAGGGTATACATGTTTTGTATCATCCAATGGTGAGGAAGTTGTTCTGTTCGATACTAAGAACATCATATCTATTAAGATGATAATATTGCATTAATAAGTCTGAATAAAATCTGGTAAAATATAAAAAAGAGAATAAGATTCAGTTCTTAATTGAATAAATAATTAAAGATTCATCTCATACCAATAAATCATTTATGAGTGATATACAAGACTGTTCTGATATTGAAGATAGTTTTAATAATGAAGGCGATATAGAAATAACACCTGAAGAGCTGCGTATGAAATATTTATATAGATTTAGAATTTTGCAAAATAAATACCCGAGCTTATCGATCCCAAAAATTGATGTTTTAACGCTTGAACAGTTAGAACTCCTGTATCAACAAACTATAGCCAATATACAATCACAAGAGAGGCCGAGTCAAATAAATCATGAAATATTTAATGAGATGATCAATGACGATTTATTAAGATGTTGCAAAAACCAAGAATTGCTGACTTTTTACAACTTTTGCAAACAAACAAAAATCCAGAAAAAAGAAGGAGATGATTTATTTCTCGAAATATTACGTGAGGAAGGAAGGCGTTTATTAGGAGAATTATTACCTGGAAGAATAGTTAAATGTCTATTACCACATCTTCAAGAAATCAAAACGGATCCTGGACTTATTCAAGAGAAAATGAAAACTTTTTCTAGTTCTGAATTGAAGTTAACGCTAGATTTTGTATTCGATATCTTTGCATTGGCATACGAAGATTATAAAGAAGAATTGCCAGATGATTATAAAATCTTTTATTATATGCTTCGAATTTCAGATAGAGGTAATAATATACAATGCAACATATTATAATATGATTCTAAAAGAATCAGAATTATTATATTAATTAAACTAGATTTATATTTTTTGAATTATACCCTTCAAACATAAAAATCTTACAAATAATAATAAAAATCATAATAGTTATATATGACTTTTATGATCGAATTTTACTTTTTGGGAAATTTTTAGCTTTTTTATTTATTTTAGAAACTACTGATTAGAGATAAATAATAATTCGTTTATAATATATTTTTTATTTATTCATATATAATACATATGATTTTTAAAAAAATAATGCGTTAAGGATTTCCGAAAACTGATCGAAAATAATTAGCATAAATCTAAAAAAAAAATCATGGATCATACATATGAAGAGAAAAGATTGTACAATGCTTTTTCAAATCTCGTTACAGTACCAAGAGTTTCTTATTTCGATATCCTTAAGAAGAACTCTCTAATTGTTGGACAAGTACAATTTAATTATTCTGATGACGGTCTTTCTGAAGTAGGACCAAATAATCTAACAATCGAATTAGAGGGGTATGCAATTACAATAAAATCTTATCTTTTTGGATTAATGTTTCTCTATAGCTCTCAAAGGCCAGTTCTCAATAATAGCAAATCAAATTTAGTCCAAGACGTAATTCATGCTAGAATTGGAGATAGTTTCTTTTATTATGGAGGGAACGGAGAATACTTAGACTTTGAAACTATTATCAGAGATAACGATAAAAATATACATAAGAAAAGATATGTCGTTTGTCTCCTTGATGACGAAGAATCGAATTGTTTTCTTCTAACGGATAATATTATCAGAACTGCCCAAGGTTTATTATCCGTTCCTAATGATTTAGATATAAACCTTCAAGAAGATTTGGATTTCGAAGACTGCGAATATTTAGACCTCGAAAACGCGAATATAGATCGAATGTTTTCTAAAGGATCAGGATGGCAAGATGTCAAAGAAGGCGGTTATCTTTTTCACCGTTTGGCGAATGTTAATTTTCCCGACGTGGCAGAACCTTTTAGAGCTAAAATATCCTTCGGCTGATTTTAAAACACTCTTCAAAGAGTGTTTTTATATTAAATGTTATGGACCATCCGATTGGGACATGATGTGTATTTTCTGATTTCTCGAAAAGCTCTTTAAATGTAATTGTTTAATTACCTTCAAACACCAAAATTCTTAAGAATGATAATAAAAATCATTAAAGTTATATGTAACTTTAATGATTTAATTATGCTTTTCAGGATAATTTTATTTTATAAAATAAAATATTAAATAAAATATTAAATGAAATAGTTTATTTTATGTTTATGGTTATTACTAAAATCATATGAATTAATTACATATGATTTTTAAAAATGATGCGTTGAGGATTTCCGAAAACTGATCTAAAATAAATTATTTTGATTGTTATGTAACAATCATATAGCAATTTAGAAGAGAGCTGTTCAAAATGTCTGTCATCATCACCAACACCCCTACTGAGAATACTACTGTTTCCAAGATGTTCGATCTTCCAGAGGTTGAGAACTGGGAGGAGCTTGCTGCCATAGTGTCTCCTACGGTCCCTATACCAAAGCAGGGGCCTACCAAGTCTCAGCGCAAGCGTACCTACGCCAAGGCTAAGAAGGCTGCTGAGGAAAAGGAGTGGTCATCGGTCGAAAAGAAGGAGACCAAGCGCAAGAGAGTTGATACTAGCCCTTCTCCCCAGAAAGTTGAGGTTTATACCAAGCCTTCTACAAAGTCACCCGAGTCCATAAACACCACTCTCGTCCTCAAGAACTTGCCATACAATAACACATGGGCTCATGAACTCATGAGCATATTCGAGCACCATGGAGAGATCAAGGTAATCAACGTTCTTCGCAACGAAGATAAGACCTGTAAGGGTATTGCCTTCATCCGCTTCGAGACTTCTGAAGGCGCTAATAAGGCCCTCAAGAACCTTCCAAACTTCTTGTACCGGGGGAGAAAGATCTTCGTCGAGTACGCTCGGGAAAACATGAAGTAAAAGAGAAATCAAAGAAAAAACAAAGAAAAAACAAAGCACATATAAAAATGTGCTATGTTTACCAATTTATTTATTAAAATTTTTATCTTGTAGATTCTGAATTTTTCCATCCAGACTGCTATGAGTTCCTATATGTTGAAATAAAGAACATGAATATGTATAATTACCGGACCAATCATATATTAGCCAATCTACTGGTTTTGAATAATACTTATCCTCAAAAAATTCAGCAATAGACAATAAATCTTTTTTATGGAACATAAATCCTATAAATCCTAAAGTCGAAAACTGGAGAATTTCCCACTCGTCGGTAGTTTCTAAAACATCATAAATAGATTTGTCAAATTTATCTTGACATATAATATCGTCTTCCAAATGCAAATAATAGTTTCCATCTAACTTACTAGCTCTCCTAAATAATAAAGCATAATCCAAAACTTGTTTCGACCTCCATTTTATCCTTTCAGGATTATCACAATATGACGATGGCAGGTTTTCTAGTGATTTATATTCGGATTTGAGTGTTTTTACCGGGATTAATATATTATCTTTAACTAAATCTGAATATTTCTCAATTACAGCATCGAATTCTGGATATGAATCGAATCTATGTTCTGAATTTTGTAATATTATTTTAACTTTTCTTAAATCTTCGATAGATGATATAAGAGAATCCATCATTTGCGTTAGATAATTTTCATCTTTTCGTGATACTGTACTTATTCCTATGATCATTCTATTATCGGTAGATAAAAATGTACTTAATTGATCTATCAACATTGCATGTTCTTTCTTAATATATGTTCCAGCAAATTCAGTAAGACTATGTACATCCCATTTTTCTAAGTTTTGTGGAATATCACATTTAAACCAACCATTACTATTAACGGCTTTTATTTCTTTAACTCTATTAGCTTCATTTAATAATTCGGTTAATGTTAAACTAGGCTTACTGTTTTCATAATAATCTGATCTAGAGCAATCTAACATAGGTAAATAAATAAATTCACCCATTTCAATATAAAAATCTAATGCTATATCAGCATCGTTATTTGAATCAGAACAATTGGTTCTATTTAAATCTATACGTTGTACAACAGAAGGTCGAGTGCAAATTAATGGCACATCTAGTTTTACTATATAATTAGAGATATTACGATACCAGTTCACATCAGATAAAAGTTTTTCGATATCAAGGAAAAGGTCTCTGTGATAAAATATATTGTTCCCACTTATTTTACGTTTAAGGCAATAATAACTTCCATTACCAATTATATTGTGCTGTTTTTTACTATTATTAAATCCAGAAACAATTAGATTGTTATGATTAAATGAATTATAATCTTTTACAGGTAAATCTATTTCTTCTATTATCTTATTATAAGTAAGTTTTAAATCGTTAATCCAATTAGGTTTAACAACGCTATCCGAATCTAAATTAACTAAATATTTCATTCCTAGATTATAGCCTATACTCCATCCAATTTTAAGGCTATGGTATGTGCCGCAATTAATATTTTTATAAACTGATATTGCAGGCGTAGATGATTTTTTCATAAAATCATCTATAATAGATCTTATTGATATTCTACTGCTTTTATCGTCGACCAAAATAAATAAAGTATTTGTAGTATCAGTATTAATTAATGATTCAAGCGTTATTTTAAAATACTCAATACGATTATAAACTGTAATTACAACAGCATGTTCTATATTTTTTAACATACCGCTTTTAATTAATTTTCTGGCTGATGAATTACAATTGATGGACTCTACTTCATTATAATCTTTAACTAGAAGTAATAAACTACTATCTGACTTTTTCTTTGGAAAAGTTGATATATAAGATAGCATTCTCTCTAAATTTTTATCCAAAAATCCAGGGTTATTACTGTCTGCAAAATGTTTAAAAGTAAAACCGTCAAATATTTCCGTCTTACTGCCGGAATCGCATATAATAGATCCATCATTTTCAGAATATCTCCATTTTTTATTTCCATTAACTAATAGAGCTTGACGGTAATCTGGACTTTCCTCATATTTAATAAAATAAGAATCACCAGTTAATTTAGTTTTCTTAAAATTAGGATCCTTAATACAAAATGTAAAATCAGAATCCATCAGTAATAAATAGTCAGCTTTGTTATAAGCTGCTTGAACTGCTCTTGTTCGATTACAATTAAAATTACACCATTCGTGTTCCAATAGTTCACCTGGTATTTTCTTCCTTTTAAAATAATTAAGAATAAACTCTTTTGTCCTGTCAGTTGAATCTGTATCGCATATTATCC
>JADDYB010000174.1_pt1 | contig 19909 bp, 25 predicted proteins | sample 8641941 | NCBI WGS metagenome assembly JADDYB01 (sample SAMN16275377, study PRJNA637457) | freshwater sediment metagenome | isolation source: Lake Kineret sediment | place: Israel: Lake Kineret | collected 2013
ATCTCGATGGGGCACCTCTCCATGCACTTGCCGCAGGTGCCCTCCGAGTAGAAGAGGCAGTAGGCGTGGTGGTCCGAGTACGGGCGCGGGCTGGGCTCGATGAACAGGTTGGCGACGACACTGCCCGCCCTCATGGCCTTACCTATAGGCGTTATTAGGCCGTCGCTGAGCCCGAATGTACCGAGGCCGGCTGCGTAGGCAGCGTGGCGCTCGCTCCAGGTGGACGCGTAGCCGTACTTCGGGGAGGTCTCATCCCTCCATAGGGGAGACAACATGGGCGCGACGGCTTTAACGCCCTGCTCCCTGAGCCTGTCCACGACGTGGCTTCTGAGCTTGACGTTCACATTCTCCCCCATGATCCTACTGCGGGCCCACCGCTCGCTGGGGAAGTGTGTCTCCTTCCTGTGGTCGCGTTTGGTGGCCTCTGTCTGGGGAAGTATCCAGCTGATCACCGTGAGCTCTTCTGCTGAGAACTCTTCGCCGGGGTATGCGTGGCCGATGAACTCCAGGGGCGACACATAGAAGGGGCCTATGTCCCTCTTGTAGAACTCATAGAGGGGGTCGGCTCCGCTACTGAATCCCACGATGGGCTCGGCCCACGCGGGCTCGTCGCCCCACTTCTCCAGAGTGTTCTCGGGGGAGGCTATGAAGCTCTTTATGATGCCTATGATCTGTTCAGCCGGGTCGTTGACCATGGCTCTCTTACCGCAAGCGCTTTATTTAAACGGGGGACATGGAACCTTAACGACCCCGAACTGGCGATGTGTTTGGAGTACCTCTACCTGACTTGGGATGACGTCCAGCGGCTCACCGAGGCGGTGGCAGACAAGATAGCCGCAAGCGAGTTCACACCGGACCTGCTGGTCGCTGTGAGCCGCGGCGGCTTCGACCCCGCCAGGATACTCAGCGACCAACTGGGCGTCCGCAGGCTGGCCAGCCTCCAGGTGGTCTACTACACGGGGGTGAACGAGCGGGCTGACATGCCTGAGGTGAGATACCCGCTGAACGCCGACGTCACAGACATGAGGGTGCTGGTCGTGGACGACGTGGCCGACAGCGGCAACAGCCTGCGTGTGGTCAGGGACTACGTGGAGGGGCTCGGAGCCGGGGAGGTCCGGGTGGCCACTCTCCACCTTAAGCCTTGGAGCGTCTTCAAGCCTGACTACTTCGCCGAGGAGGCGGATAAGTGGATCATTTACCCGTGGGAGCCGAGAGAGAGCCTGGTCGGGCTAAGGGACAGCCTCTTGACTGGGGGAATGGATGAAAGGGACCTGGGCAGAAGGCTGAGGGAGATAGGGTTCAACAGCCACGAGCTGAAGCGGCACCTGGGGATCAAAACATAGAGTCAAGCCGACGTGTGTAGCGCCAGATGAATTGAAGTCTCTGTCCGCTGGGGGACAGCGTGGACGAAATTAGAAAGCCTGTTGGGCTACTGGATCTCTTCTAGGTCCTCTGCGGCGGCCTCCTGGGCCTCCGCCATCAGATCGGACTTCACAATGGTGGTCACGTACCCGGCCACCTTGTTGCGGAGCTTCTTGGATACGTCGAGTCCCACCTGCTTCAGGAACTGTTTGTTGGGCTCGAAATCTGTGCCGAAGCTGTACGGGTACCTGTCAACGAGCTCTAGGCTTATGCGCTTGATCATCTCTGTGCGTACTTTACCCAAGTTCACTGCACCGCGTTTTTGCGTCTCTACTCAACCTTGCCGCCCATTTAAACGTTTACCCTGCCTGGTCTGGGTGAGCCACACGCGCGGCATACAGTGTTTTCTGTTCAGGTTCCCCCGATAATTGTATAAAGGGTCTTGAACATAGTTTCACCAAGGTGCAAATGTTTGAAGTTTAAAAGGTATGTCTCGTGCATCGACACCCACTGCAGCGGCGAGTCCACACGTATACTGGTGGGCGGCGTCCCCAAACTGGTGGGTAAGACCATGCAGGAGAAGCAAGACTACTTCAAGGAGCATTACAACGGCCTCCTAGGAACCATGCTGAAGGAGCCCCGGGGCTTCGATGGCATGCTGGGTGCTGTGCTCACGGAGCCATGCCACTCTGAGGCGGACGTGGGCGTCATCTACCTGTGGACGGACGGCTACTTCAGCGCCTGTGGTGACAGCACCTACAGCTGCAGCGCAGCGCTGGTGAACACGGGGATGGTAGATGTGAAGGAGCCCGTAACTGAGATCACCTTCGACACGGTTGCCGGCCTCGTCCGCACCAAGGTTGACGTGAAGGACGGCGTCGCCAAGGCCATCTACATGCAGGGGGTCCCCAGCTTCTACTGGAAGACGATGAAGTTCGACATTCCCGATGTGGGCGAGGTGGAGGCCGATATCGCCTACGGCGGCCTATGGTACGCGTTCGTGGACGCCGACAAGATCGGGTTGAAGCCCACGCTGGAGACCAAGGACCAGTGGATTCCCCTAGGCTGGAAGATGAGGAACTTTATAGCAGACCAAATAAGGGTGGACCACCCAGAGTACCCCCACCTCAACATCATGGACCTGGTGACCTTCTACACGAAGCCCAGCAAGAAGGAGTACACCAGCCGCCACTGGAACGTCTTCGGCCCCAAGCAGACGTGCAGGAGCCCCGCCGGGACCTGCACCAACGCCAGGATGGCCGCCATGTACGGCAAGGGACAGCTGAAGCCGGGCTATGAGATAGTGTTCGAATCCACAATAGGGACCCTGATGTATGGGAAAATAGCTAAGGAGACCAATGTTGGCAAGTACAAGGCCATTGTGCCCGACGTGAAGGCTTACGCCTACATCACGGGCTTCAACCAGGTGGTCGTGGATCCAGATGATCCTCTGAAGGCCGGCTTCCTACTCTAAGAACCCCTTTTTTATTTTTGTTTCAGAAGCATCTCGGGGGCGTGCTCCTTGAGGAGCGCCTCTACCTTCTCGAACTCCCCGAGGGTCTTTTCGCCCTTCTTGGTGACCCCGTAGGAGTCCGTCTTCTGTCCTCTATCGTTGTACTCCTGCTCTAGGAAGCCCTGACCCACCATCTGGTCGACGACGTCCTTAACCCTCTTCTTGTTGAGGTACGTGGACTCCATGACGTCTATCAGTGAGCTCCTACCGTCCTTGATGGTTCTCAGGATCTGCATGGAGGTCTGGTACTTGGAATGCCTCACGGACATACGTTGCAGCTTTGAACAGAATCTAATTAAAGGATTGTCTACACCTGTTCGGTATCACAGGTACATAGCAGGTTGATCGGGCAGTGGGTCAGCGCCTGTAATCCTAGACTGTTATATAGGAGATGTGATGCAGTTGATGAGAGTGTGACTCAGATTGTCCAAGGATCATATAGTTCTTAACGCGGGGGACCCTGACGCGGAGGCTCCCCAGTACGCGATAAATGAGGCCCTCAAGGGTATCATCGAGGGCGGGAAGAATACCCATTACCCTCACTACACAGAGTACCCTGACCAGTTCACCAAGGCCGTGGTGGACTACTATAAGCGGTTCACGGGGGTGGAGTATAAGCCCGAGAATGTGCTTCCCGCGGCCGGGAGTAGCGCAGCCCTATATGTGGCCCTCGCAGCTGTCCTCAAGGAGGGGGACGAGGTCCTCATGTTCACGCCCTACTACGCGGGCCACAAGACTATCTTCGACGGCATGGGCGTAAAGATGAACATGGTGCAACTGAAAGCGGAGACCAACTACCACCCGGACGTGGACGAGATCGCTGAGCACGTCACCAAGAAGACTAGGGCCGCTCTCCTATGCAACCCGGCCAACCCGACTGGTACCGTCTTCACGGCCAAGGAGCTGAAGACGGTGGGAGACCTTGCAGTGGACCACGACTTCGCCCTACTCGCAGACGAGATATACCTCCACTACGTATACGACGGCCACAAGTTCGTGTCCATAGCGGGCCTCAGCGACACCTATAAAGAGCGCACCCTGGGCATCATGAGCTTCAGCAAGAGCTTCAGCATGACAGGGTGGAGGCTCGGCTACGACATAGTTCCAGAGAAGTACATGCAGAAGGCCAGGCTTGTCACCAGCCTAGTAGCGCCCAGGCCCGCCACCTTCGTCTTCAGGGCCGGCATCGCGTGCCTCAGAGGCGACTTCCAGTACGTGGAGGACCGCCGCAAGGAGTACGAGAAGAGGCGCAACTACTTCTGCAAGGCCGTGGACGACCTCGGCTGGCCGTGCCACCTGTTCGAGGGCGCCTTCTACGCCTGGTTCGACGCCAGGGACACAGGATTCAGCTCCCAGGAGTTCCTGAAGAGGCTCAAGGAAAGCCAGAACCTCACCCTGAGCCCAGGCAACAACTTCGGAGCCGACGGATTCATCAGGGTGCCTCTAACGCAGCCCATGCCTGTACTCAAGGAAGCCGTGAAGAGACTCAAAGCCTTCAAGGCGAGCCTCTAACCCCTTTTTAAGCCACTTACCATTATTCTCCCTAGAGCATGCTACGTAAACGACAGTCCATGAAACGAAGAGACGCCAAGGTCCTCCTCGACGAACTTAGCCTCTTCGGGGTAACCGACGTGAAGAAGGCTGAGGAGGCCGACTACGAGGACAAGAAAGTGTACATCCTGAACGACAGGATGGCGTTCATCAGGGACGTGAACGGCCTCTACCCTTTCCTTGGAGGCAGCGGGGTTGACCGCCTCCCCTCCGTGGTGGTGGACATGGGGGCCATCCCATACGTCTGCAACGGCGCAGACGTCATGGCCCCCGGGATAAAGGAGATCACGGAAAGCTTCGAGGAAGGCGACATCGTGGTGGTGAGGGACGTGACCCACAGAAAGGCCCTTTCCGTGGGCAGGGCCCTCAAGAGCTCAGCCGAGATCGAGGCGTCCCGTAAGGGCAGAGTCATTCAGAACCTCCACTACGTCGGGGACAAGCTGTGGAAGCTGGCCTAGAGGCTCCGCAGGAACTGGCTCTGGGGCAGGTAGATGATGAACGCTATCAGGGCCATTGACACGAAGGTGAGTATGAAGAGCCACATGCTCCAGTTGAACACCTTCCACCAGAACCCGTACTTCTCGATGCCCCTCCTGTAGCTGGCCTCGTACGCCAGGACGCCCTCCTTTATGGCCCTGGGAAGGTTTCTCACCTTACCTGGCAGGCTCCTCAGCTTCCCCTTGAGCTTGCCTAGGCGTTCGCGGACCTTGGACATCTCCTGTACTTTCGCTGCTGAGTGTATATTCTTTTAGGCTTCAGTCTATAGGAAGATTTAAAACCATGAATGAAATATCTCTCATATGAAATTATATTCATAGGTGGTTCGTGTGGCGAGGAGAAAGATAGTTCAGATAGACGAAGACGAGTGCGACGGCTGCGGTCAATGTGTTCCCAACTGCGCCGAGGGCGCGCTAAAGATAGTGGACGGCAAGGCAAGGCTCGTTAGCGATGTGTACTGCGATGGCCTGGGCGCCTGCCTGGGCCACTGCCCGCGGGGCGCCGTGAACATAGTCGAGCGCGATGCCCCTGAGTTCAGCGAGGAGGCCGTCCACGAACATCTGACTGGCAGGGAGCCCCTCGCATACGGCTGCCCCTCAAGTCAAACCCAGAACATCGAGGAAGTGGCCGAGGCCAACGTGGACGAGCCCAAGGCTTCCACCCTGCGCCACTGGCCCGTGCAGCTGAACCTGGTGCCCGTCAAGGCGCTGTTCTTCAAGGACGCCGACCTGCTACTAATGGCTGACTGCGTCGCCGTGGCTTACCCGGACCTCCACGCTATGCTACTGAAAGGTAGGAGCGTTGTGGTGGGGTGCCCCAAGTTCGACGACGCCCGAGCTTACGTGGGAAAGCTTACCGAGATTCTGAGACTGAACGATGTCCGTAGCCTCACCGTGGCCCACATGGAGGTTCCCTGCTGCAGCGGCCTGGACAGGATCGCTGAACTAGCTCTGAAGGCGTCCGGGAAGACGATACCTACGCGAAGGTTGATGGTCTCCGTGAAGGGTGAGGCGTCCGGAGCCTAGCCTCTCCGGGGCTCCCAGCCTTGTCCGCATAAACTTTAAGAGGGCTGATCCATTCCTTGAGGTGATTCGGTGAACAAGGTATGGGTATGCTGGACGACATCCGCATAATCGACTTCACACACGTGTACTTCGGGCCCTACTCCACCATGATCATGGCGGACATGGGCGCAGACGTCATCAAGATCGAGCCCCCGTGGGGCGAGATGACGAGGCTCTCACCGCCCCACTACGGCGGCGTGAGCAGCACCTTCCACTACCTGGACCGCAACAAGAGGGACGTCGCCCTCAACCTGAAGGACCCCAAGGCTCTGGAGATAGTGAAGGAGCTTATCAAGCAGAGCGACGTGGTCATAGAGAACTTCAAGAGGGGCACCATGGATAAGCTGGGCCTCGGCTACGAGGACGTAAAGAAGCTCAACCCCAAGATCATATACGCGAGCCTAAGTGGCTTCGGCCTGGACGGCCCCTACAAGGACCGGCCCAGCTTCGCACCCATCGCGAGCAGCTACTGCGGCTGGTACAGGCTCACCGGGGACATCGTGGACCCCAAGGGTCCCCCGATACGGCCTGCCGAGTGGCACGGAGACCTAGACCCAGGTCTCTTTGCCGTTATAGGCGTCCTTGGCGCGCTACGCCACAGGGATAAGACGGGTGAGGGTCAGCTCATAGACGTGTCCCAGTTGGACGTGATGATGGCCCAGACGGGCGTCGCCATAGTGGGCTACATGCTGAGCGGTAAGCTCTCCTGGGAGCGGCAGGCTGACAGGCTGCCTGGGCCCCAGACCTTCGGCATGTTCAAGGCCATGGATGGGTACGTGTACGTCGCGGCCGACCCCCAGATGCACCAGAAGCTGATGGCGGCCATGGGCGTCAACGACCTGGGTGAAGGCTCAGAGGTTCTGGAGGGTTGGGTTAAGGACAGGACCGTGGAGGAGGTCGTAGAGTGCCTCAAGGACGCGTGCCCCGTGGCACCGGTGCAGAACATCGACAAGGCCGTCGAGGACCCCCAGGTCAAGCACAGAGGCATCATGATCGAGGTTGAGCACAGTAAGGCGGGTAAGGTGAGGATGCCTGGCTTCCCGCTGAAGATGGAGAAGACGCCGGGCGTCATCAAGATGCCCGCGCCACTCCTGGGAGAGCACACGGCCCAGGTGCTCAAAGAGCTCCTAGGCTACTCGGACGAGAAGATCGATGAGCTCCGCAAGAGCGGAACCATCACGCTGGCCTAGACCACCCCTTTTATACGTCCCTTTTACTTTCTTCAACTGAGGCACCTTGCCGGGTTTCATGGACCAGCGCAGAGCCATGGTTGAGAGGTACAGAAAGGCCGGCTACGTCACATCGAGGGACGTCGCCGAGGCCATGATGAGGGTCCCACGGGAGGAGTTCATGGACCCGGCGATCAGGGAGTACGCGTACTATGATCAGCCTTTCCCCATACCCGGGGACGGCCGACAGACGATCTCCGCCCCGTACATGTATCCGTCTACCTACGAGGCCCTCTGCCTGAGGCCCGGCGTCAGGTTCCTAGAGGTGGGGGCGGGCTCAGGCTACGGGGCCGCCCTGGCCCGTGAGCTCGTGGGGGTCGAGGGCCTGGTCGTGGCTGTGGAGATCAACCCAGATACCTACGAGTTTGCCATGGACAACCTCAAGCGGACCGGGTACGACGACGTGGTGCTCGTGCTTGGAGACGGATCGCTGGGCTACCCGGAGAGGACCCCATACGACGCGGTGAGCGTCACGGCGTCTACGCCCACCGTCCCGCCGCCTCTCCTTGAGCAGCTCGCGGCCCCAGGCCGGCTGATAGCGCCCGTGGGAGGCATGGGCATCTACGGGCAGGACCTGATGCTCATTGAGAAGGACGAGGAGGGGACCGTGAAGGAGCGTTGCCTCATGAAGGTGGTGTACGTGCCTCTTCTGGGTGAACACGGGTGGCGGAGGCGCTGACGGGTGCATCATTTAAAAGCCCTGCATCTACTCAAGGTGAGATAGTATGAGGGCGGGCTTAGTCTCCAGGACCGACATCCCTAATGCCTTGACGACTAGTCGAAATATAATCGGCTATCTGGGCGAGGTGGGCGTAGAGGTGACCGTGGAGACGGACACGGCTCTAGCCCTGGGTATCACAGATGGTAACACAGAGCTGAGTGAGCTCGACTGCGACTTCATGGTGACTGTGGGGGGCGATGGCACCATCCTCAGGGCGGCCATGGAGATGAAGAACCCGGGCACACCCATCCTGGGCGTCAACATGGGTCGAAGGGGCTTCCTGAGCGAGGTGGGGGTGCCTGAGGCCGAGTGGGCGCTGGACAAGGTGATCGGAGGCGATTACACCGTCGAGGAGAGCCTGAAGGTGAGTGGAATGTGCCTGGAAACCGGGGAGAGGTTCCCCGACGCACTCAACGAGGTGCTCGTCGCGTCGAGCCTCCCAAGCAAGATGCTTCTCTTAGGACTCAATGTGGATGGAGAGCACATCGCAGACGTCCAGGCTGATGGCGCCATGGTGGCCACACCCGCCGGCTCCACGGCGTACAACATGTCCGCTGGGGGTAGTATAGTGTCCCCCATGGTGAACGCCCTATCCTTGACAGCCGTATGCCCATACAGCTACTTCAAGAGCCTGGTCATCCCCCAGGAATCTGTGGTCACCATAGAGCTGCTGAAGCCCAGAGCCGAGGCCATGGCCATCATAGACGGCCGCGCATACGTGGCGTTGAAGCCCCGCTCCAAGGTGGAGTGCAGCCTGAGCCCAAACAAGACCAGGTTCATCAGGTTCAGGTCATTCTACAGCAGGATCCAGAAAAGGATCATGGCCATCCAGACGCCGTGAGTAGGGTTGAAGGCGCTAGTCCTAGACTCCTCCGCCCTGATACAGGGGTTTAGCCCGGGCTCCGAGCCCGCCTACACAGTTGACGCGGTGCTCGGCGAGCTCAGGGACGAGCTCACCCGGCTCAGGGTCGAGTCCCAGGTCGCTTCGGGCTCGATCAAGGTGCGGAGCCCAGATGAGCGTTACGTCGCTGCAGTTGCGGAGGAGGCCCGAAGGCGGGGTGAGGACGCCGCGCTGAGCGCGGCCGACGCCATGGTGCTGTCCATGGCGCTCCAGCTAAGAGACGAGGGTCTCGACCCTGTGGTTGTCTCAGACGACTACGCCGTCCAGAATATGGCCGAGCACCTGAGCCTAGGCTACAGGAGCCTGGCCGTGGGCGGCATAAGGAGGCGGTTTAGGTGGGTCACCTACTGCCCCGGGTGCAGGAGACGCTTCAAGGGGCCTCAACCCGACGGAGTGTGCCCCGTGTGCGGGACGCCTCTAAAGAGGAAGCCAGCCGACGGTGAGAGAGTCAGATGAGGCGAGGGATAAACTTCCCTGAGCCTTGCTCAGCGAGGACCCTGTCGTCCTCCATGGCGACGCGCCCCCTTATGATGCTCATCGTTGGCCACCCCCTCACCTTAAAGCCGTCGTAGGGCGTCCAGCCGCAGGCCGTCACCTGGTCCTCGCTCGTTATCGTTCTCCGCTTCTTCATGTCCACTATGACCATGTCGGCGTCGCTCCCTGGTTGGATTACCCCCTTCCGGGGATAGACCCCGTATATCCTGGCAGGGTTCTCGGCGGCCGCTGCGGCCAGCCTCCCCAGGCTGAGCCAGCCCTGGCTGACGCCGTTGAGGAGCAGTGGCAGGTAGGTCTCAAGACCCGGTATCCCGTTGGGGGCCTCCCACATGTCCGTGAGCCCGGCCTCCTTATGGTCCCTGCCGTAGGGGGCGTGGTCGGTGGCCACCGTGTCGATCCAGCCCAGGCAGAGGAGCCGCCTGATCTCGGCCATATCCGCCTTGGTGCGGGGCGGCGGCGCGAACTTGAGCCACGGGCCCCGCTCCCGGACATCGTCCTCCGTTAGGTAAAGGTACTGGGGGCACGTCTCCACGTAGGTCTCTGCGCCGGCCATGCGGGCTCCTGCGCTGTACCACACCGTCTCGGGGACACCCGTGTGAACGATGACCCCCTTGCAGCCCGTCATCTTCAGGTAGTCGATCATCCGTTTACCGGCCTCCATCTCGGCCACTCTGGGCCTCCACTCCAGGTGGGACGCGTAGTCTTTTCTCACCTGGTCCTTGAGCCTCTTCTGGTTGTCCCTGAGGATGCTGTCGTTCTCGGCGTGGATGAGGGCGAGGCCGCCGCACCTGGCGAGCTCGCTGAACCTGTCCAGCACCTCGCCGTCGAAGGTCTGGGGCCACCTAGGGCCCGCGCTGCTGATGAAGAACTTTGCGCCCGTTGCCCCGGCGTTCCACATCTCCGTGAGTGTGCCCTCTGGGAACCCACTGGCGCATCCGGAGTGGATGCAGAAGTCCACGTAGGCGGCATCCTCCATGGCGCGGCGCTTCTCCTTGAACTGGTCCAGGTTGAAGCACCCCATCTGGGTGCCCGGCATCTCCAGCATCGTGGTGACGCCCCCCTTGGCGGCTGCCCTCATGCCCGTGGCGGGGGTCTCAGGAGGCAGGAAAGTGTGACTGTGGCCGTCCAGGAGGCCGGGAAGCACGTAGCTACCCTTGGCGTCTATCACCTCGTCTGCGTCGGGCAGGTGGATGTCCCTGGCGACGGAGACGATGACGCCGTCCTTGACGGCTACACCGGCCTCGACGATGCCCCTCGGGCTCACCAGTTTAACGTTCTTTACGGCTAGGTCTACGTTCATCTGTCTTCACGGAATACGTGTTCTAAGAGTATAAATAGCCAAGCTCATGCGAATTGCTCGTTGTGCCCCTCCACGATGAGACGCTTAACCTCGTCGGGGTAATCAACGACGAGCCTACGCCTGTGCTCGTCAACGAGCTTGTTCCCCTTGGACAGCTGGTACCCGGCGTCCCAGACGTCGTCGAGGAACCCTGCCAGGTACTGCCTCCCTTTCTCCTGGAACAGTAGCTGGACCGCCGGGAGGAATATGTGGGTGGCTTCTGGGAAGAGGCCCTCGGCCTGCCTGAAGTTGACTAGGTCGGGGAACCCGCAGACGGCCGCCAAGACCGTGTGCTGAGTCTTCTTGTAGCGCCCCGGGTGGTGGGTCTCACCGCCCTCTACGTTCATATCGGGCAGGTTCAGTGGGAGGGTTCTCTCCCTCATGCGCTGGAGGTAGTGGACTATGTTGTAGTGGTAGATGGGTGTCCCCAGATAGATGATGTCGGCGTCAACCATCTTGGGGAGGACCCAGTCCATGTCGTCCCTGTGGATGCATTGGCCGGGGGTCTTCCACCAGCAGCTGAAGCAGCCCGTGCAGCCGTTGATCATGAGGTCTACGACGTAGTGGCGCTCAACCTCGGCACCCGCCTCCTTGGCGCCCTCGATGAACCTGTTCATGATGACCTCGGACGCGCCCTGGGTCTTCCTCGGGCTGGCGTTGAATGCGAGAAGCTTCAACTCACATCAAGCTAACTTGTCCGACGTTCGGTGTAAGCCTTTCCTTCAGCCATCCTATACAGTTTTAAACGCGCCCACGTCTAAGCCTAGGAAAGGTGTAGTAGCGTGGACGCCATAGCGGCTAGGGAGCTCACCAAGGACTTCGGCAACATACAGGCCCTCAGAGGGGCAAGCTTCACGGTGAAGGAGCACGAGATATTTGGACTCATAGGCCCTAACGGGGCGGGTAAGACCACAGCCCTGAGGATCCTGAGCACGCTCATCAGTGCGTCCAGCGGAAGTGCGCAGGTGTTCGGCTACGACGTTGCTAGGCAGCCGGAGAAGGTGAGGGAGATACTGAGCTACCTGCCCGAGGACGCTGGGGCCTACCAGATGCTCACCGGGATGGAGTTCCTGGAGTTCATGGCGGGCTTCTACAGCAGGGACAGGGCCAGCACCCGCAGCATCGTCGAGGAGGGGGAGAAGATATCCGGCCTCGGCGACCGCCTCAACGACAGGGTCAACGAGTACAGCAAGGGCATGAAGAGGAGGCTGTTAATAGCAAGGGCCCTTATGATGAAGCCTAGGCTGGCCATACTGGATGAGCCGACCAGCGGACTTGACGTCATACAGAGCGTCCACGTCCGAAACATGATCAGGGAGTATGCCGATCATCAGGGCGTCACCGTCTTGCTGTCTAGCCACAACATGCTGGAGGTGGAGTACCTCTGCGGCAGGGTGGCTCTCATCAGTGGCGGCGTCGTCATGGCTGAAGGTACCCCAGACACACTCAAGGAGAGGTACGGGGCCAAGAACCTGGAGGAAGTCTTCATGGAGGTGACCAAGAGTGAATAACCTCTGGGCGATCGTAGTCAAGGAGGTCAAGGAGCTGGTCAGGGACCCCAAGATACTGATAGGGGTCGTGCTAATGCCCATCATCATCTTCCCTATCATGGGGGCCGCCATCCAGATCAGCCAGGAGTCCGTGGAGCGCGCCATCATGGGCGCCAGCTTCGCCGTCTACACCGACGACGAGGGGTTCGTCACCGACGCGCTGCTGAGCTACCTATACACCAACAACACAGTGGTGCCCATAGACGCCACCAGCCTTGAGGATGCCCTTGGAGCATTCAAGGCGACGGACAGCTCGGCGTTGATCTACATCCCCAACGGGTACCACACCAACATAACCCTGGGCCAGAAGGGGGTACTGAAGGTGTACGCCAACCTGAGGAACCTGAACATGGCGGAGACCCAGAGCACCAACGTATTGACCAGTCTCATCACCGTATACAACTACTACTTCAGCATCAGCAAGATCAGGAACCTCCTTACCCAGACGGGGAGCATGGGGACCCCGGAGGCCGTGAGGAGTCCCATAGAGGTCCACTACGCGTCCATACTGAAGGGAAACGTGCTGAACATACCGCCCAACGCCATCTTCAGCCTAGTCATGGGCCAGAGCATAATGCTGCCCATCATGGTGATGATGATGGTCGTGTTCGCCATCCAGATGGCGGCAACCAGCATCGCCCTAGAGAAGGAGCAGAAGACGCTGGAGACATTGATGACTCTGCCGGTGAGCAGGCTCACCATACTGGCGGGTAAGCTGAGCGGCAGCATCGTGATAGCCCTAGTCGGCTCGGTGAGCTACCTCATAGGCTTCGGGTTCTACATGAACTCGGCGTTCAGCTTCGTCCCGGAGGCCACCACAATGAACATCGACGATGTAGGCGTAGGGATCACGCCCCTCGGCATGGTGCTAGTGGGGGTTGTCATCTTCGTGACCCTGGTCTCGGCCCTGGCCATGGCGCTGAGCGTCGCGGTGTTCGCCGACAACGTGAGGAGCGCCCAGAGCTTCACCGGCGCACTGATCACGCCCATAATGATCCCGGCCGTGGTGCTCATGTTCAGCGACATAGAGATGCTGCCCCAGACGGTGCAGTGGCTGCTGCTCATCATCCCCTACACCCACAGCATAATAGCGACGAAGGCCGCGTTCCTAGCCAACTACGTGGTCGTAATCAGAAGCATCCTCTTCATAAGCGTCTGGACAGTCGTGGTGCTCTACGTGGCGGCCAAGATATTCAGCACGGAGCGTATTATAACGGCCAGGTTCACGTTCGGCGACCTGGGGAAGAGGTTCAGGCGGAGGCGGCCACCAGCCGTTAGCCATTAAATCCAAACCGTTTCACGGAGGACCCTGATCTGTTCAACTCTGAGGTTGAGTTTCCTAGCCGGCTTACCTACTTGGGTATTATTTACCGGGGCCGGCGGGTGGAGCCGAGCCGCGTGGGCCCATCTCCTTGATCTCCAGTTTTGTCATGGCGGCTATCTCATCGAAGTAGGCCGCCTCGTCACCGCTGACCAGGGTGACTGACATGCCCGTATGCTCCATTCGGCCTGTGCGACCCACCCTGTGGAAGTAGACCTCAGTGTCGTGTGGGACCTCGTAGTTGATTATGTGGCTCACGCCCTGGATGTCCAGGCCCCTGGCGGCTACGTCTGTGGCCACGATGTACTTGAGGCTCCTGAGCTTGAAGGCGTTTATTATCTCGTCTCTCCTGGACTGGCTGTATCTCCCGTGCAGAGCCTCGACTAGCACCCCAGCCTCCGTCAGCCTCTGGGCGACCTCGTCCGTGGACTCGCGTGTGTTGCAGAAGATTATGGCCTGGTCTATGCCTCTGTCGTCCAGCAAATCGATTAACGCCTGGACCTTGAGCTCGGGCTCAACCCTCAGATAGTACTGGTCCACGAGGGGCTGGGCCACGTCGTCCCGTGAAAGCAGCACCTCCCGGGGGTTCCTCATGTAGCGTCTGGCGTACTCTATTATCTCGTCGGTGAGGGTCGCGGACCACATGCTTGTCTGGCGGATGTAGGGCACCCTGGAGAGTATGAACCCCACGTCCTCGATGAACCCCATCTCAAGCATCTTGTCAGCCTCGTCCACGACGGCTATCTTGACTCCGCGGAGATCGATGACGCGCCTCTTCATCAGGTCGATGATGCGTCCTGGCGTGCCGACGAGCACGTGGACACCCTCAGCGAGCCGCGTGATCTGTTTATTGATGTTCTCGCCGCCGTAGACGACGCAGACCTTGACGCCCGTGTACCGGGCGAACCTGTGGATCATCCGCGAAACCTGCTCCGCGAGCTCACGGGTGGGGGCGATAACTAATCCCTGAACCCTGTCCTCTGAGGGGTCCATCTTCATCACCAGGGGCACCCCGAAGGCGGCAGTCTTTCCCGTGCCCGTCTGGGCCTGGCCGATCACGTCCATGCCCTTGAGGAGGAGAGGCATGGCCTTGGCCTGTATGGGGGTGAGCTCCGTAAACCTCAGCTTCCTCAAACCTTTAAGCACCTCGAGGCTTAGGGGGAGGTCTTTGAAGTGTTTCTCATCCATGCTCATACAAGTCCAGTACCGACTATCTACATCGGCTCCACTGATAAAGAGTCTGATGAATTAAAAAAAAGAAAATGTGATTAAACGCATTTTGATGCGGATCAGCGACGCCTACGGTAATCGTCTCTAGGCTTGTCGTAGACGACCCGAGACATGTAGTTCCGCTTGTTGCGTCTCATAGGGCCAGGGCTCTTGAGGTTGTTGGTGGATTCGATCTTCGGGGTCTGAGCCCTCACCTTCCCAGCCTTGGTCAGTGAACCGTGTGTAGGCAAGTCTAAGCCTCAGCGGCCTGCCCGGGCGTGGAAGGGATTATCTGGATCTCTGTGGCCTCCCTGCCCTTGGGAGTCTCAACGACCTTAAACTCAACCAATGTGTTTACTTCTGGTATTGACGTGACCGGATAGTTAGATGTATGGAAGAAGATGTCGTCTTTACTTTCCTCAATCTCTATGAACCCGTAACCTTTAAACGAGAAAAATTTCGCAATTTTTCCTTTCATTTCAAAACACTTGGGTATATATGTGGGCTATGTGTTATATACATTTGTGTTTTTTAAATGGAAAAATCAGGGAAAAAAATTTTTACCTTATTTTCTGATAAAAAATGTTTATTACACCAAAAATTTTTTGATATTTTTCCATAAAATGTTCATAACCATTGAATTCTATCAATAGGTCGCACTGTAAGATAATCAGGTAAACTATGCGAATGCAGCACTATGTAAATAACTGCTTCTTTAGCCCCGATTTCTCCCTAGACAACTCGTTGATCCGGGATGTGTACGTGTGTAGCTTCAACTGGTAGGCCTTCATGACGTTTTCAGAGTCTTCGCTGTGTCTTCTAACCTCTATGACCGTGGTCATGTCGCTGGGGGACCTCACCCGGATGCTGCGGCTTCCCGTCTTGGACGCCCCCAAGATGTCTATGTTTCTCTTAATCTTCCTGAAATCAGCGTCGATGTATATGTCCTTGATCTCTTCCTCTATCTCCATGATCCTGCTAAGGATCACTCTGCGCGAAGAACTCATGTATTATTAATGGCTGTTGAACCTAATATACCTCACTATTCTGTACTGGCTGAGGGCACAATAGCTTGTGGAGAATAGCCCTGAACCTATGCTGAATCGCTGACGTCATTATTTCGGTGATAAAAAGGGAGAAAACATCGTTTTCGCGGGGCTGTGCATTCACGGTGCTAGCACGAAGTGTGTGCGTGAGTTAGTCATGAAGCCCGTGGCCTCGGACAGGTCGTTCTGCTGCATGGCGTTCTGGTAGTCCTTCACGTCGCCCTTCATGAGGTACATCACGTCCTCTGTGGTCCCGAAGGGGTGGCCCCAAAAGACCAGCTCCACCTTGTACTTCTTCAGGGTCTCGCCCAGCTTCTCGAACTTCTTGGGAAGGTCCTCTGACTGAACCATCTTTGCGTAGGTTATGAAATACTTGAAATCCATCTCGTTTGCCTTCTAGGCTCCACTGATCGTTGGCTGAAAGTAGAACCTATTTTAATGATGGCTTGTTGATATTTATCGTTTTATACGGTACCTATTTCCAGATAGTATCTGTGAATGCATAGACGAAATAATAGAGTCTACTGTTCTCGTCGCTTAAACACTGACTTATACCTATCCACATACACATTCCCACTCGCAGCATCGAAGCCTAGAACAGGCTCATGGCCTCCAACAGTACGCATTCCAGGTATGACCTTGACACCGTCTCTCACTATACGCTTCACACCCGTCAAACCCTCGCTCGAGCACGTCAGCGCCAAGACTGTGTCAACGTCTCTATCCTTCAAGGAAGGCGGGAACCCCATCGGCACAAGTACCTCAGCGTCATCTGATTCAACGGCGGCGCATATCAGGGGAAATACCTCGATGCCTGCCTTCACACCATGGCTCTCAAGCAGCTTCTTGAGCCGTTTCGCCTCCTCAACGACTGCGACGGGTTTTGCGGATTTGTTTCCAGTCTTTATATCGGTGGCTATTTGAAAAATCGGGGTATCCTTATCATACCCTATGCTGATGTTGGCGCAGTGATTGCATCCGACGATGAGGGCGGACCTGCTTCCAGTTAGTTGGTCGATTATTTTCTGATCGGGCTCAACGACAGAGTACCTTCCCATGCTGAAACCATTGTTTTAAGTCATATTAAAACCAACTCTTAGGTGTCGATCCAGCCATCGTGCGGGTAGATTAGGTTCTCTCAACATCTATTTTCTGTTCACTACGCGTATGCAGTCACGTGTAATGATTAGTGTGAACTGAGAATAAGATTATGTGGAGAAAAAAGGGGGTTATGGAGATTTTAAGCCGTATTTTTCCCAGCTAACAATAGTGTCCAAGCTCTTTCTTTCCTTAGGCACTGGTGTCTCATCGGGTACTCTATAGGTATAACTGCGACGACCTTGAAGTTTTCCGGGACGTCTAGAAGCCTCTTTATCATTTCTTCCCTCCCCGTCTGCCCCATCCAGCATGTTCCTAGACCTAGATTTGTCGCAGCCAATACGATGTGCTCGAGGGCTATTCCGAGATCATTACTACACCAATTTGGAGACGCCGCTTGATCTGCTAAACCAACGATTATAACTGGAGCTTCAGCTGCCCATTCCTGCTTGCTAGCTTCTTTATGGTTTCCTTATTCTCGACTACTATGAAATGCCATGGCTGTCTATGGCTGGCCGAGGGCGCGATTCGGGCGGCCTCCAGTATCTTTAATATTTTTTCCTTTGGTACGGGGGCATCCTGTACTTGCGGATGCTTCTTCTCTTCTCTAATACTTCTTCAAACTTCAATTCGTTCTCTTAGATGAGACAGTGCTAGAGTGGATATAAAGAGAATCTTTTACTAACAAGCTTAGACACAAGCGTGTGCAATAAGATTAAGCCCATGTGGGTGGAGTGCCCACACGTTTTTACTAGTAAAAATAGACGCTCATGTGTTGTGAGTGTGAGGTGAGGATAAGGCTATGGAGGACGTCTGTAGAAGGATGCGAACCCACTAAAACCTCTAACGGCATCATCCTCAGAATAGCGATTTAGCTAAAAGCAACCCGGAAAAAACCACATTCTTCCGCGCAGCTGTCAGGTCGCCGCCGAACAAGGAACAACCAGCGAACACAAGCCGACGGCATCCGCCGCCAATAGACCCCTAAAAAGCCACCGAACCAATAAAAGAGCCCAAAAACGTGGAACCGTGGCGGCGGCAAATACATCCCCCTCCCCCCCACGTGCATGTACACAGACGACAAACAACCGAACACCGGACCATGTGAAGCCAACCCCTTTTCTACCCCAAACACCCAACATCACCCATGCCCAAACACGTCCTCATCATCCAGAACGACCAACCCGAGACACTCGGCCTATACGAGACACACCTCCACGAGAAAGCCAAGGCCACACTCATCCACGCATACAGAATGAAGTCAAATGAACAGTTCCCGCCCACAGACGAGTTCGACGCCTTCGTCGTGGGCCCAACCCCCATCTTCGCCAACGACGCCCACAACCACCCATTCCTACGGAAAGAGCTGGACTACCTCAGACAGATCATAGACTCAGGCAAGCCCACCCTAGGCGTCTGCTGCGGAGGCCAGATGCTCTCCATGCTCCAAGGCGGAAAAGTACACCGTAGCCCAAGCAGAGAGATTGGGGGCTACACCATCACACTCACAGACCACGGCCTCAAGGACCCCCTCTTCCGCGGCTTCACCCCGACCTTCCCAGTCTTCCACTGGCACCAGGACGCATTCACGGTCCCCCCAGGCGGACGACTCCTAGCCACAGGCACCACATGCCCCATCCAAGCCTACGCCAAAGACAACATCCGCGGCCTCATATTCCACCTAGAGATCACCGAAATGGACGCTAGACGATGGGCCGACGCCTACCCCGACGAGCCCAAAGCCATAGGCAAAACCAGAGAGCAGGCTCTGGCCGAGTGCCGGGCAGCCGAGCCACAGATGAGGACACTAGCAGAAAAACTCATTGACAATCTCCTGACAATCCCTTAACACGGGACAGTAACAATCGAAAAGACTACTTATCCTTCTTCTTCTCCGACTCCTCATACTCATACAGCAGCGGATAAATATCATAGTGCTGCCTGATGAGCTTCACCGTGAACCGGCCAAACCAGTAGAAGATGCCCAGTGAGAAAAGTATGATGACGACGCTAAAGATGTCCACGGTGTCCATCGGTACCGAAGAAAACTCCGCGGCCGAGGTAGATAACGGTTCCTAAAACCCGCTGAGGCCCGACGCCATCACCCAGGCGTCCTCGCCATCCATGTAGTACCCGTAGTTCCGCTTAACCTTCTGGAACCCCAGCTTAGAGTACAGCCCGATGGCCGACTCGTTACTCACCCGGACCTCCAAGTACCCCTCACCGGCCCCGTACACGTCCCTTCCACGCTTCATAGCCTCCACCATGAGGTCGCGGCCGATCCCCCTCTGCCTGTACCCCTCCAGGACCGCTACACTCACAACGTGGCAGAGACGTGCAGGCGTGAGCATACCCAACTTAGACCACCCCTTCTCGACGCGACACATGATGTAGCCCTGAACCTCGCCGTCAGCCTCGGCCACCAGGAACGTCTCAGGGTACTTTTGGTACAGGTCCCTGTAGAAGAAGCTGCTATAGTTCTCGGGGAGGCACACCGCGTTGATGTGCATCACGCGCTGAAGCTCATCGGTCCTGAAGACCCTCACTACGTGGCCAGAGTAGCTCAACCCGAGTCCGTAAAATGGTAATCTCACCGGATTTAAACAAATCGGAATCCTGCCCACGCATCACTTTTTAGGTTTCCACTACAATACAAACCGGATGGAGGACAACAGCCAGCAGCAAACCCCGGAGATGGATAGCCAGGTAGTGGAGGCTGTCAGCCGGCACTTCAACGTCCTGGACGCGTACTGGGAGAGAACCACGCCCACCTTCATAGTCAAGGGCAGGGCCAGCGGCTATCGGCAATACCTGGTAAAGGACGCCTTCAAGGCTCTGGCAGAGGAGTTGAGGCCGCAGGGGCACATGCCAAGAATACGCTGGATAGTGGACAACTACCAGATATCGATCCTGGACAAGGGCCCTGACGCCGCGGGGAGCAACAGATACAATCTCATTCTCTTCGCGGCAACCACGGTAACCGTCTTCATCGACGGCTACCTGAGAAAGATC
>JADDYB010000175.1_pt1 | contig 19894 bp, 14 predicted proteins | sample 8641941 | NCBI WGS metagenome assembly JADDYB01 (sample SAMN16275377, study PRJNA637457) | freshwater sediment metagenome | isolation source: Lake Kineret sediment | place: Israel: Lake Kineret | collected 2013
GGTGCTAGAAATGGTGCGACCTCTCAGATTGTCAGTTTTTCTCTTAATTGAATTACTTATAGCAGTGACTTCCTCTATTCTGCGATGCAACGTGAGGAGCACCATAAGACTTGACAACCCCGGTCAATTTTGATTTTATTGGACATCAAGCAAGAGTTCATCATCAAGTAACTGAAGAACCCCTGCAACCCCAAGCGCTAAATGCGTCTATGCGAAAATGAGTAACAAGAACGAACACAGTCTCCTCCCTCAAGATGCACAACACGTGAAAATGGCTGCTCCACATCCTCCTCAAAGAAGTGGTTCATCCTTGAGTGAGTTCCCGTCTATTCCAAAATACCAACAAAAATAAGACTATCCCCTCCATGTCAACTACCCAAAGATGTGCCCAAGAACTGAGGTAACCCCTCTCACAACCTTTTTATACCTCCAATTGCTGGTGCAGCGTAGTATGGTTACTGACAAGATCTTCATCAAGGGTGCATCACAGCACAACCTCAAGAACATTGATGTGGAAATCCCGAGAAACAAACTCGTGGTCATAACTGGGGTTTCAGGTTCTGGGAAATCCTCTCTCGCTTTTGACACTATCTATGCGGAGGGACAGAGGCGGTATGTGGAATCGTTGTCTGCGTATGCCCGTCAATTCCTGGAGCAAATGGATAAGCCAGACGTGGAGTACATAGAAGGGTTATCACCTGCCATTTCTATTGAGCAGAAAGGTGTCAGCAAAAACCCGCGGTCCACCGTAGGGACGGTCACAGAAATTTATGACTACTTGAGGTTGCTGTTTGCGAGGGTTGGTGTCCCTCACTGCCCTCAATGCGGGAGGGAGATCAGAAAACAGTCTGCTCAGGAGATTGTGGATCAGATCCTGCAGGTTGAGGGCGAGGAGATCCTCGTGTTATCTCCCCTTGTCAGAGGGAGGAAGGGCATCTACAAGAAAGAGTTAGAGAATTTGCAGGCTCAAGGATTTGTTAAAGTACGAATAGACAAAAAGATCATACATTTGGACGAAGAGGAAGTGGATCTGGAGAAATATAAAAAGCACGACATTGAGGTGGTAGTAGACGCTACTAAGGTGACGAAAGAGGCGAAAGAGCGCCTTTCAGACTCTGTCGAGATGGCTCTCAAACTCAGTGATGGTCTGGTTATCATTTCTGGTGAGAAAAACCGCATTTACTCGGAACATTTTTCCTGCCCTGATTGTGGTGTCTCTTTTGAAGAGCTGGAACCGAGGATGTTCTCCTTCAACTCACCCTTTGGTGCGTGCCCGGAATGTCACGGGTTGGGGGAGAGGATGCGAATTGATCCTGACCTCATCGTAGACGGAAGGTTATCCATCCGTCAGGGTGCCATCCGTCCGTGGAAGTTTTCCAGTCTCGATGGTTACTACATGTCTAAGCTGATGCAAGTAGCATCCCACTACAAGATTCCCGCGGATAGACCAGTAAAGGACATACCTGAGGACAAGGTGAACATCATTCTCTACGGGACGAAGGAGCAGATTCACTACGTGTTTGAGGGGGACAGGTCCCGCATAGAGTACGTGGGAGGATATGAGGGCGTCATCAACAATTTGAAGCGAAGGTACAACCAGACCAGATCGGAGTACATTCGCTCCGAAATTGAGACGTACATGAGTTCTATAGCCTGCCCAGTGTGCAATGGGAAGCGGCTGAAACCAGAGAGTTTGGCGGTGACGGTACAGGGGAAAAATATTGTTGATATCACAGCAATGTCAGTGAAGGAGGCCAAAACCTTTTTTGAGACTGCAAATTTTACAGAAAAAGAACGAATTATAGCAAAACAGATTTTAAAGGAAATCAAGGAACGCTTAGGATTCATGGTCTCTGTGGGGTTGGATTATTTAACATTAGAAAGGAAAGCGGGTACTCTCTCAGGAGGAGAGGCGCAGAGAATTCGGCTGGCCACCCAAATTGGCTCTTCTTTAATGGGTGTTCTCTACATCCTGGATGAGCCCTCCATAGGGCTGCATCAGAGAGACAATGCGCGGTTATTAGCGACCTTGAAGCAGCTGCGGGATTTAGGGAACACGGTCATTGTCATAGAACACGATGAGGCTACCATGCGGGCAGCAGATTACATTGTGGACATGGGGCCAGGAGCGGGAGTGCACGGTGGGTACGTGGTGGCCCAGGGGACGGTGGAAGAGCTCTGTGAAACCCCTGGTTCACTCACCGGGAAGTACTTGACAGGGGCATTGATAATACCAGTCCCTGAAGAACGGTTGCCCTCCAAAAGTTATCTGACGGTGAAGGGAGCGCGCCACAACAATTTGAAAAATGTCGATGTGAAGATCCCTCTGGGCGTTCTCGTTTGCATAACAGGGGTCTCAGGCTCTGGGAAGTCCTCTTTTGTTGATGATACCTTGTACAAGGCTCTGGCACAGCACTTCTACGGTTCTGCAGAGAAGCCGGGTGACCATGATGGTATTGAGGGGCTGGAGAACATTGACAAGGTCATCATCATTGACCAGTCTCCCATTGGGAGAACTCCGCGTTCAAACCCTGCCACCTACACCACTGCCTTTGCCCCCATAAGAGACTTGTTTTCACAGCTGCCTGAATCCAAGAAGAGAGGGTACAAACCAGGACGGTTCTCCTTCAACGTGAAAGGGGGACGGTGTGAAGCCTGCCAGGGGTACGGGTTGGTGAAGATTGAGATGCATTTTCTACCTGATGTGTACGTGCCCTGTGAGGTGTGCAAGAGAACGCGATTCAACAGAGACACACTGAGTATCTTGTACAAGGGAAAGAACATTGCTGAAGTCCTAGACATGAGTGTAGAAGAAGCTTTGACCTATTTTGAGAACGTGCCTGTCATAAAGAGGAAGCTGAAGACAATGTGTGATGTCGGCATGGGGTACATCAAGCTGGGACAGCCTGCCACCACTTTATCGGGTGGGGAAGCCCAGAGGGTCAAGCTGTCTAAAGAACTCTCCAGGACAGGAACGGGGAACACGCTCTACATCCTGGACGAGCCCACGACAGGATTGCACTTTGAGGACATTAATAAGCTGTTGAAAGTGCTGAGGAGATTGGTGAAAAAGGGGAACACCGTCATTGTCATCGAGCACAACTTAGATGTCATAAAAACGGCAGACTACCTCATTGACCTGGGTCCTGAGGGGGGAGCAGAAGGTGGGTTCATTGTCGCTGAGGGAACCCCTGAGTCTGTAGCCCAGACAGACACGCATACGGGGAAATTTTTGAGAAAGGTACTCGGTGAGGACTCGCATCAGTGGAAACATGTTGAAGAGGGAGTGGGCATGTCAGCTGGTACGTAGATGGCCAAATTAGACCTTTTGAGGGAATTATTTCTTCAATAGCGTGTTCACGAGGAAAAAATTTTTGTCCTGCAGGGAGGAGTCTGTACGTGTCGTGAATGAATAGTGAATATTTTTCCACTGCTCTCGGACAACGGTTTTAAAGAATGACATCTCCCGTCTACTGGTATGTGAACCGAGGAGATGGAAATGAAAAAAGAAGATGAGTTCATTAAGATACTGGGTTCGAAAGCGACCAGAAGAATCTTGTTATTCTTGGAGAAAGAGGAGAAGGCGAGATACAAAGAGCTCCAGGAATTCGTCAACACCCACACACTGAATACCAGGCTCAAAGAACTCTTGGAACATGACCTCATCCAGCACCACATGGTGAGAGAAGATACACGTAAAGAATGGTATGAACCTACAGAAAGGGGTCGAAAGGTTCTCCAACTCCTGAATGAGCTCGCGAGTATGGTAGACTGTTAGCAAATCATCGTGAGGGCAGGACGTTTCAGCCGTCCTGTCCATTTAAATCTGCCTACGTATCCAATGTCCATGAGGCAAGCGAATACCAGACTTCAGTCAAACCCTGCTTTGTTTCAACTCAATTGCTGCAAAGATTTATTAAGCATTTAAAGTATATAATAACTATGAGGAAAATTGTCCTGGTCATCCTAATAGTGTGTGCACTTCAGGCCACTGCAGCGCAGCCTCCGTGTGTGTTCCCACCCGAAGAGGGGACTGACAACATTGTGATACTGCGGGTGCAGTATGCTGCCACTGTCCTCAACGATGAGTTTATTGTCCTCTTCAACAAGGGAAAGACAACGATCGATCTTTCTGGATGGGTCATATTCGACAGTGAGTACGAAGAATACAGGCACCTCCCCCCTCCTGAAAGGCCAGAGCTCATCGTTTTGAACCACCTGTACAAGATACCGTATGGATTCAAGCTCAAGCCTCACTACTGGGTGAGGATTTGCACAGGACGAGGAAAAAACGATGAAATATATCTCTACATGAACCGAAGCAGCCAATGGTTAAACGATGATGGAGGCATCCTGTACTTGATGGATGACACCTGCAATGTAATTGATGAGTACTCATGGCCTTAATTAAAAAAAGAAAAAGGAAAAGGAAATGATTTTGGATCGATCTCTGTTTAGAATGTAACCTTCTCCATTTTTCTTCTACCTCCCTAACCATGTATTTTTTGCCTTCAACCTATATAAAACTATTGGTTTCAAGGGAAAATCCGCAACATGTCTCCTCCATTCTTCCTCATTTTTGTGATTTCCGCAAACCTGAGTGCTGTATTTTGGTTATTTTTGGAAGAGGTACTAGGTTGGAGAGTCGTAAGGTATAAATGGAAGCTGCAGCAAGGGGGGAGCATGTCAAAAGTGTCGAAAGTGGCTGTTGTGCGAGGTGAAGATGTGCGTGAAAGTGTCCACAGTGCTGTGAATCTTGCAGGAGGGTTCTCATCCCGGGTGAAAAGAGGAGACCACGTCTTGGTGAAGCCCAATGCGTGTCTGGCCATAGAAAAGAGAGGGGTAATGACGAACCCAGAAGTGGTACGTGCAGTCATTGAGGAGGTGAGAGACGTAGGTGCTGAACCGGTGGTGGGAGAGAGTGCTATCCATGGGACATCCACAAGGGAGGCTTTAGAAAAATCGGGGATTGCGAAGGTGTGCAGGGAAGAAGGAGTAGTACTGATTGACTTTGATGTGTGTGAGAAGGAGGAGGTCACACTCCAGTACGGCGATCAGTCTCTCTCTACCGTTGTTGCAAAACCAGTCTTGCAGTGTAAGGTCATTTCTGTACCTGTGATGAAAACTCACGCTCAAACAGGGGTGACCTTATCTTTGAAGAATATGAAAGGCTGTTTTCCTGGAGATGAGAAAAAAAAATTCCACAAATGGCATCTGGACAAGGCTATAGCTGCTATGAATGCTTTAATAAGGCCGGTTTGGGCAGTTGTTGATGGGACGACAGCCATGGAGGGTTTGGGGCCTATTGCTGGTGACCCGGTGGAAATGAATGCTGTTGTGGCAAGTGCAGATGTGGTGGCCGCAGACCGGGTGACCAGTACGTTGATGGGATTTTCTCTAGAAGAGGTGACGCACATAACGTGTGCGCATACTCTGGGTGTGGGGAATGGCGATATGACCTCCATAGAGGTAGTGGGTGACTTGAGTAGTGTGAGAAGAGCGTTCAAGAAACCGTGGATTGAGGCAGCCTCTTTTGAAAATGTTACTGTAGTGAATGGGGATGCGTGTTCGGGTTGTGTCACAGAGTGCATGGGTTACCTATTGCAGAACAAGGAGAAGCTGAATGTAGGTGAGTTAGTGGTTATTTTAGGTCCAAGGGGGATGAAAAAAATGAAATTCAGAAGAGGGAAGGAGAAGATTCTGGCTTTTGGCAATTGTGTGAAAGAATTTGACACAGACTTGATTGTGGAGGGATGTCCTCCTTTGGGGTATGAGATTGGAAAGGTTTTAAAGATTTGAAACGAAGAAAATCTACTAACTACATTGTACTTCAAAACTATCATCTATTTCAGAATTATCCTATGTTGGAACTGGCCAGGAGGCCAGTTCCTTAGGGGGGGTGAAAGATCGCAGTTGAAAGCTGTCCTGTCTTGAGCAAGCAACTGCAAGATCTGATCTTACTTTCATCTGCAAGTTTATATAGTTTTGCTATGATAAGTTGCGCATATTTTCGCAGACAGATAAAATACAATAAAAAACAATTTAGGTATAGAATATGATGTTAATAAAAAATTCACATCAAAAAAACACTTAATCGATTAACTGCAAATCCTTGGATAAGTTTAACCTCATTGCTAATTGGAACGACGACCATTGAGTCAATTGGGTTGGAACCTTTAATACTGAGCATCGTACATCTATGGTATGGTAGAGATTGTCAACCGACGGGAGATCATGACCCAGGCTGCTGAATCAGAGAAAGAAGAGGTTTCAAGACTTTTATCTCTAGAAGTGGCAGCAGTAGAAGCTGCTGATGGGTATGAATGTGTGAGGAAAGCCCTCACGTACGAAGGAAATACGTTGAGAGTAATTGATAAAGAGGGTCACACAAGAGGATATGATTTGAAAGATTACCAAAGAATTTACGTGTTAGGGTTCGGGAAAGCAGCTGAACCCATGGCAAGAGCAGTGTATGATGTATTAGATGACGAAATAGAGGGAGGGGTCATACTTGTCAGAAGTGGAAAGAGAAAGAAAGCGTTTCTAGGAAGAATTGAGGTACTTGAAGGTGCACACCCTGTACCTACAGAGAAAGGATACAACAATGCTCGAAAATTAACCAATTTTCTAAAAGAAGCACCGAGAGAAAAAAGTCTTTACCTTTTTTTAATATCAGGGGGAGGAAGCTCCATTTATGCTGACTTTCATCATGATATCCCCTTTGGTGATGGCACCAATCTCAATAACCTTCTCATACATTCGAATGCAACCATTCAGGAGATCAACACGGTGAGGAAGCACACTGCAGAAGGAAAGGGAGGGCAACTGGCAAAATTACTGGAAGGTGGAGACGTTATATCTGTGATAATATCTGATGTTCCGGGGAATGATGTAGGTACCATAGCTTCAGGGCCTTTATCACCTGATTCAACGACATTTCAGGATGCGAAAGCAGTCCTGGAGAAGTATGAGTTGTGGTTCAAAGTGCCAGAATCGGTGAGGCAGAGGATAATGAAAGGAGTTCAGGGTGAAGTGGCAGAACTGCCCACGACTAAAGATTCCTGCTTTGATAAAGTCCACCATTGCATTGTTGCAGACGCTTTGTCGTCCTGTGATGCAGTGAAGGAGAAGGTGAGGAAATTGTATGGGGAATATCCAGCCAAAGAGTTCTCCTGTGTGATGGGGGGAAAAGTTACCACAGAGTTGGCACGAGCACTGTTAGAGGATTCCCAACCTGGGTTCACCATTCTAGGGCATGAATACGCCTTCGGTGTTGATCCAAGAAAGTCAAGAGAGGGTGGGAGGCAGCTGCATCTACTCCTTTTCATGCTCAACGTTATGAAACAGACCCAAAAATATGACAATACGTATGTCATAGGGATTGCCACCGATGGGAAGGATGGGAATTCATGGGCAGGAGCACTCATTACCCCCTCGCTCATTGGTACTACAAATCTGGAAGAGATAGAAAGGGCAGAAGAAGAGGAGAACTCTGGAGGGTTCTTCAGGGAGAAGGGGTACTTAATCAGGATGGGAAGTGAGTACGGGTCAGATGACACGGGTACGAACGTGAATAATGTCTTGGTTATCCATAACCCTGTTCACGATCAGCAATGAGTTGATTATGAAAGAAAAGATTATATTTGAATCTACAACAATCCGTATTCTTTCTTTGTCTCTTTCCATGCTTCTTCTCTCGATTCCTCAAATCTTTCTAACTCTTTTTCATCAAAATTAAGTTCTTCTGCTATTTCTTTCAATCTTTTGATCTTATAGTATTTATCTGAGAAATCCTTTGCGAAGTCATAAAGCCCCTCCTTGAGCTTGATTTCATCCACCCAATCAGGGACATCCAGGGTTACGGTTATGGTTTTCGTCATAGTAGAGTATACCTTTAGGTCAATTTAAGGGCTTGCTTTATGAAGACGTACGGTGCTTGGTAGGACCTATCTCCAAGTATTCTATTTCTACATATGGCAAGATGACACAAATACGAACGTGAATAATGTCTTGGTTATCCATAACCCTGCTCACACTTTCCATGCTTCTTCTCTCGATTCCTCAAATCTTTCTAACTCTTTTTCATCAAAATTAAGTTCTTCTGCTATTTCTTTCAATCTTTTGACCCTCTGTGTACTGGAGGATTCAGAGAAAGAGGAATAATGTATTGATAGGCATCAAAAAGTTTGAGTTGAGAGCATGATCTTTTCTTCTTCTTGAACAACCCCCATCAATGAAAAAGTATTTAAGGATTGATATCAAATAGAGGCAGCTAAAGGAACATATACCTTGCAACTGAGAATAAAACAAAAGGAGGTAGATAAGATGCCTATAGGAGATAACCCATTCGATGATGGGCTTGATTTTGTCGGATGTCCTCCAAAGCCTGCCGATTTGAAACTGCCAGATTTTCCAGGAAAATTCAAAGGAGACTGCAAGCTGATTTGCTGGGGACGATGTCAGCCATTTCCTGACGGGTCAAGGACGATGTACATGGAGATTGAGGGATTCAGACCTGATCCCAACCAATGCGGCGTCTACACAGGGATGGTTAACTTCATAGATGCTGCAACACGTGAAAACTGGTACAAGGGAGAATTGAAATTCTACTACACTAGAAACTACATCTACACAGGCACAACCTCATACCAGGAAAGGAGAAAATCCATAGCATTTCGGTTCGTTGTGAAAGGTGACATCGTGCGTACATCCGATAAGATGCCCGAATGGTCATGTTATATTCTGTGCACAAAGAAGCAGCAAGAGGTCAAACCATACGAGGAGATTTTTGTTTATGGTGGCTTTGACCTATTTTTTGACGTCGAGTACAACAAGATGACTGGATTCACGCTCAGTCTTGGACACAATGATGGCTGGTACACACACCATCCAAAATGCTCTAAGAGACCAATCGACTGGGCAGGTCAAGGTGACTACATAGGACATTACAGTGATAGAGGATGGCTCTTTGTCTCTCCTGGTAAAACCTTCGTTTTTGATCCAAGTATTAGGCCCCCAACAGGAAGGTTCTCAGAAGAGGCTGTACGACAAGTTGGAAAAGAGTGTTACAGTGAGGAAGCTATAAACTACGGGGAACTCAAGCTGGCTCACATACGGTGTATTCATTCATACCAGCTATTGAAGGGCATGACCGAGTGCGAAACTCCCTTTGGGAGTGAAAAATTCTGTCAGGGGTTAGTATATTCAGGTGAAAAACAGCCGTGGATCACATTTTTCAGCATGGGCTACTGGATGGACCGATACGAAAAAAAAGAACAGTCACTTCACTTGGTGGAAGGGAACATACAAGTGGAAAAAGGGCTCTACGAGTTCTACGGCTTTTCAACCCTGAACTACCAGACAGAGCTGAAACTGGTGGATTTGGCCAGCAACCGAGATGTCATTGGAGCTCCAGTCGACACTGATTTCTTGCTCTACTTATACAATGTAGATATTCCCAGCAAGAACCCCCCGATGAGAATACCTGTACCTCTGGATACAAAGTTGTCAGAAGAACTGCTCAGAAAAGAGAAAGCCGCACTGAAAGATAAAGAGACTTGTCCATTCTCAGGAGAGAAGGGCTGAACTAAGAGAAGTCCTCTACAGGGAAAATGATGTCTCTAGTAAAGGTGAGGATTTTGCTATAGACCTCACCTCTCTCTATTTACTGTCTCTATTTACTATGAAAATGTTAGAGTAATTTTTTCAAAAGCATTAAAATCACGAAAGCTGCAGCCTTCCTGTTTGGCACTACGATGAGAGTGGTATTCCTGACACCTCTCTACAGAAATGCAAACATACGAGGGAAAAGCTCTACAAGTTGCTGACCCCTTGCCAACATCTGGAGCTAAGGATAGAATTTATATAGTCTGCAAGAAAGGACTACCATGACTGATAAGACACAATTCGAATTACCTGTGGGATATCACGAGTTCCATAAAGACCAGCTCTTCAATTATCAGCTCAATCGCTGGTACTCCCTGGGGTACGCCCGATACGACGATATGAAAGAAGCTGGCACCAAAATTGAGACTTTTGCAGATTGGAAAAGGGAGATGCTGAAGTTGGCGGAAAAAGCTGTTTCTGAAAAACGACTCATGAACGCAGCCTTTTACTATCGAGCAGCTGAATTTTATACATTTCAGGAAGATCCTGATAAGGAACGTTTATATGACAAGTTCATTGACCTTTTTTACACCGTTTTTCAGGGAGATGAAATTGAGAGGGTTCAAGTACCCTACCAGGGAACATTTTTACCAGCAATGAAAATAAACGCAAAGGGGAAGAAGAAAGGCACCATAGTTATGCACGGAGGATTTGATTCACTAATTGAGGAATTTTATTCCATGATGAGATATTTTTCAGATCACAATTTAGAAGTGATTGCTTTTGAAGGCCCCGGGCAAGGTGCTGCTCTCAGAAAATACGGACTTCCACTGACTCATGAATGGGAAAAGCCTGTAAAAGCTGTTCTCGATCATTTCAACCTGGATGATGTTACCTTGTTTGGTATATCCATGGGGGGGTGGTTCTGTTTTAGAGCGGCCGCCTTTGAACCACGAATAAAAAGAGTCATCGCCCTCGGCATTGCCTACGATTATCTGCAGTTCACCAATGTTCTTGCCCGAAAATTGCTGTTCTTCTTTGTGAACAATTTCAGAGATTTTACAGATTCGCAAATTAAGAAGCAAATAAAAAAAGGGGGCTTGGAGGCGTGGAAACACAGCAATATGGCGTACATCACAAAGGCAAAGACACCCATAGACTCGACTGATACCATATTTCAGCTCAATGAGAAGAACCTTCATTCAGAGTTGGTGAAGCAAGATGTCCTCATTCTTACTGGAAGAGAAGATCATTACATTCCTTTCAAGATGCATAAAAAGCAGATAGATGCACTGGTTAATGCAAAATCGGTGACTGGCAGGATTTTTACCAGGGAAGACCAGGCCCACAACCATTGTCAGATTGGTAATATAGGTCTTGCATTGGACGTCATGGTGAAATGGATTGAAGAGAAGTCCTGAAAAGAAGAAAAAAACTAACCCATGTCCTTCATCCTCACAGAGTGTCACCGTTAATAAATGGTCTGCCCGCTTTTTTTGCTTTCCTGAGCGTGTGGTGCAGCCCGGAAGCAAGAGTGTCCAATCTTCATCATGGATTATGAGAATGGATCTTTCTAGATTAATTGAAAAGGTGATCACACAGAAAATCAATTCATCAAAGCGCTGTGTTTTCTGAATTCATATGATTGCTTCAGGAGCATATGCTTCGAGGTCATCGTTTGAGAAAATATCCAAATATACACTGTTTTTACCCTTGATTATGAAAGAAAAGACTATATTTGAAATCTGCAGATGTATGATGAGAGATTTTACAGATTCAGAGGTTATTCGATTTACGGTGGATAATTCACAGAACCCCACATAATTGTCCAATGTCTGATTCATCAAGGGTTCTCACTAACCCATGATTCACCCTTTACAAAATAACGTTCTCTCATTATTTATCCACCGAGTTTCGAATGTGGGTCAAAAAAAGGAAAAGAACTAGTGCCAGTCACCGACTAGAACAAAAGGTGCCCAGTAATACGGATGTGCATATTCTTTCTCCTCCATGATTTTTATCTGTGCTTTTTGTAACGCGGTGGCTTTATCTGCACCTTTTTTTAAGTTTTTATAGAATTCAAGCATTAACTCATATGTAGAAGGACTATTAACCAGCCAGAGACTGACGACAACAGAAGGTGCGCCCGCATATAAGAAAGCCCGTGTCAGCCCAATCAACTCATCTCCTGGACTTCTTTCGTTCATACCTGTTTGACAGGCACTCAAGGTAACTAATTCGGTGTTCAATCTCAGGTCAAATATTTCTCTGGCCGTAAGAACGTTATCATGTAACACAACTCCAGAGGACAAAGGATCAGCATTATCGAACGTACCATGACATGCAAAATGAATGACATCTTTATTAACGCAATTTTCTAACACAGTACTCTTCGTGGCCTCGCAGCCAGTGTACCCTGTACTATTAAAAAGCCCTGCTACTCTTTCTGCTTCTTTCTCAACAGTTTCTTTTATAGTTGTGTATGGATCAACGCCAAAAGATGCACAACTCTCCAGTTTGCCACTCCCCTTGCTCTGACAGAATTTTATTATTGATGCACTGGGCGCATAGGCGATTGGATGCCTTTTTATCAATGGTTCACCTTGTATTTCTACTGCGTGCAGAGGAATGTAGTGCAGTGGACCGTAAGGCACAAAATAGATTAAATCACCTTCAGCGAGGCAGTCAGATACTGGTTCGATGAGGTATTTACCTAATTCAAGCAAAGTTTTGTCAATTTGCTGAAAATAGGAATAAAAAGCCATTTTCTTTGGATAGTTCTCTGTAAATTTGTTGAGGGCTTCTTGTGGTAGTGAAACTGCCCTTATGTGGGGTTCATTATCTTTTGATGAAATTACAAAGATAACTGCTTTGTCTTGAACTATGAAATATTCTATTAGAACTACATCTCTTTCTTGTGATGAGAGCATGTCCTGTATATTATCTAAAGATAATGGTCTTCCTTTTCGTGTATAAACATATTCAGAGTCAATTTCTTCAATTTGATCATAGATTTGATCTAATTTACCACGGATTGTTTCTATTTCTCCTGGTTCTACAGAGGTTTTTGTCTGTCTTAGGTGACGTGTTTGGATTTCACGCCATTTAATAAGGTAAATCTGTTCATCGTGAAGTAGTGATCTCAATCTTTCTGTTAATTCAACTGTTGGCCTGAGTTCAGTAGCAGCAAGGAGATCAAGGAATGCTCTTGATTTGCTTCTTTCAGTATAATCAAAGACTTCTTTTCCCTTCCTTAGATTGAAACAAAGTGGAACAATGTATTGATAAGCTTCAAACGTTTGATTTGAGAACATAATCATTTTTTCCTCCTCGACAAGTCTTCCACTGATTATTTCAGATAATTCTATTGAGTGTTTAAGATAATGATAAGCGAGTTCAGGTTCAGACTCATAATAAATCTTATAGAGATTCAGATTAACGATTCTCTCTGAATCTATATCACCGATTTCTTTTGCAATTTTTAGAGATTTTTCGTAATATTCAATTGCTTTTCTGAAGTTCCCCAGACAATGATAGGCAACACCAAGGTTTGTATAGCATGCTGATTCTCCAGGTCTGTCTCCAATTTCTTTTGCAATTTTTAGAGATTTTTCGTAATATTCGATTGCTTTTCCGGAGTCTCTTAAATTATTATAGGCAACACCAAGGTTTGTATAGCATGCTGATTCTCCAGGTCTGTCTCCAATTTCTTTTGCAATTTTTAGAGATTTTTCGTAATATTCGATTGCTTTTCCGGAGTCTCTTAAATTATTATAGGCAACACCAAGGTTTCTGTAGCATGCTGATTCTCCATACCTGTCTCCAATTTCTCTATCAATCTCTAGAGATCTCTCATGATATTCAATTGCTTTTCTGAAGTCTCCTAGACTTTTGTAGGCAACACCAAGGTTTGTATAGCATTTTGATTCTCCAGGTCTGTCTCCAATTTCTTTTTTAATATTTAGAGATCTCTCATGATATTCGATTGCTTTTCTGAAGTTACCTAGATTATCGTAAGCAATACCGAGGTTTGCATAGCATGCTGATTCTCCAGACTTGTCTCCAATTTCTTCTGCAATTTTCAGAGATCTCTCATGATATTCGATTGCTTTTCTGAAGTCCCCCAGTTTATCGTAAGCATTACCAAGATTTGTATAGCATTTTGATTCTTCATACCTATCTTCATTTTCTTCTGCAATTTTCAGAGATCTCTCATGATATTCGATTGCTTTTCTGAAGTCCCCCATATCATGATAAGCATTACCAAGATTTGTATAGCATTTTGATTTTCCAGGTCTGTCTCCGATTTCTTTTTTAGTCTCTAGAGATTTTTCATGATATTCAATTGCTTTTCTGAAGTCTCCTTGTCTATAGTAAACATTACCAAGATTTGTATAGCATTTTGATTCACCAGATCTGTCTCCGATTTCTTTTTTAATATTTAGAGATTTTTCATGATATTCAATTGCTTTTCTGAAGTCTCCTAGATTATCATAAGCAATACCGAGGTCCATGTAGCATATTGATTCACCAGATCTGTCTCTGATTTCTTTTTTAATATTTAGAGATCTCTCATGATATTCAATTGCTTTTCTGAAGTCTCCCATACTACAATGAGCATTACCAAGGTTCGTATAGCATGCTGATTCTCCATACCTGTCTCCAATTTCTTCTGCAATTTTTAGAGATTTCTCGTAATACTTGATTGCTTTTCTGAAGTCTCCCATACTGCAATGAGCATTACCAAGGTTCGTATAGCATGCTGATTCTCCATACCTGTCTCCGATTTCTCTATTGATCTCTAAGGACTTCTCGTGGTATTCAATTGCTTTTCTGAATTCATTTAAGCTATAATAAACATTACCAAGGCCTGTATAGCATGCTGTTTCCCCAGATCTGTCTCTGATTTCTTTTTTAATCTCTAAAGATTTTTCGTAATATTCGATTGCTTTTCTGAAGTCTCCTAGATTTTCATAAGCAATACCAAGGCCTGTATAGCATATTGATTCACCAGATCTGTCTCTGATTTCTTTTTTAATCTCTAAAGACTTCTCATAATACTCGATTGCCTTTCTGGAGTCTCCTAGTCTATCATAAGCAATACCAAGATTTGTATAGCATATTGATTCTCCGGATTTGTCTCCATTCTCCAGGTAATATTTCAAAGAATGGTCCCATGAGTTCAAAGCTAATCGAAAGTAGGAAAATTTATATAATATGAGTCCAACTCCCAAAAAGAAAGTGTCTTTGTCCTTTTTTGGAACAGATGAATGCTCTAGTGCTTGAATGAATTCACTTGGTTCTTTATAAGTTTCTGCTAATTCCACAATCCTTTGCTCATTTTCATCCATTCTACCACCTCATCCACAAAGGTCTTATGCAACATCAACGATCCCATCCTCTCTCTTTGAAAGAGGTACCCTCATCAATTTGAATTCAACCTCTCCACCAAGCAAGCCTTTCGTCACCGTACCGTTTTTGGTGATCTCACCACGAGATACATATCACTGAATATGTGAAGATTTCACGATCAGCACGAATGAAAAGTGATTATCACCCACTTCCCTACTAATTCACCTCTAAATTCTAATCTCTCTCCCCAGCATCCGCTCTCTCAAAATTCTCGAAGCCAGAATCAATACCGCCACATCAATGACCACCAGAACAACAGCTTCCCACCACACCTCAGACCAGCCAGCTCCCTTCTGTGTGATCGAGAAAATGGGATCAATGAAGTAGTAAGTCGGAAAGAAGTAACCCAGCCACTGCGGTATCTGAGGAAACAGTATGACAAATGCAGGAAACATGAAAAACAAATTGAACAATTTCATCCTCGCCACTAAATCAGTTATATTCTTCATGATCACTCCTGCCATCAACCCCAACCCCACCGCAAAGAGAGTTCCCAACACCAGAAACAGCAAAATAAGATATATTTCACCAGTGAGCGAGTTGTTCAACACCAAAATTAGAATACCGAGCACCAACCCGAGGAATAATCCGTACACTGATTTGGCCACAACAACTTCTAAAGGCGTAATTGGAGTCACCAACACTGCATTCAGTGTTTTCATTTCCCTCTCCTCGATGAGAGAGGATGAAATGATGAACCCACCAATGACAGTAGCAAAGACCAGAAAGAAAGGAATAAACCTCGCGCTCAAGGAGAACTCTTCTTCTCCAATCACCCGCGTTTCAAAGGTTGCCAAAGCTTCTGTCTGTGCATGTTCTCTGTACGTGTACAGCAACGTAGCACCAATAGTCAATCGATCATTGAGGAGACTTCTGCCCGAAATCATGAGGTAGAGAGGGTCCCCTTTCTCAGGAGGTATGATCAGCCCGGCATCGTACTCCCCTTGTAGTACAGCTTCTCGTAAATCCTCTTCAGATGAAACAGTGACAACCTTTATGGTGGGCTTCTGCTCCAAAAGATCTGCCAACTCGCCCTCGCCGTACACTGCCAAGGTGGGCGTTTTCGTGCCTACCGACCCTAGAGCTGTGTTGAGCACCAATGTCAGCAAAATGGGCATCACGATCATGAGCACAAAGAAGCTCTGCCTGGTCGTTAGAACAATATCTTTCCTGACCATGGCGAGTAATCTTGGAACATTCATGAATACCGCCTCCTCAATGCGTAGATACCCAGAGCAAAGAAGAGTACATCACAGACAACAATGATGAGAAAGTCTTTCCACACGTCCCGGAATCCAGCCTCGTAGTTTAAAATTTGGTTAAACGCATTTGCAAGGTAGTACGTGGGGATTGCCTTTGCCACTGACAAGGAAACATCAGGTATGAAGATCAGCAAGGCCGGAACCATTAACACGAGCAGGGGTACAGACACGTACGCGTAAGAGCCTACAATATCCCTAGTCAGGCTGCCCAGAAATAGTCCCAGGCTGGCTGCCATGATACCGCCCAGGAGTACTCCCAGGAACAAGACGGGCACATCCCCGCGGATGCTCTGAGTCAGAACCACAATGGCAAGAGCAACAATCAAAGAATAGCCAATCCCTACGATCCCTTTGGCAGTTATGACGTCTGAGGGGGATGCTGGCGTCACCAAAACAGCTCTCAAGGTACCAGCAGCGCTCTCCTCCACAATTAATGTGGATATGGTGAACATTTCCATCAACAAACCCATTATTAAGTACAAGGGGAGAGACTGTTCTCTCATTGGGACATGTTTTCCTGCCATGTCTTCTCCTACAATTTCTTCTTCAATGTTGAAAGCTATTTCTCCTTTTACAGCATATTCAATGAGTAACTGCATCAAATACTCAACAGAGTTCCTCACACTTTCAGGCTGCCCAGACGTGAAGTACAGAATGATGTGGGGAGGTTCTCCTGTCATTACCTTGGCATCAAAATCCTCCGGGTAAATGATGCCAACGAAGTAATCTCCCTTTTCAACAGCTTTTTTCAATTCTTCTTCTGATGAGAAAATACCCACATACACCCCTTCCTCGTCCGATGCAGCCAGTTCAGACAAAATTCGGGAGTCTCCCTTGTCGTAAACAGCGAGCATGAACGTTTCCTCAACAGTAGAAGGTAAGGCGTAATACACGACAGAGAAAATGATACCTCCCAGTAAACCCAGTAACACCAGTTTGTTTCTCACTGCAGCGATGGCATCTTTCCTCATGATAGCGGTAATGCAATTCAGGTTCATTGTTCCAACTTCCTCCCGGTCAGTTTTATGAAGACCTCTTCTAGGGTGGCTTCCTGTGTGTGGATCGTGGCTATGCCTCTATTCTCCAAGAGTTGTTTTGTCTTTTGCGGCGTTTCTGAATCATCTAACGGTAATGTTTCCTCACTGAATCCTTTCTCAGTTTTTATTTTCACTTTGAGGGTTCTCTTTCCCAGTTTTAGTTTGAGATTCTCAGGAGTGTCTAAAGCCACAATCTTCCCTTCGTTGATGAATGCCACTCTATCTGACAGTTTATCAGCTTCCATCATGTTGTGGGTGGTCAAAAAAATGGTCTTACCCTTCTTTTTCTCTGTCAAAATGATATTTCTTATACTTTCTGCAGATATGGGGTCGAGACCGCTGGTCGGCTCATCCAAAAAGAGGAGATCTGGATCATTGATTAACGAGCGGGCAAACATTAACCTCTGCTGTAACCCTTTAGAGAGTGTCTCAGCTCTATCATTTACCCACGGGGAGAGGTCCACGCGTTTTAACAGTGCATCAATGTCTGGGTTCAATCTGAAGAGTCTGGCAAAGAATTCCAGATTCTCCCTCACTGATAATCGGGGGTACAGGTTCTTCTCTTCAAAACAGACGCCGATTCTCTCATGGATTTTCTTGGGATGTGCAGCCACATCAAACCCTAGTACTTTTGCGTAACCTTCTTGGGGCACTATCTGGCCAGTTAACATTTTGACGGTCGTGGTTTTGCCAGCTCCATTTGGTCCTAAAAATCCTAAGATTTCTCCCTTGTCCACGGAGAAGGAGATGTGGTCTACTGCTCGTTTTTCACCGTAGCTGTAGGTGAGATTTTCTGCTTCAATTATCACGTCATCACTTCCTTGCTGTCTTCGTGTCGAGGTTTAAATATGTTGCGGGAGAGCATCATTCTGGACCACATCATCATTGGGTTACCAGGTTACGTGAGTATGAAAGAACAGAAGTTACTGTGACATAATCCAAAAAGACAAGAAAAGACAGAGGAGGTACTCCTTCCTTACAGAAATAATCTGAAAAAGGCTTCGGTTTCCCATTCATGAGACTACCAGCTCTTCCGCTAAAACACTGGAGGAGAATGGTGAAGTACAAAACTGTGATGAAATGCTTTTACCATCTCCTTCACCTTCATATCGTAAAGGGAGGGTGGTCAACTTCTCTTATTCTGCAGGAAAGTTGATGAGTCTATCTGATGGTGTTCGTACGACGAGTTACAGCTATTCAGGAGACAGGCTCGTTTCCGTCACCGATCCCTTGGGGAGGGTGACAACGTATGAGTACATGGCAGGGAACAGCTTTCTCATTACTGGCGTCCACTACCCGACGGGTGGATTTTCTACGTACGAGTACACGAGTATTCAACCTGAAAGAGCGAAGTTGGCCCCCTATAAGTCCTCACAAACTGAAAATGGCGTGCCCGTCTACTACGTGTATAAAGTGGATTCCCCTGATACGGTGGCCTGGACCTCACCCAAGGATATCTATTCTGTGACCTCACAAGGAGGGAGACCCTGCGTTTTACAGAAAGATGATGGCAGTTTGGTCATGTATTTTAAAGACACGTACGTGTGGACAGAAGAGAAATGTGAATGGGTTGGCTGCCCGAGTGATTGTGATTACGTTTGTAACACGATAACCCACACCGAGTACTGGTTAAGACGCTCCGTGAGTGAAGATCAGAAGCACTGGTCTTCTCCTCAAAATGTTATTCAGGTCAAGAATACGACAGGAAATCCTGTCGTCATTGAAAAAAGAGATGGTTCTTATGTCATGTACTACATGGATACCTACGTCTGGACTGAGCAGAAATGTGAGTGGGTAGGATGCCCACGGGACTGTGAATACGTGTGCAACACCATAACCCACACAGAATACTGGATCTACCGGAGGACGAGCTCTGATGGGATAATCTGGAGTTCACCGGTGAAGTTTGTGCAGACCTCACTGGGTGTCAGAAACATTGCTGCCATTCAAAAGAATGATTCAACCTTCTTGTTGTGCTACACCGATAAGGTTGGTTCTTCTTACTACATCCGCCAGATAACCTCTCCCGATGGGTTGACCTGGAGTACGCCCTCCAATGTCGTCCAGGTGGACAGCGGAACGGGAAACCCTGCCTTAATTCAGAGAAGGACTCAGGTGAAATCTACCTCGCCTACCAAAAGGGCAACAACTACGTCTACACTCAATCTACCACAGGTCAGGGATGGTCTTCTCCCGTGCAGACAACAGCTCAAGCCGCGGGTGATCCCAGTTTCCTAACGACTGTAACTGACCTCGTCTTGATCTACAAGGGGACGAACGAGTACTTCTACCGCATCTCCAGCACTAATGGTACGACCTGGTCTTCACCCTCTCAGATTGCTCCTCAAAAAGCTTACTCTGATCCCTCCACCGTCTTCCGTAAAGATTTATTCTATCGTGTTTCTGCCCAGTACCTATCAGCTTCTGAACTGGACCTGGTGAAGGTCACGGAATTCTCCTACGAGGGTGAGGACTACCTATCCTCCTCTTCTGATGTTATCATCCGTGATGCCCAGACTGTCCATTCGTCGATGCATTTCGAGTACGATTCAAAGGGAAGACCAACAGAGAGGGTGA
>JADDYB010000176.1_pt1 | contig 19871 bp, 17 predicted proteins | sample 8641941 | NCBI WGS metagenome assembly JADDYB01 (sample SAMN16275377, study PRJNA637457) | freshwater sediment metagenome | isolation source: Lake Kineret sediment | place: Israel: Lake Kineret | collected 2013
TGGTTAAGAAATGGCTGGCTGTACGAATCTGGAAAACTAAGGATGAATTAAAAGACCAGCTCACGCAAGCCTTTAAGGAAGATTTTGTTATGGTTCCAATTTACGGTTATTTATTACCTTAACTATACTATCCAGTCCACCCAAGGAAACTCTGTAGTGATTGATCAACCTTTTCTTGGAATCCAAGAGGATGACTCTGAATTCTTCCTGTTTGAGGAATCTCATAGAGGGTGCCAGTAGTCTTATGACATCTTCTGGAGAGGTTATTGGTGGATTATTCTCTTCAAAAAATGAGGCACTTCTTTTCCCCAGTTCATAATGCTCATAAATAATGGTCGAATAGAATACCTGTCCCCAAAGCCTTTTCAGGATGGCTATATCGATGTTAGACGAATAAACCCGTATGAGCAGAGATAACTTAATATTTCTTTATTAGAGATTTTGACAAATTTGTATCATGTAAAGCATACGTGAACCATGCAAAGCTTGCACTCTTGTTTCCGTTCCCGAACAAATAATCACCACAATTAAATCTCGACTCACTGGAGCATACCTGCTTTCTTGAGAAATTGGTACTTTTCCTCAACATCTGGCGTGTATACATAGTAAAATGAAGAAAAAATGTCTGGGTTCTGACGTATTCGCTCAAGGACTTCATTCTTTTCCTCTGGTGAAACCTTATCCTCGTAAACACCCCACAACAGATGGGGCACAAACTTTTCATCAAACTGCAGCTGGTCACCGTACTCCCTGTACAGGGGAGAGAGCGGGGCAGGTGACAAAAACAGGAGCTTGACCAGGGCACCCATGTCAGCCAGCACCCCCATGAGATAGACAGTCTGGAAAAAATCCCCCATCGTCTCGAAGGGGAATCCCCACATAAACGTCGTCATGACATACTCGAAGTGGTCTACAGACTGATGCACGACTTCTTTAATCTGTGGAATCGTGATCTGTTTTCCCACCCTCTTCAGGACGTGCTCTGAGCCTGATTCAACACCGTACTGGATTCCTGTACACCCTGCACCAGCCATCTTGACCAGGAGATCCTCATCCATGAGGTTGATCCTCCCCAGACATCTCCAGGTAATATCCATGTTCTCTGCCTTCACCCCACCACAAAAAGACACAACCCATTTCCGGTCCAACGCGAAGGTGTCATCATTAATGTGGAAGTCTCTGACACCGCGCTCGTACAGCATTCGGACTTCGCTCAGCACGTTAGAGACACTCCGTTGTTCTGTGTGATACCCCCACAGAGAAGCAACTTCGCAAAAAGTGCAGCGGTAGGGGCATCCTCTGGCAGTAATAACGCCTGCCTGGTCGTACTGTGAGAGATCAACCTTATCGTAACAGGGAAAAGGCAGTCGATCCAAGTCATGAATGCGTTCTCTTTCTGATGTCGACACGACAGCACCATCAGACTGGAAGACGATTCCTCTTACCTCTTTGTAGGGCAGCCCCTTTGCCAGGTCTTTTATGGTGCACTCACCTTCTCCCTTGACAATCACGTCAATGAAGGGGAATTTCACCATCAATTTCTCAGCCACAGAGCTGGGCCCCGGACCTCCCAGGATGATGGTCTTCTCTGGATTTTCGCTCTTGATTTCTTGGAGGACAGGCAGTAAAAAGGGCAGTACATTGAAAAAACAGCCGACAGCCAGTGCGTCTTCAGAATCAGAGAGAAAGTCCATCATACTCTCTCTGCTCAAGGGATTCTCGTAGGACGCTAACTGATAGTCACGGAAGTCCACGTAACACCCCTCTTTTTCCAGAACGGCAGCAAGGTACAGGGGGCCCAGTGGAACGACAGTATCACTTTTCAACGGCGGCACGAAGTTAACCAGTGTCATAGCTTTCATAGCTTTCATGTAATCTCTTCTCTGACTGTGGCTGCACTTTCCTTATATAGGTTTGGAAAACTTTCTTTGCTGTTTTCTTTATCAAACCCTGCTTTGTACTATTTCTCCCATTTCTCTCTTTACCTATTTCACGCAACGAGACGTATCTTCTCCTGCAGATACCACTGCTTTGAACTTATCTGTATGGCTCATGGGGGTTGTCAAGTCTTATGGTGTTCCTCACTTCGCATCGAGGAATATAGTAAGCTAATACTATGAAAGATTCGATTAATGGAAAAAATGACAATCTAGGAGGTCACACGACTTCTACCACCACATAATTTGACAACCCCGGCTCATGGAAAGGTATATAAAGTCCAGAGGAGCAGGTGGTGGGAGGTGAACACCATGAATGTAAGTCTTGAACAAGCACTCGGTCGCGCTATGGTGGACGCAGACTTTCAGGCGAAGCTCTTTGGCGACCCTGAAGCAGTTGGCAGAGAGATTGGTCTTTCAGAAGAAGACATCGTACTTCTGAAGTCCATGGAACTGAGAGACTTCTCAGAGTTCAGGGACAAGCTCAGTGCACAGCTGGGTAAGTCGCCCATAATCCCCATCTTCTGTGCTTCCTACTGAGACCATGTCTGCCAGCGATAGATTTTATCGGTTTTGTGAATTTGGTAGGGAATTAGTTTACGATACAGAAGGAGCCAATGCATTCTTTCTCACGACGTTGGAAGCACGCCTCTTAGACTGTCTCCAGGAAGGGAGGCCCCTTGAAGAATGCATCGCTGCACTGAAGCGTGTGTACGGTGACGAGGAGATAGAAGAAGCGGTAGACCACGTGAAAAAAGAGGGCTTACTGACTGATCGACGAATTCCCTACCAGGATCTTCCTAGAGAGTACACGCTCACCTTGAACATAACCCAGCAGTGCAACCTGCGCTGCAGGTACTGTTATGTGGAAAATCCAGGTTCCCAGTCGTTCATGAGTGAGAAAACTGCAAGAAAAGCAGTGGACTTCATGCTCACCTTTGACGACATGGACAGGTTCGGCATCTCCTTTTATGGTGGAGAACCACTCCTCAATTTTCCCCTGGTCAAGTCCACCATGGAGTACGCCTCTCACGAAGCTGAAAAGAGAGGGTTCCCTGAAGTGAAGTACCACGTCACCAGCAATGGGACGCTGATGACAGACGACATGATCGCCTTTTTCACAGAGTACAACATTGATGTCATGCTCAGTATGGATGGACCAGCTTCTGTCCACGATGCTATGCGCGTCACACCTGACGGGAGAGGGACCCATGCGAAAGTGTCAGAAGTGCTGCAGAAACTGATCAATGCCCGAGGGAAGCACAAGGTCAGCGTCAGTGGCGTGATCACCAGCGGGGGGAGACTCAAAGACGTCTATGCGTACTTTGCCCAGTTCCCCCTGCGAGATGTTAAACTCTCCTATGTGCGTTACCTGAATGAGAAGGAGGAAAAGAAATTCGCTTTGTCAGACGCCCAGAAGGAACTGTACATGGAGGACATGAGGGAGTTGGCGCAGGAGTGCTTGAATCAGGTTATGAAAGGAGTTCGTCCTTCTTACTACAACTTTGAGAACAAAGTACTCCAACTGTGGAAACACACGAAGAAGGGCTATTTCTGTCCTGCAGGATTGAGGCGATTCGGTATATCACCCGGTGGAGAGGTCTATCCTTGTGGGCCTGCTGCAGATTTAGGAGAATTCAAGCTGGGGACACTGGAGGACGGTATTGATCAGAAAGCAATGGACAGATGGATCGCTCACACCTCTTTTGACAGGAGAGAGGAGTGCAAGCCGTGTTGGGCGCGGCACCTGTGCATAGGCGAGTGTCCACTCCAGATATTGAGAGACTATGACGAAAAAAGGTGTGAGATCAGCCATCATTCCACGAGACTGGCCATCGCGTTGTATGCTTCGGTGAAGGAGAAAAATGAGTTGATGCTCGCTTCTTTTATTGATGAAGAATTCCTCTCAACAGTGAGAGAAATGATTCAAAAAGCACGATCATCTGTGTAGGTTACTGGTTGTTATTTTCTGCACTATTTCTGTAATAGATTATATTAATGTGCTATTTTTCAAATTCTGCAGAGACTTCCCTCACGTACCTGGAAACAAAGAGCAGCACCACCAAAAGCTCGATTAATACCATCATGAAAGCAATAAGGTGTGCAGGAACCCGATCGAGCAAAACACCCATGATACCGTACCCTAAAGGGGCCATTCCCTGTGTAATGACTCCTGAGACAGAGAACACTCGCGCCCTGAATTCTGTTGGTGTCAGTTTCTGGAATTCAACATCTATGGGAGTATTTACAAAAGCAGCAGCCACCCCGATAGAAATGAAAGTGAAAGATACAGCAAGAAACAAGGACCAGCTCGCATGACCCAGCGCACCCAGAGACTGTGGGAAGAGCAAGGCTGCAAAAAGAAACATGACCCCCACGTGGGCACTACATCCTCGGGTCAGAATTTTTTCTATCTTTGTTTTCGCCAGCACAGTACCAATAATGAGGTTCCCCGCCAGCAAACCCACCATGAATGAGGTCTGGAGCATTCCGTACTGCTCTGCTGAGAAGTTAATGATGACCCTCATGACGTACGGGATGAGGACAACCAGAACAGGGCCAATCAATAGGTTCATGGCCAGCCCAAAAACGAGGAGAATGTATAATCCTCTGTGGACGCGTATGAAGTGAATACCCTCTTTCAGGTCATTTGCAACTTCTTTTATCTTCTCAATCTTTTTTGTTTTCTGTTTATATACGATGAAGAGTTCACTCACTCCTGAACCTAAAAAGGAAACACCATTTATGAGGAAAGCTGCCTCTATGCCGCCAAGTCCGTACATGACACCTCCGAGGAGAGGACCCACAATGTAGGAGAAACTGCTCACAACTTCTACGATAGAGTTGGCCCTCGTGAGCTCTTCTTCTTTCACAATATCGGGGAGCATGGCTGATGTGGCAGTGCCAAAGAGTGCATTCATGAGTGACACCGAAAACTGGACAGCAAAGAGCAGAGAAATGGTCAGCGCGTCTTGTGCAGCCAGCAATGCCAGGAGGAGAATAATGGCACCTCTCCCGAAGTCCATGGAGACCATGATTGATTTCCTGTTGACTCTGTCTCCTATGACTCCCGCGAGGGGGTACAGAATGAGCCTGGGTGCTGTTGTGATGATCACGAAGGTTCCCATGGTTGTCCCTGACCCCGTCAGGTCAAGAATAAACAGAGGTAAGGCAATATCCTGGACACCGCTGCCTACAAATGAAACGAGCATTCCCACTGTGTACAGCCAGAAGTTTCTCTCCTTCATTTTTCCTCCTTCAGTCATGGGTTGGGTTTTTCAGAATCAGGTGGTAGGGTTGCCTTTGTGGGACTACCTTCTCTGATTTCTCACCTTTCTTTGCAGGAGGGTCTTTTAAGTGTTTACCATAGATTGAAAGATGTGAGCCTTTTGTGAATAAATGGTATAAAAAGTACGGTATCCTCATACATTTTCTAATCATTTTGTGACTCTTTTCATCATGCAAAATCTGACCAGTACACTCTTCAACTGCAGAGGATTCAATACAACAGCCATAGAAATGAGAAACAACCAAATAGGATCGGGAACTGTAGTATGCCGCGGGCCGGGCTCGAACCAGCGACTTCTAGATCTTCAGTCTAGCGCTCTCCCAACTGAGCTACCGCGGCTTATCTTCTCCTTTTCCTCCATGTTTAAAAATGTTGTGGTTTACTCAGTACGTGTAGAGTCCCGATAATTTTTCGTGGTAGAACTTCGCCTGACGAGATCATGACAAAGCTGTCGAAGAGGAAAATCAAGTGGGCTTCAGATCAAGTAGTAAAACACAAAAGCAGCGACCAAGGAAAAAAGAGGTTAGAGTTCTGTTGTCTTCAAAACATTCTCCGTCACTTCTATTCCTCTTTCTCTCAGGTCCCTCATCAGCTTCTCAAAAAGCTTCCCCCTAATAACGTGTACTGGCCACTGAATACCTTCCTTTAGAATATCTCCTCTCGCGAGCATCCTGGCTACACTAGCAGCAGTATAACCAGTGGTTCTCGCCATAGAAGTGATCCCCTTCTTCTCATCAAAGAAATCTACCATCTTGTAGGTGACGCACAGATGAGAGCTGCCCTTTTTGCCTTTTACTTCCACCAGTATGATTGTGATGTCCCTGTCGCCTGCCTCCGGGTCGAACTTGACCAGAGGGTAGACCAGTTCGTGAAAGAAATCGAGAGGCACTATACTGTGTCCCTGATAGGGGACAGGCTCCTCACGTATGATGCCCAGGTCACCTAAGAGTGTGAGGTTATCCACAAAGCCTCGATACCTTATGGTTTTCCCTTTAAAGGTTCTCACACCTTTTTCCATGCACAAGGTCAACAAAGACGATGCATATCCATCGTAAAAGGCCTCCATGTCCTTTAGCCCTTCAATACGAAGAGGTTCCACCTCACCATACCTGTCCACCTCCACTTTTTTGCCGTCTATAATCATCGGCACCTTACCAGGCCGAATGGGCATCCGCTTCCCTCCGAAGACGATCTTGTAGTTCAAAGGTGGTTGTGGGTCCTTCGGGAGACCGCCGCAGGCAAAGTACACCTCCTCCACCTCGTCCATCAAATCCATGCCATAACCTGCGAGAACGTCAACGAGACCTGGATCGACCCCACAGCCAGGGATAGCTGTAATTTTTGCCTTCTCTACCTCGTCATTAAGTTCGCCCTCAAGAGGATAATAAGCACTCGCAAGGTCAACGAGGTTACAGCCTGTTTCCATGGCAGCCTTCAAAATACCAAGGCTGAGCGAGGCTGATGAGCAGTTGATCACCACATCAAACCCTTTCATCCTCTCAACAAGAGCCTCGTAATCTTTTAAATCGAGTTTTGAAGTCTCAAATCTTCTGTTTGATACGAATTTTTCACATTTCTTCAACTGTTCTCCATCAATGTCACAGCCTACCACTTTGGTGACATCATTACTCTCGGCGCAGTCCTTTGCCACAGTTGGGCCCATGAGACCGCACCCCATTACGAGAACCTTCACACAATCACCTTCATTTTTCTTGGCGGAGTCCTTTCTAATGGTTTGAAGCTCATGTTTGAAGATAGCCGCGTACACATTGACGATTCTCGTACTTCATTTCTTTGTCACAGTTATAGAACCATTCACAGTGACTGCTTTTAGAGACACGTGCGGTTCTTCTGCTGTAGACCCTTTCTTGTGTGTTTTAAGATCCAGAGTGTACACCACTTCATCTGCTCCAACACTTATTTTCCCGTGAGAAATCTCAAGATCAAAGCTGAAATCGCTGTCCACAACCACGTCTATGTCACCGTTGACAGAAGAAACATTAAATGCTCCTTCAGAGCCTGCCTGGATATCAACATCGCCATTGACAGTAGAAATGTCAACATCATCTCCCTGGTAGAATCCCTTTATCCCACCATTGACAGTCTTGACTCGAATGTTATCAGATGTTAGGTATGCTTCAATAGATCCATTGACGCTCTCCAGAGCAACGTAAGATGCTGTAACCTCTTCCATTGTTACATATCCATTTAAAGAGGTAAGCTCGACTGTGTCGAAGGATTTTTCGGGAAGGTATGCTCTTATATCTCCACCTGTGTCTTTGGTAAACTCTACTTCCAGCCTTAGTGTTGTTTTTAGGGTTTCTGTCTGTTCTGAAAGGTTAGCCTGCAGATTTTCAGCCATCGTTTTTGCTTCTTCTGCTGTCTCGGCTCTTGCCCATTTGTTCACCTCGATTCTGTAACTCTCTTTTTCCCACAGATGGACTTCGATGTACCCATTCTTGGTGGTAAAATCGATTGAAATTTCTTCAGTCCCAATGTTGTTCTCAAAGACCTCCAAGGCTTCCTCGATGTATGGTTTTGTCACTTCTTCTTGCTGTTGAAGTTCTCTCAGCTGTTCAACGCATCCAGCAAAGATTGACAGAACTACTGCACAGGCAATGACAGAGCCTCTTACCAGAGTTGTATGTTCCTTTCTCATTTTTACTCTCCTCCTGTTCTCTTAGACAATGTTGTTGCAGAGTGCATTTCTTTTAAATGTAACTCTTTTTCTAGAACACAGTACCTCCGAAAGTATCATAAAATTATTGCACACTTTTTGTGATCTGTGAAGATATTGATAACCCAACTGATAACCCAACCTTTAAAATCCGAAAGACTGTCAAGAACTATATGGAAAATCTATACAACTCTTCGGCACTACCCTCTCCATTAACTGGTTTGATAATCGTTCTTGGTGAAGGGAGGGGAGATGGCGGAGGAAGCGGTGCACCCGGTTGAATCGTTCTACTCCACCATGGAATTGAATATTCGTAGGAATCAATGATTCCCTTACGTTTCCACAATGAAATAATATTACGGAAATGTTCCTTTTCCATTCCATGAGGAACAGCAATGTAGCTTAAGAGAGAATCTTTGATCCTGTAATGAAGCGAGAAGACGGGTAGTTCACCAAAGGATTCAGCGATAAACTTTTGATATTTGGTTTTGAACAGAAAATAGAAGAAAAGATATCCCTTCTCTTTTAAAGGGTACAAAGGTACAATGACATGAGTACATTGTGAAATCAATTTAAGACGTTCATAAAATGTTGTTGATTTAAATCCATATTTCTTGACTATGGATGTGAAATCTATGCTAATATTGTACTTTAAATCGACGTATAGGCTCCACAACTCTTCTGTCCATAAGAAATCTTTTGGAGTCATATCAAACATAGATGGCTCGATCTTTGTTTCGCATCTTTGTGAAATACGTTTGAAAGCAGTTTCATAGCTTTGCTGTGGAGTTTTGGGGACATAGTAATTGCTCCGTAGACCACTCAAAAATGTCTGCTCATATCCTTCAAATTGAGAAAAATCTATAGGAACGTAGCTATAAATGAGGAGATTAAAAGGACCTGCTAGTACACAATGGCGATAAATCCATTTCTGTCCTTCCAGCAAAGGAAGAAAGGATTCTGGATCATCCACTTTGAGTAAGTAAATATATTCATGGACGTGATTGTTTATTAATAACCTCCATTGAGGTGGATAGAGTATTTCCTGTTTGTAGAGAGAATTTAGATGATCTTTAGCGGTGTGGCGTGAGCATCCTATCTTTCTACCTAACTCGGAGTAAGGTGCTCTCGGATTCTCCAATAGAACACGCTGGAAGATAAATGGCATGGATTCGGACAGTCCTTCGGGTAACTTTGGCACTTATTTCACCGATGCACTTTTACACCGCCACTTTAAAAATCTATCGTAATGGTATCTGCCGGAAGAGAAGCCATTACAAAGAGAGAGGTGAATCAATGAAGAAAGGTACTAAAGACGTAACTGAGGAAGAGACCAAACCCACCGAAGAACAGAAAGGAAAGGAAATGGGTGGTGGCGGTTCACCAGGTTAAGGATATATTGAATTGAGAGAAGATGGCCATTTTCTGATTTTTTTATCGTTCCGGTAGAAATAAAAGATATTTCACAATTATTCTGATCATAGAGTTACATTGTCTCGATTTCTCCGCACCCGTCTTTGAAAAGAGGGAATTCCTTTCTCTGTTGAAAAAAAATCAAGAAATGAGTATCTTACTGATTTTGCAGAAATGTTATGGTAATAATGTTACACATTTCCATCTACTGAACATAGAGAAAAATGTTAATTCTTACCCATCAAAAATGTGCAATAATGTTATGACTATTTCTGAGGATTGCGATTATCACGAAAAGTGTGCAATAATTTTTTACATGCGGAAGTACTGGAACAGGTTTTCTAGCCTCGAGCCTATTATCAATTGAGGGATTTCGCGATCTTGAGATCATCCACCAATATAGCTAGAACTAATCTACCTTATAGACTACACTTTCTCTATAACCTGTTACTATCCTGTAATAACCATGCAAATGTCGATCGAGGATGCTGTCCCCCGTATCCACCAACAATGGGCGCCCCTGTAATGAATTTATCTTCTGCTTTGTTGCGATTATGATAATATTGTCCTTTCCAACGTCTTTGATTACCTCAGAACTCACCTGTTGATTTCCTCTTCCAAAAAGATAGCCCTGGCCCCCGATGGGTGTGACTATCAGTTTGGGGTTCTTACCTCTAATCTTTTCTAATAACTCTGATTCGCTCACATCCTTCCCAATGAGTCTTTTTCTGTAAACAAGATCAACCCCCAGTAAAGAATAGTCTAGATTCAATTTCTCCATCACTACACCGGTCGTACTGCCAGGTCCAATGATGTAAACCTCGTCTGACATATCAGCTACAACCTCTGCAGCAATCGCCTCTTGGTTGTATCGTTCAGTGATGGAGCTTCCAGCCTTCAGCCTCTGAGTGTACCTTTCTTCAAAAGGTATTCTCAAGTATCCATACAATTTGGCTGACAATACTCCATTTCTGAAAGCTTCTTCATCAATGTCCATCACTTCAGCTTCCACAACTTTTCTCACTTTTCCCTCAAGGTAGAAGGCTGCCAGTTCTCCTGCTTTCACTGGATTGCGCGCATACACAGCAGAATGAACCTTGACTCCTGCAGGTATTCCTAAAACTACCAATGAATCACCTATAACACTGGAGATGTCCCTTGCTGTTCCATCTCCTCCCACAAAAAGCAGCAAATCAACCTTGAGATTCAGCATATCTCTTGCAGCTCTTTTCGTATCTGAAGCTGTTGTTGGCACTGATACTGCCCCCATGACCTTTGGTGAAACCCCACAACTCGTGACTGCATCTTCACCCATGTCCTGGGGGTACGTTACAATTTCTATTTTTCCCTCGAGCGTTACCAGGTTATCAATGGCTTCTTTTGCTCTCTTTTGGGCCCAGGGCTTTGCTCCCAGGTTTATGGCTTTCTCTAGAACATCTATTCCATCAGTTCCTTTTAACCCAACGCGTCCACCCATCCCAGCTATGGGATTTATGATTAATCCTACTTTTTTCACTTTTGATCATTCTTTTTTGTGTTTTTTCACGTAAGATCTCCAGGTGATGGCCCATTTCTCAGGATCATCCAGTGTGCTGTGGTCAATTTTATGGACCACACTGTTGTAGGGAGCATTTATGACCTTTTCAGGGTCTGTGTACGCTTCTTCAACTACCTTTTTCAACCCTTCAATGTACTCATCAATTTCAGCTTTTGAGTACGATTCTGTGGGTTCGATGGTAAATGGTTCCGGGACAACCCACGGGTGGTGGCTGGACCACAAATGAAACCCAAAATCAGCCATTCGTGCTGTGACATCGTCAGTTGTTACCCCTGTCTCTTTAGTGAGCTGCTCCCAGCTGTATCTCACCTGTTCTATGCGATGTCTTCCCTCCGCATAAGGCGCAGCAGCCCCCTTTATCTCTTTCACCTTTTTCAGTATGTAGTTATTGTTGAGCACAGCTACGTTTGCAGCTTCTTTGACCCCTTCACCTCCCAGACTCATTATCCATGCATATGCTTTCAAAATGGCAGGGAAAACTCCGTAGAACCCTCTCACCTTTCCAACAGTTCTCGCAAGCTTATAATTTAAGGAGTACTTCTCACCATCAAAGTCCACAAGTGGCACTGGCAGGTAATCTGCAAGCTCTTTCGTCGTCCCCAGTGCCCCCACTGCAGGTCCACCACAACCATGGGGGGAAGAGAAAGTTTTGTGGAGATTGAAGAAACACAGATCAAACCCCGCTTCCCGAGATCGGGTAATACCAAGTATTCCGTTGGCATTTGCCTGGTCGTACCCACATAATCCTCCTGCATCGTGAACAATTTTCGTAAATTCTGCTATTGAAGGATTAAAAATGCCTGTGTCTTCTGGGTTGGTCATCAATAAGCCAGCTGTGCGGTGTGAAACTGCTTTTTCTACTGCTTCAACCTCAACCAACCCATCCTCCCCTGGATACAAAGTAACTACCCGGTACCCTTTCACTGCTGCTGCGGCAGCGTCTGAGGGATGCGAAAATATGGTCGTTATGATCTCGTCTCTGTCAGTGTCTCCCCTAAATTCGTGGTACGCCTGAATGATGGATGCCATGGCAAGAATGGCCGAAGAGCCCCCACCTGGCTGAAAAGTGAATGCGTCCATCCCGGATATCTCTTTGAGGAACACGCCCAACTTATACATGATTTCCAATGCTCCCTGGACAGTGCTTTCATCCTGTAACGGATGTAGTTCAGTAACCTGAGGAGAACGGGACAAGACCTCGTTAATCTTTGGACTGTACTTCATGGTGCACGTACCCTGTCCCACATCGACGTTCAAATCAGCTCCCAGGCACTGTTGCGATAATCGGAGGTAGTGTTTCAGCACTCTCATTTGAGAGATCTCTGGGAGGGCAGGAGGTTCCCTTCGCAGCATGTTCTCAGGTAACACCGATGTCCCATCGCCGACCATTTCAACAATTTCTCTTTCAACCTCAGGAATCAAGATGCCTCTTTCACCTTTGGTGGTCAATTCAAAGACGATGGGTTCATCCCATTTAGCCTGGTGGAAATTCCTCACCTTTGAATTCATGGTTGCCCCCCTCCTCGGTGCAAACAATCAGCTAATGCGTGAACGAAGTAGTCAATATCTTCCTTTGTGTGAATCTCAGTAACGCAGTACAGAGCACAGTTCTCCAATTCCGAAAATTCTGCAGACAGATCTTTCCCTCCAAAGATATTATACTTTAGTAAAGCTTTATTGATGTCTTTAACTCTCATTCCGCTCTTGTTAAAATCCACTACAAACTCTTTGAAGTGTGGCGATTCAAACAGGGGAGCTTCAACCCCGTCAATTTCTGACAGCTTTCTCATGGTGTACTGGGATCTCTGCATGATAGTCCTACCTAATTCCCGCATTCCCTCGGGCCCCATGAGCGACAGATAGACACCAGCAGTAATCCCCCACAAGGCTGCAGCTGTCCCAACAAATTCTTTCCCCTCTTCCCTTCCAGCAAAGGATGTTCTCTCATACGCCACATCCCCAAACCCGTACTCACCTTCAACAGCCGTTTTGGTGATACCGAACAGACGGGATGGGAATTCCATGACAAATTCTTTTTCATCACGGGTTGCTATGAACCCTCCCAATCCACCTCCATAGTTCAAGTGCATGCCGAGCCCTTGAATATCACCGCACACGATGTCTGCGCTGTAATGAGAGGGAGGGACGAGTACTCCTAAAGAGGTTGGATCTGCGCCCACCACACTCAAAGCTCCCTTTTCGTGGGCAATCTTCGACAGTGTTTGGCCCTGACTTTCGACAAATCCCAAATAGGAAGGATTTTCAAAATAGACACAAGCTGTATCTGAGGACATTTTTGATTCCAGATCATTGATATCAACTAAGCCTGTCTTGGGACAGTGATTAACTAATTGGACAGCAACAACAGGTCTGCAGTAATTTTTTATGGCAGAAAGCCTTTCAGAAGAAACAGTATCTGATATGAGCACTGTGCTGCGTCCCGTAATTCGAGCTGCCATGCGCAGAGAAGTGCTCGCAGCCTGGCACCAATCATAGGTTGGCACATTAACCACATCCATGTCTAAGAGTTCTGCCATCAGACTCTGATATTCAAAAAGGGCCTGGAACCTGCCATGGTCTTCGTACGGTTCTCCTGCATAAGCAGTTAAGAACTCTGAACGTTGGTTAATTTCATCACAGATGGCAGGAACATAATGCTGCCAGCATCCTCCCCCCAAAAAGCTTATGTTGTCTCGGCACGTTTGATTTTTGGAAAGGATTTCTTCTACGTGACGCTTCAAAGCATATTCTGAGGATAATGGCTCAGGTAGGTTCAGTTCTTTCTTAAATCGTAAACCTTCAGGTATATCTGCATACAATTCATCAATACTTTTCACTCCAATTTCTTCCAGCATTTTTGTTTTTATCTCTGGCACTGAATTTGGAACATAGGGGTGGACTTTCCTGTTTTTTTGTTGAAGAGACATGCAAGACCTCCTTTGATTTAATACACAGAACTGAATGACTTCTCGTCACCAGCTCATGTTCTATCATTTGCGAATCTTTTAAGTATTGTGCTCCTGGTTCACATCATCGATCATCATTGACACCCCTCCACCCGTTCTGGTGTGCAACTGCGCAAAATGGTTGTTCGACCTTGCCCCTCTCGGTGGAAGTTCCCCAAAGAATATAAACCCAACCCATATACTCCCACCATGTCAGACAGGTTGCACTATGCTGGACTCATTGCTGCAGGATGCCTTTTTGGCACCATATCGACATTTTCTGCAGTATTGCGGGACAATGGTGTATCCTCATTCCAACAGTCATTCTCACGGTCCTTCCTTGCATTACTATACATTCTCGCAGTTTTTTACTACAAGAAAATCAATTTTACAGTAACCTTCAAAGAATTAAAGTATTACGTTTTATTGGGGCTTGTCATGTCGGCAATCGGGTTTTTTGAGAATACTGCTGTCTCCATAGGAACACCAGTCGCAGTAGTCGTTCTCCTTTTATACACTCAACCAGTGTGGACTACTCTCTTCGGGAGGATGTTTCTAAAAGAAGAGGTGAATACTCTAAAAAAAGTAGCAGTACTTGTATCTATTTGTGGTATTTTTCTCATCAGCAGAATCTGGACCATCTCTTCTGTCAACTATGGTGGGTTTTCTCTATCCCTTGTGTGTGGTGTTCTTCTCTCGGTCGAATTTATAATGATAAAAAAAGTTTCTCTCAACCCAACTCATTTCTTAGTTTCTATTTTCTGGTTTTACGTGTTCAGGAGCATATTTACTGGAGTTCTTGGCTGTGCATCGAGAGTGGTGACAGATAACGAGATCGTGACAAGCTTCACTTTTTCTTTACCCCCAGAAATGTGGATACTTCTTCTTCTATTCGGGTTCATTCCCATGGTCTTGGGGATGATACTTTTCTATAACTCGGTGGGACATGTTCCTATCGTTTCTGTCGGTGTCATTCTTTTGATGGAGCCTCTATCTGGAATACTATATGGGTACTTTATTCTCGGAGAAAGCGTTGGCCTCTTCACCGTAATTGGTGGAATATTGATATTGATTGCAAGCTTGTTAGTTGTAAAGAGGTGATTGAGCTCTTCACCTTGAGGATAGTTTTTCACAGAAGTCTGAGGTTGCTAGAAATTGTTCTCGAAACATTTTCAGGAAATTGAGGTCGATTCTGATACTTTTAGTACACCTCGATTCATTCAGGAACATAGGTTTTACAAATAACTGTTCATTTTCCTAACATTTCTTTCAGACTCTCCTTTGGTATTCCTTTCCACAGTGATACTCTGGTAGGGATATCATTCAATGTCCCCTTCGCTACTTCATTCTGTAATGGTACAGTGATATTATGCTCTCCTACCTTGGTGAGACTTCTCAGGCGAACGTGACTTCCTTTTTGCCTAACCACTTCATACCCAAGGCTAGTCAAAAATGTGATGAGTTGCTTCCCGCTAACTACGGGTAGTTTTTGCAAAGGGTTCCACCTCTATTTCGGACAGAAGAAGTATCTTAATTTCCTCACCTTTCGCAAGCAATTCTGTGAAGTGTGCCTCTACAGCTTCTTTCATATTATTCATCAGCTCATCGAGAGTTCTTCCCTGTGTGAAGATGTCCTCTCCAATCCCACGAGCACACCAGTATTCGTCGTCATTGTATACTTCAACCTTGACCAACATAGTTTCTAGTAAAATATCCTACTTATTAAACTTTATGGAGAAGGTGAATGTGATCACTTAGCTCAATGAAAATAAAGACACGCAACTAAACCTGTCAGATGAATCAGGTCTAATGAAATGCTAAGCTTGGATAAGGCATAAGGGTGAGGATTTTGTGGCATCTTGAAGAGACTACTGAAATGGTTAACTGACACATCTCGATAGGCTAAGGAATCTCCTCACAACAGTCTTCTCTTTCAATCATCTTCCCAGAGAACATGGCCATGCTCATGCGAAATCTTTTAATACGTATACTCATAGTGTCAAGCGGTGTGTAGATGAAAACTAAGGTAAAGGATCCTACTGTCATAGAATTGCAGAATCTAATATCAGATACGGTCAGAGCCTCCATGGAAGAAGTCCTCGAGGATTTAGCAGCACTTTCAAGTAAGAAGTATCTTCACTCAATCAAAGAAGCAAGAAATGACTACAAGGAGGGCAGAGTGAAACAATTTGAGGAAGCTTTCGATGTATCAGTATCCTCTTGTATTACTGTTATCCTATTCATTTCCTTCGTGTGAAAAACACGAAAATACGAAAAAATCTAAAATGCAGCTCTCACAATACAACTCTCCCTGGTGCTTGTTTCAGGGTTTAATACCAAGCACAAATCCTTGATAGGTCTCGGCGTCCATCAATCTTTCTAGTTCCATTTTAGAGTTTTCAGAAAGCTGTATGCTGAATAACCAACCTTCTCCGTAGGGATCTTCCTGGATAAGATCTAATTTTGCTTCTCGAAGGAATTTATCCGTGAGATTCTTGTTCACCTCGAAGATCACTCCACTCACCGGAGAGGGTAATGGAAACTCAAAATCATCGACTGACTCAGTGAGGAGCCAGATCGTGGAGACAACTTGCCCAGATGTGACTGTCTGACCCTTTTCAGGGAGTTCTACATCAAGGATAACGAGAATCTCTTGAGCGAAGGGAGCGGTAATTCCAACGCGCCCCACTCCACGATTTACGTCAATCCACACATGCTGATCTGTATACCTGAGGTTTGCTGGAATATTTACCATGGGCAGGTTTTCCTGCAGCATTTCTTCTCGTTCTGCTGGCTCAGGGGCCTCGGAAGCATATTCGTTGTCCTGTTCCTTCAAAAGAAGGAAGATATCGTTGCGTGCAACACCTGCATTGTTCAGGGTTTCATCATCTGAGAGGACATACCCACCTTTTACATGATACAGTTTGTAACCTATCTGGCGGCCATCTCCTTCCTGCGCAGGTAACCCTAATTTTGGGATTAATGCGTCGAGCAATTGCTGCACTGCAACGTCTGCTGGCAGCAAGAGATGCCAGCTCCTCGATTCCGTTGGCTCGTTTTCGTTCTCTTCTCGGAGCACAATCTCAATATCAGACATGTTGTCACCACCCAAATGCTGTTGCGAAAATGACGGAGTCAGCTACAGGATTGCTGATGTAATTGCTTTGTTCTTGGGAATGGTCAATTGCTTTTTGATTCAATCCTTACTTCCTCCATTTCTTATCACTGAACGGTTTTTGGAATTGGTTGTCAATCAAAGAACTGAAATGTGGAGGTTCACTGAACCCTTGTTTCATCCACTGTGGCTGATCTGCAAAAGGCCTGAAAGGTTCATGTTCTTCGTGTCCATGGAAATCTCTCAGTTGATCTGCACCGAACCTATCCATTGGATTGTGATCTGCAAAAGGCCTGAAAGGTTCATGTTCTTCGTGTCCATGGAAATCTTTCAGTTGATCTGCACCGAACCTATCCATTGGATTGTGATCTGCAAAAGGCCTGAAAGGTTCATGTTCTTCGTGTTCTTCGTGTCCATGGAAATCTTTCAGTTGATCTGCACCGAACCTATCCATTGGATTGTGATCTGCAAAAGGTCTGAAAGGTTCATGTTCTTCGTGTTCTTCGTGTCCATGGAAATCTCTCAGTTGATCTGCACCGAACCTATCCATTGGATTGTGATCTGCAAAAGGTCTGAAAGGTTCATGTTCTTCGTGTTCTTCGTGTCCATGAAAATCTGTCAGTCGATCATGCCAGTCGACATGAGGAAGCTCGCCAGAATCTGGTAGTATTCTTATCCTTTCCGACAGATCAGACACTGCAGAAGGCTGGTGATCCTGGATATCTACATGAGGAAACTCATCAGAATCTGGTAGTATTCTTATCCTTTCCGACAGATCAGACACTGCAGAAGGCTGGAGATCCTGGATATCTACATGAGATGTAGGTTGTGAGGACACTGGGGTGGGCTTGTGGGATTTGCCTCGGTCATCGTAGAGGTCCAGGGGAACATTTCTAAGGGTATATCCATCAGGTGACACAGTAATGGTTGGTCCTTCAAGCTTGTGTGCAGAATCCCCATGCTGGCAATTGACTCCAGCTGTCACTGGTGCATCCAGCACGAATGACAATTCGGAGAGCAAATCATACCCAATACCAACGACACCAGGTCTATGTTCACGTGGATAAAATGCTCCAGGCTTTGAACAGTCCTGACCAAGGACATATATAGCGCTGCCTGTATAGCAGCCGTGCAGTTCAAGACCCTTGCCATCTGGATCCATCCAGCTTGCTAACTCCTTAAAGGGCTCCACAGTCCACGATTGGAGACCTTTGCCAAAATCCATGGTGCCAGCGTTTCCATGGCCAAAGAATCGCAGCATCGAGATCGACCCTGGCCCTCCCCCTGCTGCCTTCACATCCTCCTGAATCTTGGAAACAACCTGCTCCATTGTCATTTCTTTTGTGATCTTGACAACCACGACATTCTTTCCCTTCTCCAAGGATGCAGCTTCGTGCTTTCCGGGTGCACGCTCATCAAAAACGTTAACGATCATGGTGCTCTTCCCTCCAATTTGATCTTCATGCGGTATTATCATGAATGAGATTCATGGCTGGGTGACTCTATTCCTCTTTAGGCTCCACATATATAAACATTGGGTATGCGCTATTGCCTACCAAGGTATAAAGGAAGCTTGGATACAATACGTTAGGTATAATTTGTGGGTTCATTCCTCTCTCGCCAAATATGAACTACAAGCTGTCGATCTGTTTGGTAAAATCCCCAGCTAATCAACATTCTTTAAAGTGAAAGACAAATTCTCCCCACCCTCCATTTTACTATATATACACACCAGATGTTGAGGAAAAGTATCAATTTCTCAAAAAAGCAGGGATGCTCCAGTGAGACGAGATTTATTTGTGGCAGTTACTCGGTTTGGGGGAGAGAGAAATTTGTCACAGTCTTCTAATAAAGAAATGTTATATTATCTCAGCTCATACGGATTTATTCGTCTAACATCGATATATTCACTCTGAAAAGGCTGTGGAGATATCAATTCTATTCGACCATCATTTATGAGTCTTATGATCGATTTTTCAATTTCTTTGTAATCCCTAAACTTCTCAAATAAGAGATTGATTATTGTTTCCTTTACTACTTTTTTTAGCTCCTCAGTTGTCTTGAATGATTTCATGACAATACGATTCTCCAAGTCGTTAATGACCTTCTCCAGTTCTTCATCTCTTTCACAATCTTTTTTGAAACATAAGACTGATTTTTTGCTGTTAAAGGCGTGATTGATTTCATTATGAACATGTTTGGAATACCTAGACCCAAGAATTGCAATCACGAGATCACATTCATTCAATTCTTTGAAACATTCTGAGGGCACATCACGAGTTGATGCTTCTCGCGGGTAGATTGGATTCATCAGGAGGTCTGATTTTATGAGGTCTTCAACCATTTTTCTTTCATCCTCAAGATCTCCTTTCCAGGATGCGCTCACAAATACATTTAAGGCAATCATTTTGTTACCTCCACCAACCCATCCAGGAATTTTCTGAATAGAGGATTCAATTCTTGTCGTTCATGTTCATAACTCTTTTTATGAGATTCATTGTTCGTTTTTCTGTATTGCGCGTATTCGTGAAGAGTTTTGAAAAATTTGTTCAATGTTTCATCAGTGACAATTCCAGAAGTATAAGCAATATGTATTTTTTCAAGGTTTTTCCAATCATTCTGTTTTATCGTTTCTCTAACAGTCCTCAGAATGAGAAAAAACACTTCATTCATCTGTTGAATCGAGCGTGATGATGAGAGTGCTTTTGCCAAAAATTCAAATCCTTTTTCATAGTTTTGATTTCTGAAATAAATAATGGCAATGTTGTTCAAAGCCTGCACAAGGAGATGTGGAGCTGCAATGCTGAAGATGTCTAAGGCTTCTTTGTGATACTTCAAGGCTTCATCTAAATCCCCCTTGTCGCTGTAGATTAATCCAATGTTTCCAAGCTGGTTCGCTTCTCCCTGTTTATACCCTATCTCTCTGTGAATTTCTAA